>Ga0307380_10005125_pt1 | contig 17467 bp, 16 predicted proteins | sample UN3MG_FD_202239 | JGI IMG/M metagenome (GOLD analysis project Ga0307380, IMG submission 202239) | Soil microbial communities from Risofladan, Vaasa, Finland - UN-3 | ecosystem: Environmental > Terrestrial > Soil > Coastal area > Acid sulfate soil | place: Finland: Risofladan, Vaasa | collected...
ACCACCGAGGAGAGCTCACCGGCCTTGCGAACGCCTGAAACGGGAAGGAACTCGACCGGGAAATCGGCGGCGGAACGAAGCTTGTCGAGCTCGCCCCGGATTTTCCCGGACTCTTCCTCGACGTCCGCCCGGGTTTGGATTCCGCCCCAGCTCCTCCAGCTCGTCTGGTGGCGGCGCACCGGGATTTCATAGGAGAGGATCGGCTTGACCTTGAGGGGCCGCCGGACGAGGCCGACATCCGACTCGGCTTCGGCGCCCACGGGAAGAGGCCAGGAGAGCTTGCCCAAGGCCATTCCGGTAACAGCTGTCGCCCCCATCCCTTTGAGGAATGTCCGGCGGGTAAAGGTCTTCCGTCCATTCGGAATAAGGCCGCTATTGGGACAACAGTGCGGCTGAATCCTGGCTGTCGCGGGGGGTTCTTTCTTGTTCATGATGAAATCCTCTCTCTGTTCAGTTTTGCACTCACCTTTTCTTATGTTGGAGGGCTGCCCCGTGTCAAGAGTTATGAAAAGGCTTGGGAAGGGAAATAGGATTATTCGTGTTTTTAGGTCATCGCCGTGCGGGTGATCTTGGCCACCAGCGCGGAGGTCGGGTCCGGACAGCGGACATACTCCGTGGTGACGCCGTCGGGATCGATCACTTTCTCGTAGGGCGTTCCCTCATACTTCCAGGTCAGGGTCACGCCTTCCTCGAGCAGGCGCAGAAAGTCATGCATGCTGGCCAGGAGCCAGGGGCAGATCTTCCCGATATCCTGCGGATAGGCGAACTTGTCCCCCTTCTTGTGGCACCAGGTATCCGGGCGGGCCTCATAGATCTCGATGTCGAGCTTGTACTTTTTCCGTTTCGGGCGCGGAGTCTCCTGCTCGTCCGGTTTCTCCTCCTGGCCGGCTTCCAGTCCGACCGGCAAGCCTTGCGCCGCCAGGAAAGCGGCCATCCCGCAGCCCGATTTTCCCAGAAAATCCCGTCTCTTCATGAATTCCTCCTTCTCTTAAAAATACACTCTCACGCGCCTCTCCCATTCACGGAGAGGGGCTTTTATTAATGGTCTTGAATTGCCCTTTCAACCAGGCGATCCGGTCCAAAGGCCCGCCGATGATTTTGTCCCAATGGGGCGGAGGATTGGAGAAAAAACTCTCATAGCGGATCGTCACAACCCCGTTGATATCGTGAAAATCCTTCTTTGCGCCAAACATCTCGCCGAAAAAGAGGGGATAGTTTATCCGATCCGAAAGCTCGAGCATTTCGTCCCTCTTGAGGTATTTCATGAGCGCGCCGGAGAGCGCCACCTGGTGGATGAATATTCTTTTGCGCTCATCCTGGCGGCATATCTCCTTCAGGACCGGATCTTTGTAAAGGAGAGGAAATGTCTCCGCCCATTTCCTCAGCAGGCCCCGCTCTGGCCGGACGATCAGGCATCCGGCATTGATGTAGGGCCGGATCTTCTCCCCATCGGCCACTGTGACCATGGGAAAAACAAGGGAGTCGGGGATGGACATATTCTCGTAGGCGCGCTTCCAGAATTCATCCAGGGATTCATCGTACAAAGGACTGATGTTCCTGTGCATGACGGGACGGTAACCCAGGCTCTTCCCCTTTGGCAGAAGGAACTCGCCCGGCTCCTGCAGAAAGATGGTGTCGACGTCCAGCCAGGCGAGGATGTCCGCTTTCCTCTCTGCCTCCTCCTCCGCTTGGGCCGAGGCGAAGACCTTGCGCGAGAGATAGAACCAGGTCGCCTCCTCTGGCGCCTGACCGAGCCTGAATTCCGCCCCGAGAGAGTCGACCTCCTCCAGCAGGTCGGATTCCGAGGCCAGGAGCCCCTCGGTGAGGTAAACCCAAATGGGGGCATCTTTGAACCGGCCGGTGAAGGCCTGGATGCTTTCTATCATGATGTGGATGCGCGCAAGATCGGACTCCTGTTCGGCAAAGGTGGCGAAAATAATTTTCGTCTGGACGGCGGTGGTTGGGGCGCCGGCCAGGCTCAAAGCCATCGCCATCCATCCCAAAATGATTATTTTCTTAATCATGCACAACTTCCTTTTCAGAGATTGATCTCCGATATTGTCAACGGCGGTGCCCGGGACGATCCTCACCAGATCCTCGGGATCAGGCGGAATCTGACACGCTGCAAGTACTCCCGGTAACCTGGGAGCTCCTTGATCAGCACTTTCTCTTCGTTCTTGATCCTCGCGACCAAGACAAAGATCAACAGAATAGCCGGGAGAACCGCCCAGTAGGATCCCAGGGCCAAGGGGCTGAGAATATATATAGGCATCGCCGCCAGATACATGGGATGGCGGACCACGGCATACGGACCGGACGTGATGACCTTCTGCTTATCTTCGACCTCGATGACCCGCGAGGCGTAACGGTTTTCCTTCATCGCCAGCACAAACAGGCCATAGCCCGCGAGGATGATGATGTCGGCGATGATGATAACGAAAACCGGAACCGACGACCAGCCGAAGCGCCGGTCAAAACCGGGCAGAAGGAAGACAAACAAGAAAACAAAGGAGGAAATTATCATGAGGTTTTTTTGAGCCGGCTCCTTTTCCCTGGTTCTCATCCTCCGCTCGAGGAGCTCCGGGTCCTTCCTTAAAAAATAGGCCACAACGCCCAATATCGGGATGAACAGGATGGCGATGTAGGTCCAGGCCTGCCAGTAGCGGAAGGTCCCGGCCGGCCAGAAGAAGATAAGCCCCATGACGATGAGGAAGAGGACAAGCCTTATGGCAACCATCTTTTTCAGCCTGCCCATATCGACCTGACGCTCCGGTCCCGCACTCTGAACTGGATCCATTTTCGCTCCCTTTTGATCGTGCTTATTCGCTGCCCTTCGCCATATGGGCTATGTATTTTGCGAGGACAACCGTATCGTCCTCTCGGACGCAAACGGCGTAAAGGTATCCGTTCCTGAAAGCGAGGTTGCTCAACGGCGAGAACACGTGGGTCAGCCCCTTCCCGAAGTCGAGGTACGACCGGTACAAATATTTCCCCTCAGGCGAGAAGATATCGATCTGGGCGATCTGGGAGCTCCCCTGGTCCAGATCAAGCTGGGGGACAAACACATAAACGAGTCCGTCGTGGACCTCGATCTGATAGAAATGGGTCAATCTGTTCGGAAAGCTTTTCGCGATCGAGTCCACCATTTCCGGGGGAATGCTCATCGCCTTGAGGAATTTCCTCTTGAAAGAGTTGGAAACCGATTTGGTTTTCCGGTCGATGGAAAATTCTCCCAGCGCCTTCCCCTCCAGATCGGAGATATGGATCTCGTACGAATGGCTGACCCCCCAGTAGACGCGTCCCCGTTCATAACCGGCCGCTAACAATGGGGAAAGACCGACGACGATGATGTCCACGACGGCCTCGTCGGCCTGGGCAATCCCAGCCTGAGTCAAGGAAAATTCAGCCAGCTTCCTTTCTTCCTCGGTGTCCAGCTTGCAGTAAAACATCTCTCCCCTCCCTTCAGGGGAGCCGATGCCCGTCATGGGGAAAGCGATGAATTCATCCTCACTGATTATGATCTGTGGCGGCCGGCGGATCTTCTCCTGTCTGACCGTTTTTAAGTATTCGCCGTCCCGGGAAAAATAATGAATCCCGTTCCTGCCAATGATAGCCAGCTTGCCGTCGATGAGGTGCGTCCGCTCCTGCCCGATGATCTCGCCTGGACCCTGCCCGCTCCTGCCGAACGTCTTCATGAAGACACCATCTTCATTGAAGATATAGTTCAAGCCGTTCTTCGGGTCGAAAACATAAAGCGTCTCATCTTCGGCTACGGTGAGAGTGAAAGGCCGGCCGAAGACGCCCTCTCCCGCCCTATCGACCTGCCAAACTTTCTCCAAACGGAAATCCCATTCCCCCTGGAGCGGCTTGTCGCGGTTTTGAATAGCGGAAAAAAGAAATAAAGCGAAGGACATCAGCAAAATAGAGACAAAGATCTTTTTCACGGCATCCTCCTCAAGTCCTTTCCATTTCCAGGAGACGACTTATTCGTTCGGGGGCCAGCCGTATTCATTCGAGATGGCCGGGAGAATTTCCAGGGAAAGCATGTCGCCGTTCACCCCGTTGGCCATGATGACCGCCCCTTTGCCCAATTCGGGGTAGCCGACCAGCCAGCAGGTCGTGCCGGGATAATTGGAGCCAGGGTGGGCGAAAGAAAAATCCTGTCCTTGGCCCATAAGCACAACTCCCAGGCCTTGTCCGACGGGAAAGCCGAATATCCTCGGGTCGATGTCCGCTTCCTTGTGAAACATCTGACGGACGGTTTTCTGAGAGAGCAGCCGCGAGGACCGGCCTTGATAGGCGTTCATCAATTCGATGGTCAGCCGCGCCAGGTCCGAAGGAGTCGTCAGCAAACCTCCCTGGGCCAGGGCCGACGGAGGCAGGCTCGGTTCTCCCGCCTGCCCCTTCTCGTCGTGGGGCATCGCCTCTCGGGTGCGCATCTTAGCCTCTAACGGATAGGCCATGGTGCTGGACTTCATTCCCAAAGGCTCAAAAACGATCTCCTTCGCCAGTTGGGTAAACGGCTTTCCCGAGACATCTTCCAGAATTTGCTGTAAGACCACGTAGCCGATGTTCGAATACTGCCATTTGCTTCCGGGAAGGTATTCGACAATGGCGGGCTTGTTCTGGGCGGGGAATTCCCCCTTGAGCACCTGCACGAGGGTGGGAGCGCCGGCTTTCTCGTCATGGGGAAAATTCGTTGCCGGAAATCCGGATTGGTGGCTCAGCAGGAGACGCAGAGTGACTTTCTTCTCCTTGGTGAAGTCGTTCTCCGGCACTTGCCAGGACTTCAAATACGCGTTCACATCGCCGTCCAGACCGAGCCTTCCCTTTTCGATGAAGTAAAGGACCAGCGCGGCCGTCACCACTTTGGTGGTCGAGGCCGCCTGAAAAATAGACTCGGGAGTCACCACGGCGTCACTCCCCGCTTTGAGCACGCCATACGATTTGGCCCAATCGATTTTGTTTTCATCGATGACCGCGATACTGACGCCGGGGATTTTATGAACCGCCATTCGCTCCGCGAGCGTCCATTTCTTTTTGCCCGGGGGAGCTCCGGGTTTAAACTCCAAAAGACCGTTCTCGACATTTTTTATCCTCAGAGCGACCTGGCCTTTCCCCGACTGATCGGCCTGGACCGAAACCGAAGCGGCCAGAGCGGACAAACAAATTGAAGCAAAAACCATCGCAAGCCAAAAGATCTTCTTCATCTTGCCTCCTTCCTCAAGGCTGCTTCCTGAGGCACCTCTTAGCCCACTCTGAACGTATGTATCACAGATTGTGGCCCCAACCCAACATGCCTCTCTTTTTTATTTTCCGCTAATTTCTCCTCTCATTCTTTTTTCAGGTTTTTCAGCTGGGCCTTGGCGTTCTGATTGTCCGGGTTGAGCTCGAGCGACCGCTCGTAATTCTGGATCGCGAGCCCTGTATCGCCCTTGCCGGCATAAGCTTCCGCCAGGCTATCATAGACGTTCCAAGACTCGGGAAAGAGTTCCACGTTCATCTTGAAGACGGCGACGGCATCATCAGTGCGCCCCATGGTAAGGAAGCGGTAGCCGACGCTGTTGAATTGTCTTTCGTTGACAAAGTAGCGGCCCTTCTGGGTCTTGATCTCGGCGAACTTCTTCATTCCGGACTCCGTCCCCTCGGCCAGGATCGCATCCTGGACCAGCCGGGCGGCGGATTCGACCAACTGCGACCAGAAGGCTTCCAGGTTGCCGCGGTGGAACTCCCCGATGCGGGCGTCGCTGTGTCCGTTTTCCCGAAGATAAAAATATTTCTCGCCGAGCGGAAGTCTGGCCGCCTCCTCCTCGAAGCCGAGGCCCTCCGCCTTGGCCTTCTGCAAGCCGTTCCACAGGGCGACGATATAATCCCTCCACAGGGCGAGCTTCTCCGATGTCCAGAGGTCCAGATGGCCAGGGATGACTTGGGTCAGCTTGTCCTGGCCGTCCAAGACGGCCTGAAGGACTTCTATCCATTTGGGAATGTCAAGCTCTGGCTGCCCGGCGAAAAGCGGCAGCCAGCGGCGGTCGAGAAAGATATCCCCGGTGAGCAAGATCCCTTCTTCCGGAATGTGGATGAAGATATCCGTACCCGAGTGGGCCCGGCCGAAAAAGTACATCTTTAAGGTCAGGTCCCCCAAATCCCAGGTCATCCGGTCGTTGAAGGTGACCTGGGGCGGCGTGATGACGAAATCCTCGGAGTGGTCCTTGATATCCCGCTCCGTCTGCCTGATGGAACGGCGGATGTTTTGCGCCTCCACTGAATCCGGGTCGGCCTGGGCGAGTTTATTTTTCTGTTCTTCAAGCCTCCGCTTCAAGTTTTGGACGCGGGTAACAACATACTCACGATCCCCGTCCATCATCGACGGACAGTCCGCATGACCGATGATCGTGGCCTCAGGAAAGGCCTGGTTTCCCCAAGCATGGTCCCAATGGAAATGGGTGTTGATGACAAAAGCGAAATCCTTCCGGTTGAACTCCTTCTCGATAATCCCGCGCACTTTCTTGGCCGTGCTGAGGTAGCCCGAGGTATCCACGACAATGAGGCCTTTCCTCGAAGCGATGGCCGTGATGTTGTTGCCCATGACATCTTCCTTGAGGACAAGAACCCTGTCGCTCAGACGCACGGCCTCGATCGGGATCTCATCCTCGGCCTGAGGCAGGACGGCCTTTTCTGGTTTCAATCCTCCGATGATGCCGGCATCAACCCAATAGCTGTCCTGGTTCCGGGAAAAAAATAGGTGCCGGCCGTCCGGCGAAACCATCGGCAAAAGCTCCATGTCCCGCGTGTTGACTTCCGGGCCGAGCGGTTTGGCTTCGCCCCACTTTCCGTCGCCTTCGCGGAAGGAAACGTAGATGTCGAAGTTGCGGACAAACAACAGATAAGCGCCATCCGGGTCGATAAAGGGAAATTCGTCCCGGCCGGAGGAGTTGACGCCGGAACCGAGGTTCTCGGGCTTCAGGTAGCGGCCGTCGACAAGCCGCGAGCAGTAAATGTCCGACTCGCCAAAAGTCCCGGGGATATTCAAAGTCAAGTAGATATTCCCCTTCCGGTCCACTCCGAACTGCCAATGGAGGGAGTTGTTATTGATGACCTCGTCCAGGACCCGGGGGAGTCCCCAAGCGCCGTCGGTTTTTTCCCATTCCCAGATATTTTCCTTTCCCGGCTTTCCCCCCGGAGAGAGGGCCCGGTTGGCGATATCGTAAAGCTTTGTGCCGTCGGGATGGAAGATAGGCACATCCTCCAGAGGGATACCGCCGAACACAGCTTCCACCGGGTAGGTCCAGCGGCCCTCGACCTGCCTGGATACCAAGGTCTTCCCTGAGCCGTATCCCCGCCCCCGCGGCGGGATCATGATCGACCAAAAGGCTTCCCGGCCGTCGGGCGAAAAAGCGATGTTGCTGTGCAAACCGTAGCGTCCCGAGACGATGCCGGGAGCGAAAACCTCCGGCTTCCGACTGGGTTTTCCCTGCCCGAGATTAGGGCCCTTGAGCTCGGGAAATCGCGGGGAGTGCCGGTCGGCTCCCTTCTCCGCCAGGGCACGAGCGACGTCCGGATTCCCGTTTTCTTCGGCGATGTTATAGGCTGTCTGTCCCATCAACGTCCGGGCATTGATGTCCGCTTTCTTGCCGAGCAGGAAGGAGACGGCCTCTCCGCGTCCCATCTCAGCGGCGAAATGGAGCGGCAACCAGCCGTTGCCGTCCTGCCGGTTGATATCAAGCCCTTGGGTAAGCAAGGTCTCGAGGATGGGAACGGCCCCACCGGAGGCCGCGGCGTGGAGGAGTGTACCTTCATCATCGATCGGGAATTTCAGGTCGGCCCCTTTTTCCACGATTCTGGAGAAGAGCCCTGTCAGCCCCTTCTCGGCGGCGTTCTGCAGGAGGCCGCGGATCTTAGCGGGAGCATCCGGAAGGGCTGCACCCCGTTCTAGGAGAAGGTTCACCACCTCCTCGAATCCGCGCCAGGCCGCTAGATCCAAGGCCGTTTCCCCCCACTTGTCCGAGGAGTTGATGTCGGCACCGGCGTCAAGCAGCATCCGGATGACGTTGATGTTGCCGCGTTCCCTGGCCGCGCCGACGAGCGGCGTCCGGCCGTAGGCGTGCTTGTTCTCGATGTTTGCCCCTTTATCGATCAGCAGTTTGACCATCCCCTCCAGGCCGTACTCCGCGGCCAGGTTAAGGGGAGTCTGTTTCACCGGGTTCTTGATGTCGATATCGGCTCCCTTATCGATCAGGAGGTGGGCTGCTTCCGTCTGCCCTCTCGCCGCCAGGGTGAGCAGCGGCGCGATGCCGTTGTCGTCGAGGACGTTGAGGTCGGCGCCTTTGTCGACGAGGTATCTCAGGACGTCCAGATGTTCACCTTGAGCCGCAAAATGGAGGGGTGTCCGTCCATTCTCGTCCTTGGCTTTGATGAGGGCCGGATCCTTTTCCACCAACGCTTTGACTTTAGCCAGGTCGCCGGCTTCCGCCGCCTGAAGGAAAGAGAACAGGCCAAAAATAAGGAAGAAACCGGCCAGGCATGTCCATTTCGTTCTTCTCATGTGGCTATCCTTTCTTTCCGACTGAACTCCGGCGAGACTTCGGCCGCCCCGGCTCCTCTCGCCTGAATCCAGTCGTCTTGAATTTGGCCTCTTTCGGCCAGACTTCGTCCTCGGGCCGGTCGAATTGCAGGAATTCCACCGGCGCGCCGTTATCGACGATAAAAGCCACCGTGACTCCGGGGCTTGGGGAGTTGGGCTTGATGATGTCTTCCTTCCCTTTGATGGCCTCCTTGATGTCCCGGACGACAAAGGCGACATGGGGAACGGTTTTCACCAGGTCCGGCAGAGGGCAGTCCGGGTCGAATTTGAGCCACTCGATGCCGTAGGGGTTTTCCAGGTAGCCCGATGCATACATTTTGTACGCAGGGATATAGTCCTTTTTTGGCAGTTCCCTGCTAGTCGGTATCCCGATGTGATGGTACCTGAGTTTACGCATGTCTTTTGCCTTTCTTCAATCGAACTGTCCGCTCTTCATTTCCTCAATTCTTTCAGCTTTTCTTCCGCATTCTTGTTCTGGGGATTGAGCTTCAATGATTGCTCAAAATTCTCGACGGCCAGCTTCTTTTCGCCCTTCTTCATGTAGGCCTCGGCCAGGCTATCGTACGTGTTGGCGGACTCGGGGTACATCTCTACGTTGAGTTTGAAGACAGCGATGGCGTCGTCCAAGCGGCCCTCTCCCATCAGCCTGTAACCGATGGCGTTGAACTCCGTTTCCTCGAAATACAGTTTGTTTTGAGGATCCCCGCGGAGCTTCCGGGCGAGCTTCAATCCCGCCTTGACCCCGGCCTTCTCGATTTCCTGTTCGACGGCGTAGCTGGCCGAATCCTTGATATATCTCTCCAGCTCCCGGGCGCGCCGGGCCACCATATCGGCATCGGAGGATTGGATAGCGAGGAAGGCCTTGTAGTGGCTCAGAGCTTTGTCGTACTGAGCCATGGTCCGGTACGCCTCCCCCAGCCTCCAGAAAGCGTTAAGCGATTGGGGATAGAGAGTGAGCTGGTATTCCAGAAGCTCGATCGTTTCTTTCATCCGCCGCCTCTGACTCAGGTTGTCCGCCGCAAAGGTCAGCATCAGTTCCGGGACATCCACATGGAAGCCGTATTTTCTGGACAGGCGTTCATAGTAGGTTTTGAGGTCAGCCACACTCTCTGCCGGAAAGTCCTGGGGAAGCCGGTAATCGACAAAAAAAGTCCGGAGGCCCTCCAGCACAGGAACGGGCGTGATGAAAAATCCGGAAGGCTTCAGAAAAACGCAATGGAACTCGAACCGGTCCGGCTTGCGGGATTCGAGGAGGGCGGATACTCTCCGCGCCCGTTCGATGTCCGCGGGTGGCGCGTCCTCCTCGCAGGTCATGTAAAAAAACTTTTGGAGCGGTTCTGTATTTTGAAAATATTGTTCAACCGCCCGGGCCAGCCCTCCGGAGACGTTACTATCCCCCTCGAAAGGATTTGTGGTGATGTACATATCGAAAAGATCAGACTCTGTGATCAGGGAGTAGAGAGCGAAGTGGGCGCCCGCCTGCGGCCCGACGATGATCCGGAAATCCGCGGTCCGGTACTCCCGGTCGATAAAGGGAATGAGTTCCTCCCGGAAAAAGCGGATAAACCGGTCCGCCCCGCCGGCCGAACCGTCCCGGTTAAAGGCCAGGTTGTCCCGATAGCGGTTGGTGTTGACAACTCCAACGATGATCACCGGCGGCGCTTCTCCTGTCTCACCGAGCTTGTCGCAGGCGATCATGGCCGGGGCGATGTAATCGACGATGTTATCACCGTAGAGGTGGAACAATACGGGATAGCGGATCCTGTCGCTCTCGTATCCCAGGGGCAGATGGACGAGCAGAGTCCGGTCCTCGTCGAAGATCGCGGAGTGAAGGACCCGGTATTTGCCGATGACGATATCATCGCCGTCCTTCTGGGCCAGGACGTCAAGGCGACAGCAGACCAGGGCTAGGAGTATAAATCCGCTGACTCTTATTCTCATCATTTTCAACGACACCTCACTCTGAAGTTCTCTCAAATGAGCAGAATCGCTCTCCTGAAAAGGCAGCAATCCGCGTGCCAGGTTGGAATCCATCCCAATTATTTTTTACGAAATTGTCGGAAGATGGTTTGGTTGCGACCTTGCATCTTAATCCTCAGGGGAATCTGGCGGGCCGGAGACGGGGGGACCACCTGGGAACCTTTTGTTGATATTCCCTGTATTCGTCTCCGTATTTCTCCAGAAGGAGCCTCTCCTCATAGGCGGCGATGAGGTTGTAAAAAACGGCGATGGCGCACCAGGCCGCGAAGGCGGCCAGCGAAAGAGTGGAGAGGACCAGACTCAGGTAAAAGAGAAGAGACCCGCCGTAAAGCGGGTGCCTGAGGCGGGCGAAAGCCCCATCCTTGATGAGCCCTTTATCGCCGAAAGAAGGATCGGAAATAACCCGGTGTCCCGTCTGAACGAGAGTGATCCCCAGGGCGAAGATGATGCCGGCAAGCGGAAGGCGGACGGACAGCGGTACCACGGCCGCCAACATCGTCGTCCAGGGGAAGAAAAAAGAATCAAGGATCCAGATCAAAAGGAAGATGAAAAGACAGATGATCTGTCCTCTGTCTCCATAGGGGTGTTCCCCAGGGCAACCGTGCCGTCTGCTTTTCTGTCGTTTATTGGCTTTATTTGAAGCGACCATTTTTGCCTCCACCCCTGTAGACGGGGAAGTTGTTCTTTTATTGCCCTGTATTTCCCCGTGTCATCCCTAACTTACTTTTGATAAAATGCTTCCGTCAAGACCGCTCCGGACCCGCATCTGGGGAATTCGGAAACCGGCCAATCAAGAAAAAAAACGTCCTTCAGGCAATAAATGAAAACGTTGAACGTCTGAACGGTGTGAGAAACGTGCAAGGATGTTCCTTCTCATGAGCAGGCTGGCCGAATTCCTCCGACAGGAGCGTCAGGCTCTGATCGGCTATGTCCGGCGACGGATCGACGACGCGGCGGACCACGAGGCCGAGGACATCGTCCAGGACGTGGCCGTCCATCTTTTTGACCGGGCGGATCCCTCGATCCCAATCCAGAACCTGGCCGCCTACATCTACCGGGCGCTCCGGAACCGGATCGTTGATTTCTACAGGAGCAGGCGGGAGACGATCGTTCTGCCTGAGGCGAGGTTAGCATCTGGACAGGACCCGTCCTATGCGATCGAGAAAGAGGAAATGTTGGACGATGTGTTCGAGGCCATGGAGGAGCTCTCCGTCGAGGAACGAGCGGTCGTCCTGGCGACCGAAGTGGAAGGGCGAACGTTCAAAGAGCTAGCGGGGGAATGGGGCATCCCGCTCGGGACCCTTCTGGCGCGCAAGAGCCGCGCCCTGGAAAAAATCAGAATGCGACTGACCGGTCAGACAAATCAAAAAAAAGGAGTCACATCATGAACAACCATATCGGTCATCCTCAGAGAACCTTTGCCGCCCGGCACGGGAGCACGGCCCTGCGGATATTCGGCCTGACCATCGCCGGCGTCGGGTTCGCGGTCCTGTTCGCTTTCGTCTTCGGGCTGGTCGTCAAGGTCCTCTGGAACTGGCTGATGCCGGCCATCTTCGGCCTGGGAGAGATCACTTTCTGGCAGGCCTTCGGCATCGTCCTGCTGGCCAAGCTACTCTTCGGCGCCGGTCATGGACACTCCTATAAGGACCACCATGAGCGGTTCGAGAGTCACTTCCAGGACCGCTTCAAGAGGTTCGTCCGCTCCGAAGAAGCACACGAAGAGGGGGCGCCGGTGCCAGGGAACGGGCGGAAATGGAGGCATTTTCGCCAGTACTGGCAGGACGAGGGGCGGGCCGCCTTCGAGTCCTATGTTCAGAGGATGGGTGAAAAGGAAGAAAAGAAATCTCAGCCTGATGAAAAAGGTTGAGTGCGAGCTCGGCTGAATTGAACGGAGGAAAGGATGAATATTCAGAACGTTCCCTTTTCATTGACCGCATGGGACCGGCTGGAAGCCCAAGAGCACCCGGGAGAAACAGGGACTTCCCACTGGCACGTCTTTTCAGAGGGAAACCTGCGTGTCCGGATCGTCGATTATTCTCCCGGTTTCAGATCGGACCATTGGTGCCCTCGTGGGCATGTCCTGCTGGTTCTCAAAGGAAAATTGGTCATCGAACTCAAAGATGGGCGTTCCTTCACGATGCCGGAGCTCACCAGCTTTCAGGTGGCCGATGATGAAGAGAATCCCCATCTGGCTTATACAGAGAAGGGCGCCAAGGTCTTTATCGTCGATTGACGGGTCGCTTTATCCCGGCAACGGATAATCTATTATTCATCCTTGTTCCGTCACGGCATCTGAAAGAAAGAATTCCATTTTTTCTGTAAACACAATGAGCCTGCCGGACGGTTGTTCTGATGGATGAAAAAAAATAAAGCCAAACTCAGATCAGGAGGTCACCATGAGAAAAACCGTTTTCATCCTTGCGCTCATCTGCATTTTCGTTTTAATGTCCGGCTTCGTTGAAGCGACTGATCAGACCGACGTCGATACGAAAATCAAGCAGGTCGCGTCCTATCTGGACAAGCCGGGAGGACCCGGTTCGGACGGAAAGATCATGTTCGCATTGCTCCTCGAAGCCATCTTGCAGGCCGCTCCGGACACAGGATTTCTTCCCGAATTTGTCGAGAACATGAAAAAGGCCAAAGAGATCGCCGACTCCACTTCTCTTTTCAATCCCGACGGTGTCGTCTACCTGCACAAAGCCTATCGTCTGATCAACTCCGGCAACGATTTTCAGATGCCCGGCAGCATCTCGGAGATCGAAGATGCGGTCAATTATATTCGAATGGAATTGGCCACGGCTAGAAAAAACCTTAAGGTCGGACAGATGGACGCATGCGTCAAGATACTCCTCAATGTCGCCGTGATGATCGTAACACCAATGCACCGCTGATTGAGAAGGGAAGAAATAGCACCGGACGGGAAGCGGAAATTGTAGATCGGAGAGAACAAGGTTAGAGGCCGGGCGGCTCGCTGACCTGTCCGCCGATGCCCGCCTTGGCTAAAATCAGCCCTACCATCCCTCCGGCCAGGGCGGGCAGAATCCAGGGAAATCCCGATTTTGCGAAGGGGATGAACGAGATCCATTGATTCACCGCTGCGACGGGCACTCCCGCCGAGGTGAGGGCATCAAAGAGGCTGGTCGATAGCGCTCCGACCACGGCTCCGGCGTAGATGGCCCGGTGTTTCACCAGCCGCCCCAGCATCGTCAGGAGGATCAGCACGATAGCGATGGGATACACTGTGACCAGGAGGGGCACGGCGACCTTGACGATCGTCGTTACGCCGACGGTGGCGAAGACGGCGCTGAACGCACAGGTAGCGATGCAGACGGCCTGGTAGCGGAGCTTCCCCTTCGACAGGGTGCTGAAATAGTCCCCCACCGTCGCCGTGAGCCCGATGGACGTCGTCAGGCACGCCAGAGAGACCGCCAGGCCGAGCGCGATCTTGCCTCCGTTTCCGAGCAGGCCCTGGGCGATTCCGATGAGAAGGTTCGTCCTCTCTATATCCGCCGGGAAGAGACTCACAGAACTGGCTCCCAGGTAGGCTAAACCTCCATAGACAAGTCCCAGGCCGACGGCGGCAATCACTCCGGCCAGTGAGGTCATCTTGACCTGATCAGAGATTTGACGGTAGCCCTTGAAGACCATGGTGGCGATGATGATCTCGGCGAAGACGACCGAGGCCAGGGTATCCATGGTCTGGTAGCCCTCGCGGAAGCCGCTCCCGAAGGCGTTTGTCAGGCTCCCGCCGAGAGCCTCGCCCAGGGGACGGAAGATACCCTTCAGGATGATCAAGGCCAAGGTGAAGAGAAGAAAGGGTGTCAGTATTTTCCCGATCTTGTCAACCACCTTCTTCCGGTTGAGAGCGAAGAACAAGGTGATGGCGAAAAAAATTAGGGAAGATATGGCCGGCGTGATGCCGGACAGGTTCGGCCGGACTCCCATCTCGAAAGTTGTCGCGGCCGTGCGGGGAATGGCCAGCAGGGGCCCGATGGCCAGGATGATCACCAAGCTCAGGACGCGTCCGAACCAGGGGCTGACTCTATCGGCCAAATGTTCCACCGAGCCGCCGGCCCGGGCCGAGGCCATGATGCCCATGAGGGGCATCCCGATCCCGGTGATCAAGAAACCAAGGAGGGCAATAGACCATTTGGACCCGGCCAGGAATCCCATGAAGGGGGGAAAGATCAGGTTGCCGGCGCCGAAAAACATGGCGAAAAGAGCCAGCCCAACCCAAATGACATCGTTGGCTTTCCGGCTCATTCGACCGTCTCTATGAAAATCAGGACTTCTATAATATCAAAAATACTGGGTGAAGCTCCCCCAGAGATCCTCTTCCAGCTTCCAGTAGGCCGCGACGGCCTCTTCGGCTATCTTAACACTGTAATTTGTTAAAAATTCCCGCGCCTTGGCCGGGCTCTGCTTGTAGAGACGCCCGGCTTCTTCTTCGATCTGGGCTTGGTCGGTGAAGGCTTTCTCCTCGATCGGCGACCAGACCTTGGCGATCGTTTGGCTCATCGGCTGCCAGCGGAAAAGGGCCAACTGACTCACTTTCCGGAACGCCCACCAGGCACAATCCCGGCGGTACCCTGGCCGGCTGTCCACCATGTAGGAGTCGGGCATACGGCTGATGCCGCAGTAAAAGGGCGTGTGGGGGGTGGTGGCAGGGTTGTCATATCCCAGCCAAACGACACCGCCTATCGCATCCGGAAGCCAGCTGCGCGACTGGGTGATCTGGAGGTAGGTCGCCCTCTTGCAACAGATGGTTCGCTCCGGTTGGACCTTCAGGAGCTCCATCATCTCCCGGTTCATAAACGGGTGGGCCACCGGACTTTTGGCAGCCTTCCCCTCGCGGTTGACCGTGATCAAAGTCCTGGTCATGTCATAGGAAGTATCCTGATAGGTATCCCGGAAAATCCCCAGGACATCCTTGACCGTCAATTTTTTCTCCGGCTTGACGGAAAACGGGAAGTTTTCGCCGTTGGGGTCGAGCTTGAGCGACGGCGCCAGAAGGCTCAGGACCCGCCACTCACGCCGCCGGCTGCCCATGCTCTGCCGGGAGGCGTAGGCATAGCAGAATTCAAAGGGTTCCCCGCTCGCCGGATCCCACCAGCCCATCTCCTGGGCGAACGAATAGACGTTGGCCGAGGCCAGGTAGTTATCCGGGTCCTGGAGGTTGATCTGCCGGATCCGGCTGGCGTTGGCGGAGACGCCGACATGGTCGTCGGGGATGCGCACCGCCGCCCAGACCGCGCCCTTTTTCCCCGCGCCGGGGCCCAGGATCTCGAAGTGCCACGTTTCCTGGGGATCGGCAAAAGTGAAGCTCTCTCCATAATCATTATAGCCGTACGTTTGAGTCAGTACGTCGGCGATCTTGATCGCTTCCCGGGCGGTCCGGGCCCTCTCCAGGATGAGACGGTAGAGCTCCGGGCAGTCGATGATCCCTTCCTTGCTCCGGAGCTCTCTTTTGCCTCCGAAGGTGGTTTCACCGATGGCCAGCTGGTGCTCGTTCATAACAGGGTAGGCGGTGTTGATATAAGCGTAGGTCTCCGGGACCTGCGGGATCTCGCCGCTGGGGAGGCGGTTCTTGTCGTCCGGCGCCCTCGTCTCTTTCGGGTTGTGATAGACCACGCATATGTCCCCAGGTTTGTGCTTCATGTGGGGAACGACGTTGATCCATGTCCTGTCCGTAGTGCTGTCGCAGGAGTGCGAGGTCATCGTCGAGCCGTCCGCCGAGGCCAGTTTGCCGACGATGATGCTGGTGCAGGACTCGAACGGCTCTTGATCCAGCAGGCCGACGTCTCGATCGGCTCTGTCAGCCGAGATCCCGATCGTGAGAAAAACAAGGACCAGGGTGGTGATGAATACCAGCGAGAATTTTTTCATGGGTGTCTCCTTTCCGGAAGGATCTTGTCCGCTTATAGCACAGGACTTGAACAGGGTCAAACGATCGCACCGCCGTCTTTCCGATGCCCGCTGGAAGACCACGGAAATATCGAGCCAAGGATTTTGACTGGATATGCTATACTATCGTGTTTCAAAGGCATTCTTCGAGCCGGTAATCATGAGCCTTTTGAGATACAGCGTCTTTGTTGCTTTCTTTGTTTCTCTTGTTCTGCTCACCGTCCTGGTTCTTCAGACTCTGTCCTTCGGCCGGCGCCGCCTCCACTCCCGGGCCGAGGGAAAGCGGTGGCAGGGTATGGCCTACGCCCTCGGCCGGGGCATGCTCCCCTGGGAAAAGGAAAGCGCGGCCAGGCACCTGCCGACCTACGTCGCCGGTATGATCTACCATGCCGGAGTCTTCGCCGCCATTTTGTCCGTTCTTTTCCTGGCGGCCGAAATCCGTCCCCCGGAAGCGGCCGTCACGGTCTTCCGATTCTTTTTGGCCGCCGGTTTTCTCTCGGGCGCGGGTCTTCTCCTCAAGCGAGCGGTCCAACCCCGGATGCGATACATCAGCTGTCCCGATGATTACGTCTCCAACCTGCTCGTCGATGGCTTTGTCCTTTCCGGTCTTCTCTCCTCCCTTATCGCCGCTGCCGAGCCCGTTTTCTTCATCCTGGCCATTCTGACCTTTCTCTACATGCCGCTGGGAAAAATCCGCCACTGCTTTTTCTTCTTCTACAGCCGGCTTCTCTTCGGCTCTTATTTCGGAAGGCGCGGTGTGCTTCCTCGAAAGCGGCCGCCGAGGCTTGAGATTTTATCATGAAAGGACCGGCGGCTCTGTCCGACCCTGTCCAGGAGAAGATTCAATCCCTCAGCCAAGAGGACTTCGAGAAGATCCTGCAAGTTTTCCGGGAAAAGCTAGACGCCGATGCCGCCGCCTACCTGAATTCCTGCGTCCACTGCGGCCTCTGCGCCGATTCCTGCCACTACTATCTTGCTACGGGGGACCCGGAAGCGATGCCG
>Ga0307380_10005126_pt1 | contig 17467 bp, 17 predicted proteins | sample UN3MG_FD_202239 | JGI IMG/M metagenome (GOLD analysis project Ga0307380, IMG submission 202239) | Soil microbial communities from Risofladan, Vaasa, Finland - UN-3 | ecosystem: Environmental > Terrestrial > Soil > Coastal area > Acid sulfate soil | place: Finland: Risofladan, Vaasa | collected...
AGCTTTGCGTGAGATTCACGTTCCACGACCTTATTATATGGGATCGGGTCGTTGGGTATAATGAGCGACGAGACAGTCTCACTCCAGCATACGAGATGATCCTTGTGCTCCGGAAGAGCGAGAAAGTCAAATTCCGCAAAGATAGAGTCCGGATTCCCTACGATGCGAAGAAGATCGAGACCTACCTTCGTGACAAGAGATATCGGGATAAGAGGGCCCGACTTGAGCATCTCTCCAAGGGACGATATGCAACCAACATCCTGTCCATACCAAGCCTAAAGGGAGCATCCAAAGAGAAGAGTGGCCACCCTAGTCAGAAACCAATCGAGCTGATCAGCAAGCTGATTATCATTTCCAGCGATCCGGGGGACCTGGTTCTTGATCCATTTCTCGGATCGGGAACAACGGCGGTAGCTGCCGAGACACTCAGCCGAAAATGGATAGGCATCGAGATCAACGAGAGCTATTGCGCTATTTCCCGTCAGAGGATCGATGAAGTGCGTGTCAAAGACAGACCAAGCGCAACTGAAGAAGCCCCCAATAAGATGGCCGGGAGCAGCTTTGGCTTAAGCGCCAAGTCTAACAGAGATTGACGCCGAGGCGCCGCCAGCACAGATCTCAAGTAAACTGCCGGTCGAGGGTGCGGTATTGCACCGCCTCGGAGATGTGCTCCGGGAGGAGATTCGGCTCATCAGCGAGGTCAGCTATCGTCATTCCGCGAGAGTTTCTTCATAGAGCGACACGCAGAGGCCTATGACCTTATGAATATTTCCTAAGTGGGCGTCGAGAATGGGGCTATCCGCTTCCGTAATCTCTCAAGTGTCTCCAGCCACTGTCTGAAGTGCGGACATCTATTGCGCATCACGTCTAGACCTGTTCGGGGGGCTATCAAGGACCCATAAAGCGGTTTCTGGTAGCCCGGATATAGGCGCTCTAAACGAGCACTTGGGCAGGTCTGAGGATTGTCATCAATCTCCTCCGGACTCTCGAATCGATTGGCTATCTGAGCTAGCCTGGAAGTCTGATCAGGTCCATCGGGGAACGCCCCAGCGATTTTCTTTGGATCAGAGAATAGAAGTGCCTCGAATTCGTGAAGCTGGCAGTGCGGAATGAACCGCTCATGCCCGATGTCAACACGGAGCTGCTCTTCAACATATCGTACACGCTCAAAGCAATATCTGCTTCCCACCTGATGGAGGACGCTGCCTCACATGACTACGAAAACTTCTCAAGATCAGGGCTTGGCAAGACGCCCGCGTCTTCGGTATTATACTCGATATTACTCGATGGACGAGTGAACGTGTTGGAAAGAGAGACTGATGGAAACGGAATGGCCGACAGTCATTGAAGTGGCCGAATAACTGAAGATGGGTAGATCGACCGTGTATAAGCTGGCGCAGGAAGGTAAATTGCCGACGCACGAAATCGAGCGGCAATGGCGTCAAGAGCCTCGTGGGGATTTGTAGAGGGGGAACGAAGGTGCTTTATATAGAACCATATATCTCCCCGCGGCGACTGCAAAGCATGTCTTAACGCTCTGTAATACAGGGCTTATGCAACCCTGTGCAGTGCGGGCTTATGCCGCGATCTCGCGACGTAAGGGTGTTATGAAGAAGCCATATAAACATTGTTTAGCCGGAGAGAGAGCAAATGCCACAGTACGACTTCCGCCTAGAATTCCGCCTCCCGGGTCAGGACCATATCAACGAGGATGCCGAGGAGCTTTCTGTACTCAACGATAGCGGCGAAGTGACGATCCGTCTGCGTTCCGGAGCCCGAGGCAGCCCGATCAAGAAGCACTCGCGTGCGGCCCTCATCGGCGGGCCATACCCGAGCGCCGCAGACGCACAGACTGCGGCGGAGCGTGCCAAGCGGGCGTTGCTCCTCTGGGCGGTTCGTAACCGCATGGGGATAGACTTAGGTGGCAGACCCCCACGGGCCTTCATCACCAGTGCAGGATTGCAGTGGCAGGAAAGGCAGATCGGCGCTCCTGTCCGTGCCGCGGTTCACGGGATCGACGTCTACGAGCACATCGACGGGTTGGTCTTCGTTGCGTTGAATTTCGAGGCCAGCGTTGGCAAGGCGGCACGGGCATTCGTCGAGCAGGTTGCAGGTGCCATTAAAACTCCCCTGGCCATGAGTCCAAAACAGGAGCTGGCCGGCGAGATCCTATCTGCCTCCTACTTCGAGCCCTCCGATCGTTCGAGATTCATCACTCGCATGACCGCAGTCGAGGCCCTACTGGATCCCCAGCCAAGGCCGCCGGCGGCGCAGGACCTTGTGGCGAGACTGGTTGAGATCGTAAACAAGAGTGGGCTCGACGACGCTACGCGAGCCGCAATGTCGGGAAGCCTCCAGTGGCTCAAACAGGAGTCTATAGGACAGGCGGGCCGGGCGTTAGCAACTCGGCTACTACCCGGCAGGATCTACTTAGAGCTGGCTCCGGGACGCTTCTTTACCTTCTGCTATGGCTTGCGAAGCTCGATCCTGCACAGCGGGACGGTACCTGCAGAGGTTACTGATTTCCCGAGCGTGTGCGCCGCGGCGCATGAGTTCGTGTGCGATCTTCTAATCGCGTCGTTCGCGGAGGCCGGCTAACAGTGGGCTGGAGCGGACCGGCTCCGCCGGCCACTTAGCCTAGGCGTTGTGCCCGCCCGTAAAGATTGAGATGCGGTTTTATCTTCGGAGAAGATATGGCAATACGAGCATTTGACCTCAACATCGAAGAAGTCCTGGAGAATTGGGAAGTTGAACACGCCTTGCGAGAAGTCATTGCCAATGCGCTTGACGAGCAGGTTATCTCCAAAACTGCCGAGATAGAGATTTCCAAAGACAGGCAGGGCGATTGGCATATTCGGGATTTTGGGCGTGGTCTCCGAATCGAACACTTTACCCTGAACGAGAATCAAGAGAAACTGAATGAGCTTTCAGGAGTCATAGGCAAGTTCGGCGTCGGACTCAAAGATGCACTGGCTACCTTCCATCGGAGGGATGTCTGTGTTCTTATTCCTTCTCAATTCGGCACATTTCGCCTCAAGCAAGAGCATAAGCACGGTTTTAGTGACATTGTGACTCTTCATGTGGAATACGATGACTCGCCTAACAATATGCGCGGCACGGAGTTCATTTTGCATGGTCTGACCGACGCAGATATGACAAAGGCCAAATCACTCTTTCTGACATTCGCTGGTGAAGAAATCTTGGAAACAACTACCTACGGTCAAATTCTGCGGCGCAAAGGGAATACTGGTCGTGTATACATTTTAGGGGTATTCGCCAGCGAAGAACCTAATTTTCTATTCTCTTACAACATCACGAGTTTGACCGAGTCCATGAAAAAGAAACTCAACCGAGAAAGGTCGAATGTGGGCAGAACCACCTATGCTGATAGGGTAAAAGCCATCCTCAAGACTGCAAAAAGCAAAGCGGTTGAAGATTTGCTTGTAGAGCAAGTTGGAAAGCGTGCAACTGGAGAGCAAAGCGACGAGATGGCTTGGATTGAAATTAGCCAAATGGCTCTAAACCTGATGCACCAACGGCAGAAGGCGGCGTACTTCACAGAGCAGGAGATTCAGTCAAGACCTAATATCCTCGACAATGCGAGGTCAGATGGCTACCAAGTCGTCGTTATTACCGAACAGCAAAAATCAAAGTTGCAGGCCCAAATCCAAATGGGTGGACCACAGGTTCGAACACTAGAAGCCTATGTGCAAGAATACAATGCTAGTTTTGAATACCAGTTTGTTGACCGAGCCAAATTGACGCGAGAAGAGCGCCGCATCTTCGACATCACGCCCAAGCTACTGGCGCTTGTCGGTCTCAGTCTCAATCGCGCTCCGCAAATACGAATTTCGGAGACAATGAGAGTGACGACCGACGGCACCGAAGGCGTTTGGGATTCATCAATTGCCGCCGTAGTCATCAAGCGTAGTAGACTCTCGTCTCTCATTGGCTATGCCGCAACTCTACTGCATGAAGTTGGACATGCAACCACAGGCGCAGTTGATGCGACACCGGAATTTGAGCGCGTACTAACAGATTATTTGGGGAGAACATCAGTAGCGGCAACGACGTTTTCAGCTGACGCCACGCCGCTGCGCTTTACGGCGCGACTGATACGCAACTTGTTCTTCCCCCATTCCTAAGCGATTTCGATAGCGTCCTGCTTGCCCTTCTCGGCCAGTTCCGCGCCGGCCGCCTTCTCCGGGGGTTTTATGAGTTGCTGCTTGTTCTTGAGGGGGCCGATGTGGTGTTTCTTCATGGCCGCGATGAGGGCCTTGCCCGAGAGATTCGAGTGGTCCGCGCCGGGCTCGAGCTCGTCCAGCAGCTTGATGAATTCGGCCTTCGCACGGGCGATGGAGACGCCGTTCGTGTCGGGCGTCCACCTGGATTCCGGGTTCTTCCTACCTCGAACGAAGGTCTTGGAGCACCTGGTCCGGGATGACCTGCCCAGCGGCTCTGTTCTCTGCGCAGAGCCTCTCGGACAGTCCTGGTCACTTCCTCCCTAGGAAGAGAGTCCTCTCAACAACGTGCTCAGCTGAACTGCCGGTCGAGCGTGCGGTATTGCACCGCCTCGGAGATGTGCTCGGGGAGGAGATTGGGCTCATCAGCGAGGTCAGCTATCGTCCGGGCGACCTTCAGGATGCGGTCGTAAGCGCGAGCGCTCATGCCCATTCTGTTGATCGCTGCCTCCATTATCGCCTCGCACTGCTCATCGAGCCGGCAGTAGCGTTTGATGTCCCTGGATTGCATGTGGGCGTTGCAGAAGAAAGGCTCATCCCGGAAACGTTCCTGCTGGACCTTCCGTGCGGCGTTGATCCGTGTCCTAACCGCCTCCGACTTCTCGCCGGGCGACCATTTGGCAAGGTCGGAATAGGGAACGACTGGGACGTCGAGGTGGATGTCAATTCTATCTAGCAGGGGACCCGAAATGCGCGAACGATACCGCTGAATCTGGACGGGTGTGCACTTGCAGGCCACCTTGGGGTTCGTTAGGTGGCCGCATGGGCAGGGGTTCATCGCTGCCGCCAGCATGAACCTCGTCGGGAACTTCACCGAAAGAGCGGCCCGTGAGATCGTAACCGAGCCATCCTCCAGCGGCTGCCTCAAGACCTCGAGCACGTTGCGGTGGAACTCGGGCATCTCATCCAGAAACAACACGCCGTTGTGGGCGAGGCAGACCTCACCCGGGCGAGGATACGCTCCCCCGCCGATCAAACCCGCGTCTGAGATGGTGTGATGTGGGGACCTGAAAGGCCGGGTCGCGACGAGCGATTGGCCCTTGCTAAGCTGACCCGCGACGCTGTGTATCTTGGTTGTCTCAAGCGACTCCTGAAGCGTCATCTCTGGTAGGATCGTGGGGAGTCGCTTGGCAAGCATGGTCTTGCCGGCGCCCGGTGGGCCGATCATTACCACGTTGTGTGCCCCGGCGACCGCAACCTCAAGCGCTCGTTTGGCGTACAGCTGGCCTTTGACATCGGCGAAATCGACCCGGTAATGTGAGGCGGTCTCGAAAGCTTGCTTCATGTCAACTACCGTGCGAGGTATCTGGACGTTGCCATTGATGAAATCAATAGTCTGCGCGAGCGAGCTCACGGCGAAGACGTCCACACTGTCAACGACGCCGGCCTCGCTGGCGTTTGCATCAGGGACGATCATGGCGGCGCAGTTGACGTCGCGGGCGGCCATGGTCATCGGTAGCAGACCGGCGACCTCACGCACGCGGCCATCGAGCGACAGCTCGCCTATGATGCAAAACTTAGCAAGAGAAGGCCGCTCAACGAAGCCCTGCGCGGCGAGGATGCCCACAGCTATCGGCAGGTCGAGGCCTGCCCCCTGTTTCTTGACGCTGGCTGGGGCAAGATTGACGGTGATGCGACCGTCCGGAAGGTCGAAGCCCGCGTTCCGAAGCGCCGCTATCACGCGTTCTTTGCTCTCCTTGACGGCTGTGTCCGGCAGCCCAACCACCGAGTAGATGCACGTGCCCGGTGCGAGGTCAACCTCGACCTCGACCATCTTGGCCTCGATCCCGACCACAGCGCAGCTCTTCACCTTCGCCAGCATCGTCCTCCCCTCGTCAAGTTCCAACTCAGCAAGAACCAAAGAATAGCAGCCCGAATCTTGTCCTCTCGCCTCACGGCTGTCAACTGACAAGAAGCGACACGGCCAAACGAGCCACGTGTAGGCGATAAATGCGCCGACCCGCCGCACTCCAAAACCTCCAACTGACTCTTTGCGGCGATGGGCAAACTCCTGCGTGTCGAAAGGAGTATTGAACGAGCACGATTGGCGAGGTATTCTCGGACAGTCGAAACGTGCAAAACTAACGGGTCTTTGACTTTGGGAGGGAAAGATGACCAGGTTGTTTGGCTGCCTTGGGGTGTGTTGGTTGCTTCTTTCTTTATCAGCCTTTGGTGCGTATGCCGCTGAGTACGATGTCAATCAAGATGGGACGGGCGACTTTGAGGCGATTCAGGATGCGATTGATGTCACGCTTGATGGCTACGTCATAATCGTGCATCCCGGGACCTACTACGAGAACATCCACTTCGATGGCAAGAACATAACGCTGCGTTCGCTCGACCCGGAGGACGAGGAGATCGTCGCCTTGACCATAATCGACGGTGCCCAAAAGGGCAGCGTAGTTACGTTTGCCGGGACGGAGGATGAGACTTGCCTGCTCTCCGGCTTCACGATCGCTAATGGGACGTTCGGATATGGCGGTGGAATATACGGAGCGGGGACGTTCGCTGGAGTCAGCAACTGCACGATAAGCGGCAACTCGGCAGAGTACTGCGGCGGCGCGCTTCACAAGTGTAGCGGGACGATCAGCGACTGCACGATAAGCGGCAACTCGGCAGGCTACGGCGGCGGGCTTTACGACTGTGACGGGACGATCAGCAGCTGCACGATCAGCGGCAATTCGGCTGGTTACGACGGCGGCGGGCTTCACAAGTGTAGCGGGACGATCAGCGACTGCACGATAAGCGGCAACTCGGCGGAATACGGCGGTGGGCTGGCCGGCTGCAACGGGACGATCAGCAACTGCACCATCACCGGCAACTCCGCGGTGTGGGTAGGCGGTGGGCTGCACCAGTGTTACGCGACGGTCACCGACTGCACGATCAGCGACAACGCGGCGCAGGACATTGGCGGCGGGCTCTCCGAATGCCACGGAACGATCAGCGAATGCACGATCAGCGGCAACTCGGCACCCTCAGTCGGCGGGCTGGACTGTTGCAGCGGCGTGATCAGGAACTGCACGATCACCGGCAACTCGAGCGGCGGGCTTATGGGCTGCGACGGTTCAATCAGCAACTGCACGATCACCGGCAACTCGGCGACCGGGGAGTATGCGCGCGGCGGCGGGCTGGACTTTTGCAGCGGCGTGATCAGGAACTGCACAATCACCGGCAACTCGGCGGAATACGGCGGTGGGCTGCACCAGTGTTACGCGACGGTCACCGACTGCATCATCTGGGGGAATGACGCGCCCAACGGTGGAGACCTGTGGGACTGTGGTAGTGCCACCATCACATACTCCTGCGTCGGGGTCTGGTTTGGCGGGGGCGAGGGCAACATCTCGGATAATCCCCTCTTCGTCTCTGGCCCGCTCGGCGATTATTATCTATCCTGCCGGGCAGCGGGGCAGGATGCCGACAGCCCGTGCATAGACACAGGAAGCGGCACGGCGGAGAGCCTGGGCCTCGACAAGCTCACCACTAGAACAGACAGCGTTCCAGACACGGGCGTTGTCGATATGGGCTATCATTACCCGCTGACACTGGAACAGAACCCACAGATCGTGTGCTCGCTCAACGAAAGCGAGTTCGCCCCGGGCGAGACGCTTGTCGGGTTCATCGAGGCGCAGAATCCCGGGCCAGATGTCGCGGTTGACGCCTACGTCGCGTTCGTTCTGCCGAATGGGACGATAATCTCGCTCACCAGCAGCGGCCTCGCGATTGGGACATACCCCTGGGTCTCCAATGTCGTGCTGCCGAGCGGGTTTGATTTCGGGCCGACCGAGGTCCTCCGGACGACCGTCCCACAAAGCCCCGGTGATTACCTCTTTGCCGCCGCGCTGACCAATCCGGGCCAATTGGCATTCATTGGCGACCCGTGCTTATTCCCATTTACTATCACCGACTGATCGTCTTTTGAGACCGCTCCTCACGAAGGTCGGTCTGTCGGGGAGTTATTTGGTTCGGGTGGCAGCCGAGCCTGCGACGCTCAACTTCATCTTGAACCTCTCAGCCAGAGAGTCTTGGTTGAGCGGCACGCCGTTCGTAGGTGTAAGTACAGATGCGCCTGCACATTCGCTCGCCGGAGACGGCCCAGATGCACGTGCCAGGTGCGAGGTCAACTAGCTTTGACCTTCAGGGGTGTCGCAACCGATAGTGTTACTTCTTCGCTTGTTTGGGTTTGCGACTTATCTGCTCTTTGCTTGACTTGACGCCCTGCTGCGCCTCGAGATTGCTGGGAGCCAACTTCAAGACCTTCTGGTAGGTCTCGAGAGATTCGTCGTACTTACCTTCCCTGTAATAGCAGTGGCCAAGCATCAGAAGCGGAGTAACGCTCTTTTGCCATTCGTAAGCACGGCGATAATACCCCTCCGCCTCGAGGAACTCCTTGCGCTGGTAGTAGATGCTCGCCAAGAGATTCGCAGCGTTGCAGGCTCCACCGTTGTCCAGTTCAAAAACCTTCTTGAGGTCCGGGACCGCCTTGTCCGGCTGATTGAGGCCCTGCCAAGCTTTCGCCCGAAGCATGTAACCCCTGTAATCATTTGCCGCAACGACAGCCATCTTGTTGCCAGTTGATAGCGAGGCTTTGTAATCACCCGCTCCAAGCTGCGCCTCGCCCAACGTGTTAAGTGCCTCCACGTTGCCCGGCTCCTTGGCCAAGACCGGCTTCACAATCGCCACGGCCTTCTCGTGTTTCCCGAACCGCTGATAAGAGTCGGCCAATCTCAGCTGGGTCTGAACGTGTTCGGGCTTCAACAGGCTGGCTTTCTCAAGATACTTGATTGCCTCCTCATACTTCCCTAAAGACCGGAGAACAACACCGTAGAGATAATTGAACTGGAAGCGATTCAGAGCCTTGCCCGTAACCTTTGACAGAGTATTCGCGGCCTTCTCGTAGTTGCGGAGCTTCACGTATGCCGTAGCCAAGCCATAACTGCCTTGATAATCTCCCGGCCGGTAGGCGAGTCCTTGTTCAAACCGCTCTACAGACTTCTGATAGTCCTTTCTCTTTAGAAACAACCTTCCGAGAAGGAACAGAGATTCGTAGTCGTTGGGCTTGAGGCTCACGCATTTCTCAAGAGCCCTGATGGCCTCTGCATCCCTTTTTTCCTTCAAGAGGATCAGCGCCTTGAGATATAAATACTTCCGATTGTCGGGGTCCTTCTTGACCGCCTCGTCGATCGCCTTTTGTGCGGCGGCCCAGTCCTTTGCCTTGTAGGCGTCATAGGCTTGCTTATACTCTATAACGTCCTGAGCGAGGATCAAAAGCGGCAGCGTAAGAACAAGACCTGCGACCAGAGCTGTTATCGCCCGGCCATAACGGCTTCTCAACGTAATGCTACTCAACTAATACCTCCATTCAATCAGCGCGACCGCCCCAGCAGACCTAACGTGGCACACAGACAAGAGACTTCAGACTTCCTCTGACTCCTGATCCTGCTTGCACTCGATGCACAGCGTTGCGACCGGCCGCGCCCGGAGCCGCTCCAGGCTGATGTCCCCGCCGCAATGTTCGCATATACCATAAACGCCTCTATCGAGCTTGGCAAGTGCCTTGTCGATCTTGGCAAGCAGCTTCTGTTCTCTTTCCCGCAGCCTAAGCTTCAATGTCCTGTTCGATTCTTGGGACGCTATGTCTGCAAAGTCACCACTTTGGGGGCACGAATCACCGCATGACTCTTTCAACGTTTTTGCGGCCTGCGAAAGCAGAGCAGCCCTGTGTTCGATTAGCATGTTCTCAAACGAAACTAATACCTTCTTGTCCAGCATTTCTCTGTTGCCTCAAAAGGCCCCGGAAATATCCACAGACTGATATTTCGACAACAATCGCTTGAAATCCGCCTTTATGCCCTTAAGCGACTCCTCCGACTCTGCCTCGAACCTAAGCACTAGCACCGGCTGCGTGTTCGAGGCTCTAACAAGCCCCCAACCTTTATCGAATAGAACTCTCGCACCATCTATGTCGATAACCTCGTGGCCTTTCTTAAGTTCCCGCGCAATGCTTTTGACGACGTCAAATTTGTCCTCGTCTGAGCACGGCACACGTATTTCAGGTGTGTTGTAAGTCTTGGGCAGGGCATCGATCGACTCGGCGAGCGACTCTTTGCTCTGAGCGAGAATCTCTGCCAGCCGGCAGGCGGCGTATAGCGCATCGTCGTAGCCAAGATATCTATCGGCGAAATACATGTGGCCGCTCATCTCGCCTGCGAGCAAGGCTCTCTCCTCGAGGACTTTGCGCTCGATCAGCGAGTGCCCGGTCCTCCACATTATTGACTTGCCTCCCATGCGCTCTATCTCTTGCCCAAGCACTTGAGAGCACTTGACCTCCGATATGATCTTGGCGCCTGGATGCTCTGATAGCACCTGTCTTGCATAAAGCAGGAGCAGAATGTCGCCCCATATCGGCCGTCCCCTCTCGTCTATGACGCCGATCCGGTCAGCATCCCCGTCGAACGCAATCCCCGCCATCGCGCCTGTCTCCCCGACTTTCGCCGACAAGGCGGAGAGGTTCTCGGGCACAGTCGGGTCCGGGAAGTGATTGGGGAAACTACCGTCGAACTCGCAGTAAAGCGGAACAACCTCGCAGCCCATTCTACTCAGCAGACGAGGCGCGAGCTGGCTGGCTGTCCCGTTGCCAGCATCGATGACCAGCTTCACCCTTCGGCCCGAGGTCATCTTGCCCATATCGATCGAGTTCTCAAATAGATAGTTGACGTAGTCCTCCTCGACGTTCTTTTTGTCGAGCTTGCCTAAACCGCTGGCGAAATCGCCACGCTCAACGGTCGCACGAAGGGCCTGAATCTCTCTGCCAAAGATCGTATGCTTGCCCTTACAGACCTTCAAGCCGTTGAACTGCGGTGGGTTATGGCTGCCCGTGATGACGATTCCACCATCAGCATCCAAATGTCGGAGTGAGAAGTAAAACACTGGAGTCGGGACCATGCCGATGTCCGTTACATTGCAGCCCGTAGATAAGATCGCATCAATCAGTGCCTTGGCAAAGCTGGGCGAGGAGAGCCTAACATCCCTTGCAACCACCAGATTGGCAAGGCCAGCCCTCTTGATGTCAGTCCCGAACGCCTTGCCTATGCCGGCCACGACGTCCACAGTCAGGTCCTCGCCGACTATCCCACGAATATCATATTCCCTAAAGATCCGCGGATTCATGTCTTTGCCTATTTACCTGTTGGCTTTGGGCTCTTCGTGCCGTTTTTCTCCAGCTTGACAGTCCTTTTGCCAGTCTCGTCTTTCCCAACAACGACGCGATGCACTTTGCTGGCATCAAACCCCGGCGGAAGCTTCGAGAGATCCGCTCCGATCTTGGGTGGGCGGCCGGCACCCGTGGCGCCGGGGCCCTCCAGATGCCTGAGCGCCTCATTGGCCTCACGTTCCCACTGCGAGCCAGGATAGAGCGAGGCGATTTTTGCATAGACCGTCTTTGCCGAGTCGGGCTTGTTCATTCTCTCGTATAGCTCTGCCAGGTTGAAATAGTATGGCTGGATTCCGGGAGAGTTGCCTTGCGTTTTGAACAGCTGCTCGTAGCTTTGCACCGCCGCACCGGGCTCCCCCATCTGCTCCTGTGTTCTAGCTATATTGGCCCGGCAAAGCGCACTGAAGGCTCCATCCGGGAATCTCTTGAGGCAATTTTGGAACGCACGAAGTGCCGACTGGTAATCGGCGAGCTGGTAGCGAACGATTCCGATGTACAGTAGGACGCGCTCTATGTTCCTGGCTCTAGGGTAAGCCTTCTGTAACTCCTCAAACTGGGCAACCGACTTCTTGAGCAATGACTGCTGCTTGTCGAGTCGCTCGGCCAGCGATGTCTTCTCGTCTTCGCCCTGCTGGGCCTCGCTGTTTGGCGTGAGGTCTATTGCCATCGCCTGTTGATAAAGGTCCGCCGCGAAGTACTCCATCGTTGCGGATGCCGTGATCCGACCCTCGCGATACGATCTGTAGGCAAAAGACCCGGCAATCACAACTGCTACCGCTACAATGGCAAAGAGTATGAACCTGCTGTTCTGCTTGCTGAAATCAATAATATGAGTAAGAAGGTCTTTCGGGAGCGGCCGATCCTGCCCCCTCACCTTCTTCTTGACTCTGATCGTTCTTCCAACCAATAGCTGTCCTCCCAATCGCCAGGGAATTACTCCTGGCCCTGTTTCTTTTTTGCGAGCGAACAATATCAAACCACTATTAATATAACAACTCCAATGCGAGCGCCCAACAATCGGATTGAACTATAAAGATGTCTTGCCGCGAGCCCGCATAACAGCTTTGAAAGGGACTTGTTCTTCACACTTCAGGTTGCTTCAGGCGAGAGGGAATGACTACCAGTCTGGTTTCTTGGCTGTAAGCTGAGGGCTTAGAACTGGTGGAACATGGAGCTTCAGTAAGATGGCATCTGGCTGCAACCAGTCAAGCGCGTGCTCGGGCAAAAAAAGAGGCCCGGACATCTGCCCGGGCCCCAACATTAGTCAGCTCGCTAGGACTACGAGATTACTTCCCCTGGACCTCGATCTTGATCTGCTTCGGCTTGGCCTCCTCTGCTTTCGGAAGCGTCACGCGCAGAACGCCATCGCTAAACTTGGCCTTGATCTTGTCCTTCTGTACACGGCTCGGGAGAGCGAACGACCGGCTGAAGCATCCGTAGCTCCGCTCGATTCGATGGTAGTTCTCCTCCTTGGTCTCCTTCAACATCGTGCGCTCACCAGAAAGCGTCAAGACGTCATTCGCGAGCGAGATATCAACATCAGAAGCCGTCAGGCCAGGCAGCTCCGCCCTGAGCTCGATGTTGTCCTTCGTCTCTAAAACGTCCACCGCCGGCGACCAGTCGCCCTTGATCATCGGCGACAGCTCGCCCTTTCTCTGGAACGCCTCGTCGAAGAGACGGTTCATCCTCTCCTGAAATGTCATCAGGTCTCTCAGTGGCTCCCATCTCACAATTGCCATTTCACTATCTCCTGTTTTTGATGTTTTGTTGTGATGTTCATCTTTCATCAGAGACAATAGACCTTTAGTCGGGAGTTGTCAAATAGTTTAATATGATCTCTGATACATCCGCCAAACCAACCTACCAACGCCATATCTCACGCCACTCATCCTCTTCCTCCTGAAACCGATGCCCGCCACAAACCCAAAAACTTGACGACCATGCCCATAACATCCTATAAGAAACGCATTGGACTCAACAATAATGCACGAGGCAGATGACGTGAGATTCCCGACCTTTCGAGACCTGAAAGAGCTCTGGGCGAGGCGAGAAGTCCTGCTCAACCTCGTGATGCGAGACCTCGAGGTCAAGTATAAGGGCTCCGTGATCGGGATATTCTGGTCGCTCCTTAACCCGCTCATGATGCTTCTGATCTATACGATTGTATTTCGCTATGTGATCGGGATGAACGTAAAAAACTTCCCGGTTTTTTTCATGTGTGGTTTTCTGCCCTGGATATTCCTCTCAAACTCCGTAACGATGGCCGCGCCCTCAGTTATTAACAACCCAAACCTCGTCCGCAAGGTCTATATGCCAAAGGCGATAATCCCGCTGTCTGCGATGGTTGCCTGCCTTGTTGAGTTTGTGATGACACTCGTCATCTTGCTGCTAGCTCTGCCTTTCTTTGGACATGCTCCGGGGCATCTAGCGTTCCTATTGCCGCTTCTGGTGCTCGCACAGGCCATCTTCGTGGGCGGACTTGCCCTGCTTTTCTCGGCGAGCACGGTTCATTTCAGAGACGTCAAGCACCTTCTAGATATTCTGCTAATCGTCTGGTTTTGGCTGACGCCGATAGTATATCCGATGAGCAAGGTCGCCTCTCTCAAGCTTCCGTGGCCACTTTTGGGAAACGTCGTGGTCTGGCTCATAAGCTACAACCCAATGTCGGTCTTCGTGTGTGCTTACAGGGCGGTCTTGCTCCAAAATGCTCTTCCGACAGGGCTAACGATTGCCCTGGTTGTCATTTACACGTTCGGCTCGGCCGCAGCTGGTTGGCTGCTCTTCGCCAGGTCGAGCGCCAGGTTCGCTGAGGTCGTCTGATGTCAAACGAAGGCCGACTGCGTAATGAGCCGAGCAGCTCTGACGTTATTCAGATGCGGTCGGTGTCTAAGAGATACCGGGTCTATTATGAGAAGAGCGAGAACATAAAGTACCTCATCATCAACCTGTTGAAGGGCAAGCGGGACAGATACCGCGACGTTTGGGCGCTGAGAGACGTTGCCTTATCCGTGTCGCGAGGCGAGACGCTGGGGATAGTCGGCGAGAACGGCTCGGGCAAGAGCACTCTGCTGAAGCTTCTCTGCCGGATACTGCTTGCTGACGAGGGCCATGTCGAGGTCAGTGGCAGAGTTGCGACGCTACTCGAGCTGGGCTCGGGCTTCTCGATGGAGCTATCGGGCCGCAAGAACATCTTTATGAACGCCTCGATTCTCGGCCTCTCTCGGAGAGAGGCACGGGGGAGGCTCGATGAGATAATCTCTTTCTCCGAGCTCGGCGACTTCATAAATGCACCCATCAAAAGCTATAGCAGCGGAATGCTAGTGAGGCTCGGTTTTGCCGTCGCAATTAACGTAGAGGCGGACATTTTTCTCATAGACGAGATCCTTGCGGTCGGCGACGAGCGCTTCCAGAAGAAATGCCTCGATCGGATCAGGGGGATGCAGCGGCAGGGCAAGACGATAGCGCTCGTCTCGCACAACATGGACATAATCAGGGAGTTCTGTAGCCGCGCGATCCTCTTGTCCAAGGGCAGGCTCATGGCCGATGGCAGGCCGGACGCTGTGATCGAGGCATACAGGCAAGTTCAGCGTTCTAACGTAAGATGATCAATGTGATGAAGGACTTGAGATATGTCCGGCGGCTTCTCGTAGTCGATAGAGCGCCTCGTCAGCGAACGCCGGGCAGTCAGGCGCCAGGTCTCGTCTTCTTTCATTTCGGTTCATTCGTGGCCAAGCTCTCGTGAAGCGCTTCGAGATCATTGGAACCACGGCCGACGCTGGATTTGTTGCCTACGGTGAGAGTCTCGAGGCGCTCTTTACGCACGCGGCAGAGGGGATGTTTGCGATCATATTCGGGCAAGAGCCCCAGCTTCCGTGCCCCGATAAGACCGATACGTTCGCTCTCTCCGCCGTTGATATCGAGTCGCTCCTTGTTGATTTCCTGTCCGAGCTCCTCTGGCGTTTCGACACGGACCTCCTCGTTCCCTCCGCAATAAAGTTATCGATCCGCGTGCCCGAACGTCTGACGAGAGAACCGGCCCCAGGTGGCGGCTCGGAGCGTGGCAGACCGACGCTTGAGGCGCGTGTAGGTTTTGCTGGCTGCAAGCGCCTCGCGCAGAAGCCAGTTACGGACGTTAAGGCGGTTACGATGCACAACCTCGCTATCGTGAGAGAAAGTGGTGTTTTCAGTGTGAAGGTCATCTTGGATATATGAGTCTCGCTGTCCGGGTGGAGCAGTTCGCGGCTGTGCCCCGGGGGCCGGACGACATTGAAAACGAACGTCTCAGTCCTGTTCATCGGATCGGACTTGACATCTCCTTTGGGGGGAACCTAAATTGATGGGTAGTTCTAGAGCGGGAATAGCTCAGAGGTAGAGCATCGCCTTGCCAAGGCGAGGGTCGCGGGTTCAAATCCCGTTTCCCGCTCCAGCCATTTAGCCACCTGCCCATCGATTCACACCTACGAAATGCCCTGACTTCGCTCTGTTCTGCAATAGGCTGTTTTACGGTCTTTTCATTTCTTGTGTGCGCGTTTGTGGGCACAAATAGGGCACACCCTGGGCACAGTGTTCCGAGACACTATGATTGGTGTGTTCATTATGGCGGCGCAGAATACAATCATTGGATGAATGGCTGTATGGGCGGTATGACAACGATTGTGGGCACAAATAGGGCACACTGGCAGTTTGACAGTTACCGTGAGTCGGTCGATAAGACCCACAGTAGCCCCAATAATTCTTTGACGGCGTTCCTCGGGCTTCTAACTAGTGGGGCAGTGGAGGAAATCAGGAAAGGTGTAAAATGTCTCTCGCGTTCGCTGGTGGAATCCCAATTCGCTTCTTGAAGTGCAGAGCTTTTGCAGTTGTTCTCTTTGTTGTCCACATCGTTGAGCAGGCTATTGGTCCAGTCCTTTGAGCAGGCCATTGCATCGTTTCTCTATTTTCCTAAGTTCGAATTTGCACTTCGCTTGGATCTGCTCCTCCATCTCATCCATATCCTCAACTCGTTCTGCGTCAGCAAGCCACGTCCGGAATCGCAGCAGCTTCCCATAGCAGACATTACCAACACCTCTAGTTTGAGCGCTCTCATAGGCTTGCTCAAAGTCCTTTTTCTCATGGATGAAGTCCCGAAGTGCCCTGTTAGATTTCACGATGGCTTTCAGCTTGTCTCTAATATCGACAGCGCGGGGGATCTCCCGGTTCTTGATTTTTTTGACGACCACCTGGTCTATTCTCGGGTAGGCCTCTCTCGCTCTCCCTATAGCCCTGCATTTTAGATATTCTTCGTAGTAACTCCACCGTTTGACGTCATTCTCTTCGTGATCGACCATGAATGCATACACGGCGATGAGCTGCTCGACCTTCTTGCCCGACAGCCCCAACTCCCTGCCCATTGTGGTCGGGGAAACGCCATGTCGCTTGTGGCGTCGATAGAGATAACCAGCTTGCTCATAGGGTGCCCAGTCCTTCTTGCCGATGATATGGTACTCCCCAAGGAGGGCAAATACGTCCTTTTCGGCTATGTTATGCGGAAGCAGCTTGCATTTGACCTTGCCCCATCGAAGAGGGTCTTGGACAAACAGCATCCTGTATGCAGCGAGACGGGAATTCCCTTCCAAAACGACCAAATCCCCCTTACGCACAAGGAGAGGATCAGTAAGGCCCCCGTTGGCCTTTATCGACTGTGCCAGCTGTCTCACATGATCCATGGCCTTCAGTGCCTCTTCGATTTGATCCTGCGTTGCCTGGCGGTCATCTGCCGATATAATGGAGTAGATTCGGGGATTTTCCGGATAGAACTTAAGTTCGACCTGCAGTAAGAATCCGACTGTGACCTCTATCTCTTTTCCGCGCAGAGTCATGGTGTCTTGATTGAATTCGGCCCCTTTCATCTCGTCTCCCTATCCTCTCTTCTAATATTTAGTATATCCCTCAACATCTCGGCGAATCCGTACTCCATCTGATTGCTATAGTACTCGCGGGAAATATCCCCTTGTGCGAGTTGAGCGGCCAGCCGCTT
>Ga0307380_10005127_pt1 | contig 17466 bp, 15 predicted proteins | sample UN3MG_FD_202239 | JGI IMG/M metagenome (GOLD analysis project Ga0307380, IMG submission 202239) | Soil microbial communities from Risofladan, Vaasa, Finland - UN-3 | ecosystem: Environmental > Terrestrial > Soil > Coastal area > Acid sulfate soil | place: Finland: Risofladan, Vaasa | collected...
TTTGTAAAATCTTTCCTTCCTAATATTTAATTTTTAAAGAGCGAGTTTTCTGAAAGCCTAATATATTAACAATTACACTATTTTTATTGATTTAGAAATTTAGTTAATTTATTTTTTTGAGCATAGAAAATAATCTTACAATTTTAAAAAATCTCCCATTCCCTCAGCAACTAGATTTTTATAAAGTTTCTCTTTTGAAGCATTATCTATTGATGAAAAAGGCGCTTTTGGAATTCCGGCGTTAAATCCTCTCATTTCTAAGACTGCTAGATAACTTGGAATAGGTGTTTTATCCATTTTCATAATATTTCTTAAGCGAATCGATTTTTTTTGATATTTAACTGCAACCTCTATATCATCACGAAGTGAGACATTATAAAAATCTACAACAAATTCAGGAAATATATTTGACATCCCTGCAACCATAGCTTTAGCACCAGCCAATTTTGCTCCTAACCAAAAAGAGTCGGTGCCAATAATGCATTGAAAATCTAATTTTTCTGTTTCTATCTTATCAGAAAGAGCAATAAAAGATTCCATATTTAATGAACTGTCTTTTACTCCCTTTAATCCCTTTTTAGCTAGCGTCACTAGTAAATCAGGAGTTAAAAGTACACCAGTAGTGTAGGGATTATTGTAAGCAAAAACCGGTACATTAACAGAATTAATTAATGCTGAAAAATATGTTATTATTTCATCATCATTATACGTATAATAAAATGGGGGAACTGCAGAAATGGAAGGAAACCCTAAAAGTTCTGCATATTTTGCTAATTCTACACTTGTTTGTGTGCTTGGAGAACCAACATGCGCTATGCAAGGTATCCTGTTTTTAACTTCATCAAAACATATTTCTAATGCTTTTTTTCTCTGATCTTTTGACATAATCAAACCTGAGCCAAACGAACCACATACAAAAAGTCCTTGAACACCAGCATTTATTAGAAAAGAAATAAATTTTCGTTGTTCATTTTCATTAATTTCACCAGATTTATCAAATATTGTGATAACTGGTGGAATTACTCCTAAAAATTCTTTATTTTTCATCTTTAACCTCCTATTTTTTTATAATGTTTGATAGATAATATGTAACTCAATTAACTAATGGCTATATGAGTAATAACATGAAATTTTTTACCTTATTATCATTCATATTAAACAATCTATTTTGCAAGGACTTTTTGATATATTCTTTTTGCATCTAAATATTCAATAGATCGTGGATTATTTTTTAAAAGGCGCTGCTCAGACATAGCCAGCATTGCAAGGTTATCTAGGTCCTTTTCAGAAACTTTGAATCCTTCAATAGCAATACCAACATCATTAACTAATTTTCGAATTTCATCCACAACAGATTTTATGACCTTTTCTTTGGGAAAATTAGTAGTTCTAATTCCCATTACATCAGCAATTTTAATAAATTTTTCTGGGACTGCTTCTGCATTAAATTCCATAACATCTGCCAAGAGGATGGAATTAGACAATCCATGGCTCATGTCATACTTACCTCCCAATGGGTAAGCTAAAGCATGTACTCCTCCCGTACCAGAATTTGCTATTGCAATCCCACCATAAAAACTAGCTAAGGCCATATTATATCTTGCCTTTTTATTACTTCCATCTTTAACCGCCCGACGTAAATTTTTACTGATTAGCCACATCGAACTTAAAGCAAATAAATCACTCATGGCATTTGCTTTTTTACAAATAAAACATTCAATCGCATGGGTAAAAGCATCTATGCCTGTCTCAGCAGTAATCTTTGGTAGAAGGGATAAGGTAAGTTCGGGATCAAGAATGACTAAATCGGGTATTAGATAAGGGCTAACTACACCTTTTTTCCATCCCTCTTTTTTGTTCTTAACTATAGCATTAGGTGTAGCTTCGGCTCCGGTACCCGAAGTAGTAGGAAGCATAATCATCGGAATACCAGGCTTACCAATTAGATTTGTTCCTATATAATTCTTTATAGAACCCTCAATACTACCAGATACAGCCAATAACTTAGCCACATCAATAGTACTGCCACCACCAATACCAATAATCCCCTCGTAATTAGAAGCTACATTCAGATTATTAATAGCCTGATCTATTTCGGTTATTGTCGGCTCATTCTTTATATTATCAAATATTGTAAAAGAAATATTTCCCTCTTTTAAATTATTAAATACATGATCTGCTATCCCCATCTTTTTTAAATTGTAATCAACAACTATTAATATCCTCTTGAGTTCCATTTCCTTAATTATTTTCGATATTTCTCTACTTTTAGAAATGCCGACCTCAATCTTATGAGGCATTTGAAAAATAAAATCCTTCATTGTAATAAACCTACCTAAATAGTATTATTCTGCTATTTTGTAAAATTTATTGCCAGCTTAATAGCTTCTACCATACTCTCCTCATTGGCTCTACCTTCACCCGCTTTACCATAAGCTACTCCGTGGTCAACCGAAGTTCTAATAATGGGAAGGCCTAAAGTAACATTTACACCACTTACCGAAGACCATTGATTTGTCTCTTTATTATATTTAAATCCGGTAACCTTAAGGGGAATGTGCCCCTGGTCATGATACATTACTACTGCAATATCATATTGCTTCCCTATAACTTTGGAAAAGATAGTATCCGGAGGAATCGGCCCTTCCACATTTATACCCTCTTTTTTGGCCTCATTAATGGCAGGAGATATTTCATTGATTTCTTCATTGCCAAATAAACCCTGTTCTCCGGCATGAGGGTTTAACCCTGCCACACCAATCTTGGGTTCTCCAAAGCCCAGTTTCTTCAAGGCTTTATTTGCCAATCTGATAACGGTTAATACTCTCTCTTTTTTAACCAAATCACAGGCGTGCCTGAGGGAAACATGAGTTGAAACATGGATGACTCTCATATCCCCATCAGCAAGCATCATAGCATAATCATTAGTATTGGTTTTTTCAGCAAATATTTCCGTATGTCCGGCATAATGATAACCGGCTGCATTAATTGCCTTTTTATGAATCGGTCCGGTTACCACTGCATCGACTTTACCTTCCTTGGCCAGTTCTATGGCTTTGAAGATGTATTCAACCGAAGCCTTGCCTGCCGCAGCACTGATCATACCATATTTAAAATCATCCAGTGTGATGTTGTCTAAATCAAAAATATCAATGAAGCCATACTTCCCTTTGGCCTGTTTCATGTCATCAATCACGTTTAAACTAACATTTGCGGGAATAAAGCTAATTGCATCTTCCATAACCACTTTGCTTCCTATAACCACTGGTATAGCCAGGCTATATATTTCTCGATTACTTAATGCCTTAACTGCGATCTCTGCCCCGATTCCTGCTGGATCTCCCATCGTAATACCAATAATTGGTTTTCCCATCTAATTTATAGGGTCTAAACCCTTACCTCCCCCCAAATCAGTAAGTTTCTTGATTAATTTAGATAAAGTATCCTTATCACCGAATCCGCCTGCTTTGGTAATTACTTTTAAATTAATATTTTTAGAATTAGCCGTAGAAAGTGGAATACCGGGCAAGAGTTCATCAACAATATTTAAAATTTGAATGCTCAGGGCAAAACAAACCCCCAAAGCTATATCTCCTCCGGTTAAGATTAAATTTCTTACAGAACTATTCCTTACTATTTCTGCAGTAAGTTCTCCCAAAAACTTTCTAATAGTCAATTCTAATTCTCTAAAGCTAAGATTATATTTTTGCATTAGCTTATTGTTTATGTTCTCCTTATCATTGTAAATTGGGTCAGTATGAATGACTAAATGTTGCCCATTTTTTATGACGGTAATTGCATCTGTTAGATAGTGTTTTAAAATTGTTTTCCTATTAGACCAAATTTCTTCTATATCAATATTTAAGTCAAATAGTTTTAATTCCTCCTTAAGATGAGTTATCTGAGATTTCGTTATTGGATTTCGTGAACCACTAACTATTAAAACAGGCCCCTTATTCTTTTCCATATTGAGTGGGAAACTTCTATTCTTATTATCGATTTCGGGGAAATGATTAGCTAAACCAGCTGAACCAGCGTATAAAACTGATCCCTCGAATTTAACAATACTATGAAGAATATCCTTGAGATGCACTTCCTCGGCAGCATCAACTATTATAATTTTATTCCCCTCCTGATATAATTTGTTTAGCTTTTTAACAATAACCTCTTGGCCTTTAGTAACATCTATAAAATCAATTCTCGCTATAGGAAGGCTGGTTTGCTCTCTTAATAAGGAAGGGATAAAAGAAGCATCCCCTGCCTTTAGGTCGCCATTATAATATTTGCTTAATCCTAAAGGTCTCCCGTTTACAATAAGATATCCACCAACAGTTATACGTTGATGTGAAGGAAAGGCAGGGGTAAGAACACAAATATCTTTTTTTAAAAAATTCATCATCTCTTCAAGTTCTGCCCCTATACAACCCCTTAAAGTCGAATCTATTTTTTTGTAGAATATATCTTTATCGCTGAAATTTAGCTTTTTTAATACCTTGCTTAATCTTTGGCGAACAATTTTTGCATCTGCTACTTCCCTCGTCTCAGTATCAATTACTAAAACACCTATTTCGTCTTCGCCAGGAATAATTATATTTCCTGATTCTTCTAATATTGAAACAACTGCATTATATCCCTTTTTAGAAAATTGAACCCCCGTATCATTTGCCCCGGTTAAATCATCTGCTATTATATAGAACATATCTTTGCCTTATCTTTCTTTAAAAAAATTATACTTTACTGATTATTTTTGATTATTCTTTCTACTTATTAAAATAAGCAATTATCGTGCCAATCTTTTATCTTTTAAAATATTTTTTAATATTTCCTTATATTTAAAGGTAAAAGCGCCAATAAAAAATAATGATTAGAATATAATAAACAATGCTCTCAAATAATACGTTTTATTTTGAAACTATTTGAATATAAAATATTAATAAAAAAACACTATTCAAATTACTTTTGAGAGATAAAAAACATACGTAGTTTCATTTTGAAAAGTGTTTCATACTGAAAATATGTAGATTTAAGAGACTATTAATTATTTATTCAACTTTCTCCATAATGTGGTCCTGCCAATACCTAACCTTTTTGCTGTAGCGGCTTTATTCCCTTTTTCTTCTTGAATAACTCTTTTAATGATGTTCCTTTCAATTCCTTCTAAATTCCCCATTAAGGGAATGCTCATATCACTCTTAAAGAAACCAACTCTATTTAATCCAAGCTTATTTCCTGGTAGAGAGTTCATAATCTCTCTAACTAAACTAGTCCTGATATAATCTTCTTGGGTCCTAACCATTAACCTTTCCATGATATTTTCTAATTGTCTAACATTCCCTGGCCAAGTGTAATTTTCTAAAATTTGTATACCTTCTGTTGAAATACCTTCCACTGCTTTTTTTAGTCTTTGTCTGTACTTTTTGATAAAAAAATTTACTAATAAAGGTACATCTTCTCTTCGCTCCCATATAGGAGGAAGATTTAAATTTAACACATTGATTCGGTAATATAAATCTTCTCTAAATTTCTTTTTCTCAACCAATTGATAGAGATCCTTATTAGTGGAAACTATAATTCTGACATCAATGGGAGTCAATTTGTCATCCCCCACTCTTCTAACCTTACGCTCTTGAAGAACTCTTAACAATCGAGCTTGAATATCTGTCGAAATTTCCCCTATTTCGTCAAGAAAAATAGTCCCTTTGTGAGCTTGCTCAAAGAGACCCATTTTCCCTCCTTTTTTTGCACCGGTAAATGCACCTTCAACATATCCAAAAAGTTCGCTTTCCAGAAGATTTTCTGGAATAGCAGCACAATTAAAAGCCACAAATGGATTATTTTTCCGTAGGCTAGCATTATGTATAGCTTGAGCAAAAAGTTCTTTGCCAGTTCCAGTTTCACCATAAATTAATAGAGGCGAATCAACTTGCGCATAGTTTTCTGCCTCTTCTTTGGCCTGCGCTATTGCTGGGCTTTGTCCAATAATATCTTCAAAAGTATTTTCAGCAACATGTCCTTTTAAATATAACTCTTCCCTTATCCTCTGTTCCATTTTTTGTATTTGAGAAATCCTATAAAAAGTAGCTATCACCCGAACTATTTCATTATTAATTTTAATTGGAATAACATTGGCCACAATTTTTTTATCTCCAATTGTCCACATCTTGTCCTTTTCTTCATAGCCTTTATGGATAACCTTTAAAAGATCCATAGTAGGAAGAATCTCTTTTATATTTTTTCCTATTACTTTATAAGCTTTCTTTTCAAAAATTTCCTCTGCCTGAGGGTTAAATGTATCAATAATACCCCTCTGGTCTATGCCAATGATACCATCATACGCAAAATTAATAATGCTTTCTATATGTTTAGTCTTCTCAATTTCCTGCTTTCTAACCTGAGCTACTCTTTCCGCTTCTAAAATTGCTTGAGTTAAGGCCTCTTTACCTGATCTAATTAGAAGAGCATTCATCCCTAACTGTTTAGCTATTTTTACAGAAATAGTATCTCCAACCACCCAATGGTAATTTTGCTCCTTTATCTCAATAAGTTTTTTTTCAATATAATGGGATTGGTCGTGCCAATCTTCTTTCAAAGTTATTACTTTAAGATTAAGGCCCATAATATCTCCTAGGTCTTCAATACCATAAGTAAAAGGGCTAAAACCAACGACAGCAACCCTGTCTGTTTCTTGCTGGGCCTGGTGAAGAACACGGATAAGATCATATCCACTAACCTGAACTTCAACAACAGGAAGATTCGTTACTTTTTTCTTAATGGCAATTGCTGTTCCACCTCTGCTAATCAATACCTCTACTCCTTGTTCTTCTAATTCAACTGCCTTGCGGGCTCCTTCCTCTAAATCTCCAATTACCACTGGTATATCTTTATTAATCTCTCGGCAGACTTCAGAAAATAATTCACCTAATTTTTTATACGGAGCAATAAATGCTATAGAATAATACAATTTTAAATCCTCCTCTTTCGAAGTCTTTTATTAAATATTATTCCGTTTTTCAGAAAGTCGTTAATTTAATAGTCTTCCAAAGGGTAACTTTTTATTAAACAATCAATGATATGCTCTGTGTATCCTATTCTCCAAGATAGTGAAACTCCCCCAGTAGGAGCTGGGGGTATCTTAAACCTATGTCAACGTTAATTGCAGTTGCCCCTTATCTTCTTTTTCTTGATGCTCTACATAGGCAAGAATTTCCTTTTCATTCAAGCCTATACACGATACACAGCATCCTCTCGACCAGATGCCACCTTTCCTTGCAGATGGTTTTTGCATAAAAGGAAATTTCGCCTTGAGCTTTTCTTGCCGACTGTGTTTTGATAAACTGAATTGCATCGGCAACTGCAATTCTTGGGGGTATCACGACTACCATATGAACATGATTTTATTGCACATTAAACTTTACTACCTCGGCATCGAAATAAAGTTCTGGGATATGTAGGAGTATTTTCTCCGTATATTCCTTTGCTCCTTTTGCAAAGATTTTTTCCGTATATCTCAATAACCCTACTAATAATATATCTAAAATTTTATTCATCTTAAAACCTCCCTGGTTATTCCTTTCCTTCCGGATAAAAGATAACTTCTTTATCACTGCTTACATTACTATTTATATTTCTAATTCTTCCGGAATCAATCCACTCTTTTATTATTCTCTTTTCTTTCCCTCTATGACAACCTCGGGTAATTTTGAAGTTATTTCTTATAATACGAATTTAGGGAAAAAGATTACTAGTTACTTTTTTACCTTTAAAGCTAAGAGTTTTTTTTATTTTTATATATAAATGTTAGAATAATAATAACGAAAGTTTTATTATTGTATTCGACTTTTGAGGTTAAAAATCCTTCTTTTTTAATAAAATAATTTAAAAAATAAAAAGCCCTTCAGCAAAAGCCAAAGGGCTAATATTTATCTATGAATGGTGGAGGCTAGTAGACGAGTTTCGCAACTTTTGTATGAGTGATAATATTAATATCTATAATAGTTTAAAAACAGTAATTAAAAATATATAGAGACAAGATTATACCTAACGGCAATTTTAAATTATTTTATAATTTTTAATAATCTTCTTTTGCTTTCTACCCTTTAATAAAAATAGTGATTCCTGACGTAATCCAGGTATATCCAGATACGCTAATAGTTAGAGTCCAAGTTCCACTTCCAGAGATACCACTGGCATTAATAGTACCTTCAATAGGATTATAGGCAAATTTTTTTATATCTCACTATTTATATTATTAATCTTTCCGGAATCAATCCACTTTTTTATTATTTCTCTTCTCTTTTCTTCCAAGACAACCTCAAGCAATTTTGGAGTTTTCCCTTTAACTCTTTCCTTATTTAATTGCTCCTACCAAAAATCTGGCAGTCTATTTTCTGTTTCTATTCTTATTTCTTCCTGCTGTAAGGGATCAAGAGAAATATAAATTTGTTCTATTTTTTTAATCTCTTCCCGCCTCTTTTTCCCCCTTTTCTTTTAGTTCTATTTTAATAAATTCTATTTTTCCCTCTTCTTCTTTCCGTTATTTCTCTTTTCTCTCTTAAATATTCCTCCGGGAATTGCCAATTCTCTCTTATTGCCTTCACTAAATAAGCCCTTATAATATATTCTTCACAAAATTGATACTAATTTAATGCCCTTCTCTCTCTCGATTATGGTAAATGCTCCGTTAATAGTAACTGATATAACTGACCCGCTTGATGATACGGTCCAAGAATGCTCCCTATCATACAGATTTAAAAAAAAGAGGAACGAAATTAGATATCAGATATAATATATAGATGTACTTGAGCGCATGCACTTTAAACAAATAGCGAAATAGAAAGGGATTTGAAGTAGATTAAATTATCAGATCAGAATTTTCCCTTCTTTAACAATAAGTTTCTCATCTATATAAAGCACAGGATTTAATATTATACCATCATCTATATGAACTCCAGCTCGAGTATTGCCTCCAAAAGTTGAGTTATCTCCAAATGCAATATGGACTGTCCCATAGATTTTTACATCTTCAAGTATATTTCCTATTAGACGAGCTTGTGGATTTGTTCCAATACCAAGTTCTGAAATATTCCTTGCTTCCTTTTTTGTTCTTAAAATCTCACTTAATCTATCTGTATCTGCACCTACAAAACCGCCGCAAATCAAAGTTTTCAAGTGGTTCATCTTTATTGCTTCTTTACTTTTATTATCAAAGACCAACAAACTAAAGTATATTTTCTACTTTCCTTAAAAAGAGGTAAAATTGAAGAAAAGTTGATAAAGTTGAGTTAAAGACTTGTAATCCATAATGGTTGTGAAAAAAATAAAAGGGGCTACTTTAAGAGGGAGCCCCTTTTGCAGACTCGCTACAGTAATAACCCGCTTTTAAGTATTAATATGTCTTTATAATAATTCACTTACCACTTTAGCTGATATAGATCGAGCAAGGATTACAGGTTTTTTAATGCGTTTGGAGACTAAATCTTTCATTCCCAGTGTATAACCTATGCAATCCATCACTACGATATCAACGCCTGACATTAAAAGTAAGTCTGTGGCACTCTCTACTTTTTCGATGCCCGCATATGGAGAAGCTGCTTCAACTACCACTTCTCTAGCAGCTGTAGACCACCTCTTTTTGGTCGAAACAACTTGGAGTTCATCAGGGATTAGAACTCCTAACTTTAAACCCTGTGCCAATGAAACAACAACATGATACAAAACTTTTTGGGGATATACAATGAGAGAGCTGGAATCAAATGGAGGAAACTCACCAGTACAGGCGAGTAAAATAACTTTTACTCCTTCTAATTCTAAACTTTTTACTTGGTCTTTCAACCGTGGATATATATATTTTTCAGCTACTGTGACACTAGTTCCATCTGCCATTCGAGTGACCAAGACCTCATCATCCTTTCTAGGGTAAAAAGTTTCTACTTCTTTTAGGGATAATCCATCCAGAGCTCCTTTTTCAATAATTTGTATCTCTTCACCCAAAATTGACCTTATCTCTGGAACAAGATCAACTCTGGGTGCCTGACCAATTGTTACAACTCCTAACTTTTTCATTTCTGCCTCCAAATTAAACTTTTATTTTGCTTTTATGTGCATAAACACATGAAAAATGATACTTACATCCTGGGGAACCAGAAATGCACTCTTTTAGACTATTTTCATCACCACTTAGATGCTTCTCTTGCGCACAAATAATTTCTTTAATAACATTCTTCAAGGAATTTTCTAAACCTTCAATTAAAATAGTTGTTGAACCTTCAGCGCCATTTATTCCTCCACGTCCAATGACTATAACTTTATCAAGATTGCCAAGAATTTTTAATGCTTCAATTTCGGTTATTATCCGTCCGTGCAAAGGGATTAAGCCTACAGCTGCTCCCATTGAGAAATCACATATTTTTCTTCCAACTTGACCAATAAGCTCTGAAATTTTTCCAGGAATTAGTTTTTCTAATCCAGCAGCTATTATGATGTGAGCTCCTTCAGTTGTTAAGGCAGCAACAGCTTGGCCAGGATTCCCTCCTCCAGGACTTGCTGCCATCATTGCAGCATTTCCTTCATTATCTATCGCGTTAGCTCCAATTATAACTACATCGCCGGGGCCTAATGCTAAAACCGTATCCAAAAAACAACTATCAATATTCTGCCACTTCCCTTTTTCTACTATGACGCTATGTGGAGAACTACTATTTTCAAAACTTCCTACAGTACCCCTTTTTGTAACACGTCCAGAGATCCGTAATTTTATTCCCACGAGCTCTTCTGCTATGCAAGAAACAGTAGTACCTCCCTTTAGAAGTATCTTATATTTCTTATATGCTTCCTGTACTTCTGGCAAGCGAACAATTGCTCTGGCAATTAGCCATTTCCCGGTGTTTACGGTGATGATAAGCTGTGCTCTCATACAAGCAGTTTACCTTTGTCCATTATTAACTTCTCATCAATGAATACAGTAGGGCTTAACACAACAGCATCCAAGTGTACGCCAGCACTAACTTTTCCACCAAAGGTATTATTGCTACCAAAAGCTACATGTATAGTACCTAAGATTTTCTCATCTTCTAAAATATTGCCTGTGAGCCTCGCATTAGGATTTGTTCCAATGCCGAATTCTGCCACATTTCTTGCGGCCTCAGCATCCCCTAATATTTTAAGCCATTCCTCTGCATGTTCTCCAACAGCCTCCACCAAAATTCCATTTTCAATCTTTAGTACAATAGGAGATGTTAGCTTTCCCAAACCCACAATACTACCATCAACTAAAATACTCCCATAAGCAGAACCCTCGACAGGTGCTATATAAGCTTCTCCTGAAGGTAAGTTTCCTGATTGTCCCTTTATTAAATACCTACCAGTACTTTCTATCCCCATTCTCCCCTCGATGCTCATTTCGAGCTTATACCCATCTTTTTCTATAACCACATGCTTCCCCTGAGTTAAAATTTCGGCAACTCTCTTTGTCAGCCTCTCAACCTCTACATAATCAGCAGTAATCGCTCCCTCTAGAAACATGTCTTTTGTAATTCCAGGCATAGTAGCTATCCTTGCGCCTGCTTTAGCTGCTTCTTCTTTAGCCTTCGTGTGGGTTAATGACTTCTGAGTTATACAGATAGCGACATCAACATTTTTCATTGCTTCTGCGACAGCTAAAGGTGGTTCTTCGCCAGATCTTGACAATGGTAGTATCTTAAATAACATAGAGACAAGTCCCAATTCCTTTCCAGCTTTATAAAGATAGCTGGCAAGTTCCTCCTCGTAATCATCGGTTACTACTAAATAATTTTCCCCTGGCTTTACTCCAAGACAGTCAGATAGTATTTTTTTGGATATCTCTACAAGATCGTTCATTTGCTATTTCCTCCAAGGGTCTTCAAATGTTCCATAGAGCCATAAAGTTTTACGATAAGTTCAAACTCCTCCTTATCATAGAAGCTACATTTTCCTTCTGTAAATGCTTTAGCCACTTCTATGCAGTATCTGCTAGCTTCTTCCACGTCAATTTCGTGATTAGCTCCTGTTGCGCATCCAGGAACAGGCATCTCTGTAGTTATTGCAATGCCAACAACCGGAGCGCTAGTAGTTACACAAGGTTGAACTATACTATTCACATGAAATAAACCATTTCCATAGGGAGTAATATCTTGAGTGGTTATGGGAACAATCCTAGGGAATCTACCTGTAGTCCATTCCATTATATTTAATAGATCTTCACTTATTCTTAAAATATATCCCTCTTTTATAGTAGGAGTAATTGCAAAACCTCTAAAATTTATTATTCTATTCCCCTTTGTTGCATCTATAGATAATATAGCATCCATATTCAAGTCTACTTCATACTTATTCATAACACCCATATCGACAGGAGAGCCCATAAAAGGAACAGGCTTATGAGGTTGTGTAGGTGCATTTGGGCAAATCTGAGTCGATAGAATTACGTCCCCATTTAATATATCTCCATTTTTTTGCATATCCGCGAGTTTTAAAGCGCAAGAGATAGCTGCAACTGCTCCATCAGCATCGGAGACTATACCAATACGCTCTGGTCTTGCTCCTATTCCTCCGAGCCTCCCAATAATTCCGAGAGTAGGAGCCTTTCCTCCTTTCTGTTTTCCATTAGTCCCTGGAACTATTATTTTTATAAAATCTGTCGAGCCTGTATTTTCACTTATTTTCTGTACCTTAATTTTTTCTAATCCCCTTCCTTTTAAAAAATCCGCAATTTTCTGCCCATTTATATATTTACTATCCAAAAGTTCAAATACCTCTAATACTTGATGTAACATTTAATTACCCCCAAAGAAAGAATATTTTATGATCTGTTTTTTTATTACTTCCTCTATCTGTTTAAATATTTCTGGGTCCTTCATTCCTGACCCAAGATTCAGCTCTTGTCTTGGAACATGCAAAATTGCAACATTCTGGCCCTCTCTCACCTCTGCTGTTGGTAAGGGTACTCCTGTTTCCAGATCAACCGTGGCTATTAAATCAGGAAAAGTTGCAATTCTTTGCCCTTTATTCTCCAGACACATATATTCATTCCAGAATGTCAATTCATAAAGTTCCTTTTTGTTTCTTACTATAACATTCCCGATATCGAATCCACCAATAGTTTTTATCTTTACTTCTTCAATTCTTCCCTCTGCTATTTTTCTGCCCTTTAAAAATTTTGTAGCTTGATCTATCACATATTCAGGACCTTTTCTTTTAGCTTCTCGCATAATCTTTCCAAGCTCAATGGCTTGGCTTACCCCTCCTACAGCGGTATTCTCCCGGGCATATTTAACGGTTACTGGATTCCTGGCTACACCCACTAATCCTCCAGCTAATACTGCTGTCTGTCTAATAATTCTGGATGCCTCAATTATATTTGCAGCTATATATATTTCTAAATATCTATCTTTATCTCGATCCCCTCCTACTGCGGCTTGCTTTGAAATATAACCTTTACTCTTATGGAGCCCCATAGAACCCATTACTCCGATGGGGTGTGCCCTTCCATTACAGGGGGCATCAACGACTGGAATCCCCAGCACAGCTGACTGAAACCATCCATTCAGTGTAGCAAGTCCACCATTTTCACAGGTTATAAGTCCATCAACTTTCACTCCTGTTTCTTCTATAAGCTGAATCGCTTTAACATAATGCATAGGCTTGAGATACTGCTCTTTAGCAGCAGGAGCTCCAACTGCAGAAACAGTAATCAGGATTGCATCATCTTGTAACTCATCTAAACTAATTAAAGTAGGAATACCTACAGCTAATGAAAGTTCTCCTAATTTCTCTCCTTCTTTCAGACTTCCTCCGCCCCCTCCTCCAAGAAGGGTACCTCCTAAGACTGCATTTTTTACCATCTCTTCATCTATCTCTATCATATTGATCCCCTTGTAAAATGCCATGCAAACAGACCAGCGGCAATAACAGCATCCAAAACTGGTATTCCTACTTCTTTTTCTAGATCGTTAGCAATTCCTATTGTTGAGTAGCCAGTGCAGGCAAGAGCTATAACCTTGGCTCCCTTTTCTTTGAGATATTTGATAGATTCGAATGCTTTTCTTTTCCCTTCGTCAGTCATCAGGTCTAAAGTTGTCTTAATGCCCTCCGGCTTTGTTTCTGCTACTAAATGTTTGCCTAAAATTTCTCTCATTATTGGAGGAGCCTGCTCTGTGATTCCAAATGTCCCAACTTTATCACCATAAGATAAAGAGAGGGCAGCAACAGAACTTCCTGCACCAATAACCGGGATCTTCAGCAACTTCCTCAATTCTTTTACGCCGGGATCATCTGCACAGCTAACGATAATTGCTTTGACTTTTTCCTCTTCTTCAATTTGTGAACCAAGTTCAACAATTTTTGGAATCGCTATTTTCTTAGTCTCTTCATCGTATATCCCCTTTGGTTGATTCTTTATACATCTGGAAATAAGTTGCAGAGATGGAAAATACTCTTCTATCAATCTTCCATGAAGTTCAATTAATTTTTTGTCCTCAAATGATACTACTCTAATAAGGCCGATCTTTACTTTTTGCATCTCTTTCCCTCCTTTTTAAACAAGTCTATACTTCACTTCAAAAAACGTTTACATGACCCCCCACTTTATTGTGGGGGGTCATTATTCAAATTCTTCAGACTTTTCGCACCAATGCCTTGACCGTTCCCGTTCCGAATGAGACAATGGCAGATCCTGCGATAAAGCCACCTGCTAGAACGTACATTGGATTTTCAATACCCTTACCATATTTTTTCAACAAAATAGCTCTTGTAATAAGAGAAATTACCCCAGTCCACCCGGCGATTGGATTAAAGATTAGTAAGCCAGTAGCCAATAAAATTCCCAACTGTCTCTTTGGCCCACCAATAAATTGGATTATGGCACCGGGTATTGCCCATATTAGTAGCCATTTTGCTATCCCACTAGTTGTCCCGGCATTAATAGTTGTTACAAACACTCTACTGACGGGCGGAAAAAGATCATTTGTAAAATAGCCTTTATAAAATATTAAAACAAATGCTGCTGCAACTATTAAACCAAGAAGTTCTGCCCAATACTGTTGTCTTCTACCCTCCATTTCAAATACTGGATTTGCTCCTTTTCCTCTTAAAATCCATCCGGCTTTTAAATCATAACCCATATCTGCATATGCCCCTCCAATGGACGCTATATATCCTACCATAAAACATAAAGCTAGAGGTGGAAAACCAAATACTATCCCCAGTACTAGAAATATTAAGGCAGTTGCAAACCCTGGAAACCAACCTGCATGCATTGCTGCAAGTCCAATAATTGTTGCTGCTGCAACTGTTGCAAAACCCGTAAAAAGCAAAAAACCAATCAATTGACCTGTTGACATTTTAGTATATAATCCACCTAAAAACGCAACAATTATAGCACCTAGCAAATAGAATGTGAAACCTGCTCCAAAGCCTGTTTTTAAATCGCTCGCATTTCTAGAATAAGTCAGCTTTTCTTTTTCCTCAGCAGTTTTCTTTTGTGTCATAATTTTTATAATTTGGTATAAAGCAACTAAACCAGCTCCTATCATCAAGCCATGAGGAAGGTAAATTACCATTAAATCTTGACTAAATAATATTTTTGAATATCCTCTAATAAGCAATCCTACAGCAAACATTGTTAGCGCCCATATATTACCAATCCAGCAAACGCCAAATATATCCATTGGTATTCCAAAATAAGTACCTATCCCACCAGCAATGCCTCCATATAATAAATTAATAGCTCTCTTTCCTCCAACATCTCCTGCAATAATAGTCTCTGCCGTTGCAACGCCTGGAGGCCATATTCCATCTGCTGGAAATGCAGGGGTATCAAATACTTTATATATAATTGTCATGGATATTAGCGATCCAATAACAGCTCCAAGAAACATTACAGGTACTAACTCAATCTTTCCAAAAAGCCATAAAATACCAATAGGCAAAAGAATACAATTTCCACCTATAAAAGTGCCCGCAGAAATTACTGTTTGAAGAAGATTTTGCTTATGTACATCTCTAAACTTACTTATAAATGTTATTGGTATCCTTGCAACAAGCAAGGCTATTATCGCTCCTATAACTGAAGTATTTGGTGTAATTCCAACCCTAGTTATTAATTCACAACCAATCATTACACCTAATATAGCAACAATTATTCCAAAAATTAATGTTGCTGGTTCCCAAACTTTCGGATGTACCTTTGGTATTTTTGGTTTCCATTCTTCTATTCTATTTTCGATTCCTTCTGAGTTTGACATAATTTTTTATTCCTTTCCATTTTATTTTTTTAGCTTTTTACTAATTTTCTTTCCAAACTTCACCTCCTCTATAACAATTTGCCCTACCGCAATATATTTTTACCTTACTGTTATCAGCGCAACTATATTTTTTCTTTTGTTGTTTATTAGATCAAGAAACGGTATAGCAATTGTTCTTATCGATTTGAATTTGTTATAAACCCCGGGTTCTCTAAGATATGAACCACAATCAGAACTATTGAATCAAAGATTATAACCATACTAAAACTCTTATATGACATTAGACTAAGTATATTAATTTTATAATAATATCTTGTTGGAGTGAAGCCCTCAAGCTAGACACTTAAATTTTAATACACCATGCATTCCCGAGAACCCTATAATCCCAGCTCTTTTCCTAGCTAAGTTTTTATATTCATAGGTTCCCATCTTAGTAATAAGCTGGCAGCGGTGTAAGATTTTTTCTGATACTCTGAAATGGTACTTTTGGGTAGTAACCGTATTATGTTTTAGGCAATAAAAAAGACAGAATAAGAAAATAATTATTTTACTCTCTTACTCTGTCTTTTTACCTGAAAGATTCTTTCTATGTAATTAGGAAATAGTTCTTTAAAGTAAACTCTGTAAGGTTATTCCTAAAAAATAGGAATTTCCCCTTCGGTGCTTTTTTGTATAAAGCTCTCCAGAGTTCTGTCCGGTAACGGTCCTTTTGCCTGAAAGTTTGGATACCTTTGGTATCTTGCCTCTTCGGCTCCTTTTCTTTTATGACGGAAAGAAAAGGTCTCTCCTGTTACCTTCATACAGGTTACGATATTAAATTTACTTAAAACTATATATATTTTGTTATTTTTATTTTTGAATATAAATATTAATTTAAAATATATTTATTTATTATATACTACACTGCTTATCAAAAATCCTTCTTTTTATGTAAAATATTTTAAAATTATTAAAGCCTTTCAGCAAAATGCCTGAAAGGCTTTATTTATAAGGATTTGGTGGAGGCGGCGAGATTCGAACTCGCGTCCAAAGATATTTCAGTAAGAACCGCTACGAGCGTAGTCTATGATTTGGTTCTCACTCTTTTTACCTCCCATAGACAGGATGTAAATTGAGCCAGCCCTTAATTTTCTCTTCTTCCTCCCAGGGCAGTAAGGTAGAAGATAGTCTACTTTATGTTACACCCGTAAAAGTCTCGTAGACACAA
>Ga0307380_10005129_pt1 | contig 17466 bp, 15 predicted proteins | sample UN3MG_FD_202239 | JGI IMG/M metagenome (GOLD analysis project Ga0307380, IMG submission 202239) | Soil microbial communities from Risofladan, Vaasa, Finland - UN-3 | ecosystem: Environmental > Terrestrial > Soil > Coastal area > Acid sulfate soil | place: Finland: Risofladan, Vaasa | collected...
AAAGATGAAACTCATCCGGTGTGGGCATCTGTGAAAAACCTCCTCGCATTCAAACTAAATGATCCCAGGCGGAGAAAATCTTTTATCAAGTCAATAACCACCCCTAAAAGGGTCAATATGATTGAAGCTTATTGAACAATAATTTACAACAACCTGAAATACTTCCAATTTCATATGGTCACTTGTTAACATATTACAATATTTTTATACTTCTTTGCCATGTGCTCCCAGAACCCACCACTCCAGTCCATCACAATTGCTGCCTCCCATTCTTTGGGCAAATCTCTCATTACAGCATCTACCATTTTACCTCCATATCCCTTTATTGCAGATGTCATCTCGAAAAACTGTATGCTGTTACAGGCAAAATCTAATATCAAATAAACTCCTACAGCTGAAGGATGCCCAAGTGTTGAAACTGGAGTTTTAAAGCGCCCTTTATTAGTTGTTTCATTTGAAGCTATTAAGTAATCATGTCCGACCCTTATGTATTGTATAATATCGATTTGTGCCAGGTTGCGTACTATTTTATCAACAATAGGATGTATGCTTTTGACCTTATTGGTAACAGATATGAATTTCCCTTCATGGGCATTCTTCCACTCGTTTATTAGGCTCCGTCGAGACAACTTGTCAAAAACCTCTCAAATATCAACTGAAGGAATCACTTTTTAAAAGAGAATTTATAAGACAGCCCGAAGCCGATGAAATAGTCCGGGTCCTGGTCGTCCAGGCCGAAACCTCCATGGATGTCCGCCTGGCAGTTGTCGCTCAACAGATACGTAAGTCCTCCGTCCAAATAGCTGGTACCCGGCCCGTAGCCGCTTTCAACCGCCACACCGTAGTATTCCAGAAAACAGCCTGCCCGCCCGGACAGTGAAAATCCGAGCGCAGCCCCGCCTGCAAACTGGTTGTATTGATCGCCTCCTGCGCTTGCCAGGGCATAGGAAAAACTGGTCGAGATCCCGATTTTCCCGGATAAATCCCAGCCTAGAATGAGCTCTGCCGAGGGCTGAAGTTTATTTTCGCGGTAAATTTTTTTCCCTGTAGGCAGAGTTGTCGATAAAACCGTTGAAATTTTGATAGATTCTATTCCAGGATCGCCCTGGCCTTCGAACAGTTTGATTTTCAATCCCAGGGACCCGTCGCTGAAACCGCTGTTATCGCCGCCTGGACTGTGCGTATAAAGATAGGAGTTCACCCCCAAGCGGAACTCCAGCCTCGTGCCGGGAGCCAGCCGCAGCAACAGTTCGCCCAGCCGGTGTTCTTTGCAATCGCTGACCCTGCTGAAAGAGTAGCCGCTCTCAATCTGGAGCGCTCCTTTCGGAACCAGGGCAGTCCCATTAGTCAAGCCGGGCCGATCAGTACTGATCTGTTCCGGGCGGCCTGTCTGGGTAAAAAACAAGCATAACAATGACACTGTAACGAACACTTTCCTTAAACGGTTGCTTGCAAAAGGAAGAAGATATTTAAAGAGCAAAAATCGATCTCTTAAATAATCCAGGCTTAACATACCTCTTCTCCTTTGAAAAGATGCAACCTGCTTTTCTTGCAGTTCAGAATCAGGTCTGGAATTCACATTTAGCCTATGGAAATCGAGGTCAGTATCTTAAGGTTGTCTGAAATAGTGAAACCAGGTATGAAGCAAGAAGTTTTTGCATTCCGGAACAGTTTCAGTAACTTTATTGCACGTAGTTGAAAATACATCGAACCAAAACTGCGATCAACTAAAAGGACCGGTTTTACAAATAGATTGGGAACGACTTAATTTAACCTCATCCGGCAAAAGCGGCAATCACGCTTTTTTCTCTTGCCTGGCGGGTTGAAAGAATGTAATCCTTAAGCGGGAGCTTATCCGGGAGAAAACAAGGATGATTTATATCGGCACAAGCGGTTTTTCCTATGATGACTGGCGGGATGTTTTCTATCCACCCGGGCTTGATAAACGAGACTTCCTGGCTTACTATTCCGCGCAGTTTTCCACTCTCGAGCTCAACTCGAGCTTCTATGCAGTGCCCTCCCCGAGCCTGATCGGCAACCTGGTGAACCACACCCCTGAGTTTTTCCAGCTAGTGGTCAAAGCCTACCGCGGCATTACCCATGAAAGGGAGGCCGGGGTTGACTCGAACCTCGCAACCTTTCTGGAGGCCTTAATCCCTCTTGCAGATTCAGGAAAACTGGCCGCTATCCTGTTACAGTTCCCTTACAGCTTTCATTACGGCCCCCAGGAAATGAATTTCCTGGACAGCCTGCTCGCCAGGTTGAGCGGCTATCCCACTGTGGTGGAGTTCAGAAACGCGCGCTGGATGAAACGGCAGGTCTGGGAGCTGCTGCGAGCCCATGACGCCGCTCTGTGCTGTGTGGATGAGCCGAGGCTGCCGGGCCTTATGCCGCCTGAGATAGTGTGTACCTCCAGGCGCCTGGGTTATGTCAGGTTTCACGGCCGCAACGCAGCTAAATGGTGGAAGCACGAGGAAGCCTGGGAGCGCTATGATTACCTGTACCGGGAGACGGAGCTCGAGGAATGGGTCAGGGATATCAAATGGCTGGCCGGGAAAACAGAAAAAACTTTTATCTTTTTCAATAACCACCGAGAGGGCCAGGCAGTGAAAAACGCAAGGCAGATGAGCCTGCTGCTCGGCCTTCCAGGCAGTGCTGATAATGAGACCGGATTACCGGCACCAGCAGAGATGGACTAGCTCAAGGGATGGTAAGATATAAAGGCCGTTTGCAAATGGATTTTTTTATTATATTTATTGGGGTTTAACGTTCCGGAGCTGACCGGCCAGTCAACAACCAGCCGGTCAAAACAGGGACAATACGCTTCTATTACCTTCAACGATCAGTTCCAAACGTAATCCGGTGTAGCTGGTCTAGTCCAGTGACTAGCTAGGCGTCAATCCGGACGCCAACCACCCGGGGAAAACTGAAGGTTAAGCAGCTCTTTGAACTGATAAGTATATTCCAGAATGCTTTGAAATTCTATGGATTTACCAATGTTGCCCTTCCACTTTTTTCTGTCAATGGTTCCCACCACGAAGTACTCATGGCCTATGCTCTCAGGGTCAAGGCTAGTGAAAGCAATGCAAAGCTCTGTCTCAAGTTCATTCTGATGAGCAATTATCAGTTCACACCGTGAGCAGTATTTGCAGGTTAGACCGAGTGCAATCGGATATGTATCTTTCACAAGAATCAGTAAAGGAAACTTTCTTGGGTATGTTTGCTTTTGGCATGAGGGACACTTGCTGGCCCTGTATTCATCATATGGATTCAGGATGAATGAATACCTTGGGGTATTCTTTCCAAGAGTTGGATTTGATTTCATGATTGACGCCTAACGGTCTGCGGATCACCTGCTTCCGACACTTAGACATTAAACTTCAGAAAAGAAAAATAGCGTCAACAACAGACAAAACTCCAGGGAGAACAACAGAGCAAAAGCTATCAGGTGCAATCGCTGGTCAGGCGATGTGGCGTCAACCAGTTCTTAGTTGTTTCATTTCTTAGCCGTTATATCAGAATTGTCAGCTAATAAAAAGATTATTTGTGTAAAAATCAGGATCGCTTGTCAGATTTACTCCTATTTTTCTTAAACCTGCTGCATCGCCAGGCGTTGGGATATGGGTCATATGGACTTCACATCCATTTAACTCTTTCAATTTTTCTACAGCTATCTGGGCCACAGGATTAGTTGCTGCACTGATGCTGAGAACAATCAAGGTTTCTCCAAGATCAAGACTTGCCATTTTCCCTTTCAAGATATCTTTCTTAAATTGATTCAACGATTCTATTATTCTTAGAGGCAATAAATCAATATCTTTGGGAATTTTAGCCAAATGCTTCGTAGCATTCAGAATAAGACTTGATGCTGCGTGCATTAGAAGGGAATTCCCGCCGGTAATAATAGTACCATCTTTCAACTCTATTGCTGCACCACAAAAAATCCCCTTGTTTCCTTTTCCTTTTTTTTGTGTATCTAAAGCCGCCTTTCTTGCAGGCATTACAACCTTTCTGTCATCAATTTTAACATTAAGATCCTCCATAAGAAGCTCTATCCTCTGAACCGTCTCTTTGTCGACCAAGCCCATTGCATATTCACAGGCATATCGAAAATACCGCCTTATTATTTCCTGAATAGCAGCTTCTCTCACAACCTCATCATCTATAATGCTAAAACCCGCCCTATTTACTCCCATATCTGTAGGTGATTTATAAAATGAAGAGACTTTTGTAATTTTTTCTACTATTCTTTTTAGTAATGGAAAGGCCTCAATATCACGGTTGTAGTTAACTGCTATCTTGTTATATGTTTCCAGGTGAAAATTATCTATAAGATTTACGTCTTTCAGTTCGGCCGTTGCAGCCTCATATGCTACATTAACCGGATGTTTGATTGGCAGATTCCAGATCGGAAATGTCTCAAACTTTGCATATCTGGCTTTAATACCACGTCTGTACTCATGATATAATTGAGAAAGGCAGGTTGCTAATTTACCGCTTCCTGGACCAGGACCGGTTACGATAACAATAGGATTTTTTAACTCTATATACTCATTTGCCCCATATCCCTCTTCACTGACAACTGTGTCAACGTCTGTAGGATACCCTTTTGTAAATTTATGAGTATATACCTTTATTTTCCGTCTTTCTAATTTATTTATAAATGCTATTGCAGACGGCTGATTGTCAAAACGGGTCACCACAACAGCCGATACTCCTATTCCCCATTCATTCAAATCATCAATCATCTTCAAAGCATCAGAATCATAAGTAATCCCAAAATCCGCCCGAACCTTTCTCCTTGCAATATCACCAGCATAAATACAAAGGACTATATCCGCCTTATCTTTAAGCTGTTGTAAGAGCCTCATTTTAACGTTGGGATCGAAACCCGGCAAAACTCTGGCAGCGTGATAATCAAATAAAATTTTCCCGCCAAACTCAAGGTACAGCTTGCTTGAATTCTTAACTCTTTCAAGAATAGCCGATGTCTGTTCCTTAATATATTTTTCATTATCAAAGCCTATTTTGTTTAACATTGTTTCTACCTTTCACAATTAAACTATTACCGGCTAAAGCCGGTAGGATTGAGCGGCTTAATCGTTCAACGGTGGATAACCCAGCTTTTCTGCGCCTATTTCAACAGGAACATCTTCTTACCCCGGCTAGCATACGGTTCATCCCCACGTATGTGGGGACTACTCGACTAAGATAGATTAAATTGAAATGTTTTCAAAGCTTAGTCGCGATAATCAGAGGCACGGATATCTTGCAGGAATGTGCTGAAGTTCTTGTCGAATTTGCAGATGTGAGTCTTATACCACCCCCACAACTCTTTTTCGATTTCCATGGCCAATTCCCGACTAGAGCCGTGTAATGCATACTGCCTTTCTATTTCTTTCATTTTTTTAAAAAAATCTTTGTGCTGTATTTTATGGATTAAGAAATTAGGGTAATTATACCGAATCATATAGCTTTGTTCGGTGTTAAAGTGGGTGCGTACATAATCGCTAAGAAAAGTAACTAAGGATTTAACATTCTCTTGGCACTTTTTTTCTATGAGAGCATTTAACATATCCTCTATACATTTTAGCAATTGTTTATGCTGTTCGTCTATCCAATGAATACCTGTATTGAGGCTCTCGTCCCAAGGGATTTCATATCGATCAGTGTCTGCCATGTTGTGGTACGTATTAGTTGAACGGTTTTGTCTGACTTTAAGATAACGAACGTATTTCTAATCTACTGTACTTCGTCATAACAATGTGGACAGTATGAGTTAGAAATTAAGGTATAGTTCTCAGTAATTGCAATTGTTTTTTTTCGATATTTCCCATATCAAATTGGATATATATAAAGGTAGCCTAACGTAAAGCTCACCTGCCGCCACTATCAAGATTTAATAAATCGCAAAGTGCCAAGTCGGCCAGGTGGAACCGCTGGTTATGCATCTTACAGGCTACTAATCCATTCAATCAATTTCCTATCAAACAATTCCTGTTCCTCAAGCTGTGGATAGTGGCTATTCTCTTCTGGCATACTCATTCCCTAATATGTCTATCACCTACAGTTCCCCTAATTCCTCATTCCAGCTAATCAGTTCCAACGCTATTTCCCTTCCTTTATGAGCTTCTGAAAACGGGGGTTTTCACGCAAGGGGTCCCATATCGGATCGAGTCGCAGTAAATGAATTGACATCTCTCCGGGGATGGATAGTAGAAGCTCGAGTTTATCGATGGCAGAATCGTATTCACCAGCCATCGTGTATATGCGGGCTAAGTCTTCGACTCGATAAAGACCTCGCCAGGCCTCCTTGCTCACAGGAAGCAATTCCACTGCCCGTTCCCCTTCCCGGATCGCATCTTTCTGGCGACTTAGACCGGCGTAAGCAATGCCGAGCGAACTGTGAAACCGCGCATCCTCAGGATTTTTCTGGACATTAGTCTCGAGAATGATTCGAGCGGAGTCGTAATATTCCTGCTCAATCTGCCGGTCTCTCATGAGGCCATAAATCTGGGCATATAGCAGTACTTTGGGGATAAAGTACCATTGCGTTACAAGAGTTTCTGAGGATACCGAAGAGAGTCGATCTAAAGCATCCTGATAGTTCTCGTCGAACATTTCGATCAAGAACCAGGTTTGTTCAATACTGGGGTCGTCAACTGCTCCGACTTTCTGAGCCTCCTCGAAGACTGCACGCGCTTTTGCTGTGCTACCTTGCCAGCCAAGATAGAGCTTAGCCTTCCAGGCATATGGTTCTGGCCAATCGGGACTTAGCGAGATGGTCAGGTCATAGCAACTCTCCGCCTCGGGATAGGAGCGCATCAAATAGTAAGATTGCCCGAGATTACCAGCCAAAACATGCGAGCGCGGGTCAAGTTCTAAAGCTTTCCTCTGGTAATTCAATGCCAGTTCGAATTTCCCCTGCCGCCGGTGGACCCAGCCGATATGGGCCAAGAGAATACTGTTGTTAGGCAGACTTTTCTCGGCGATGGAAAACTGTTCCAGGGCTCTATCATAATCCAACTTGCCCATGTAATAGTATATACCCAGAGCCAGATGCGCATCAGGCGAATCAGGATCAAGCCTTAGCGCTTTATCTGACGCTTCCTTCGCTTTGGCCAGGCATTCTTCGGTCCGGTCATAATAGAACCAATATAAGTTAGAATGAATAATTGAGAGCCTGGTATATGCAATAGCGAAACTGGGATCCAACTCAACTGCCTTGTCGTACATTTGCAAGGCTACCCGAAGATCCTGCTCGACAATGCCTCGATTAGAATACTCGTTGCCGCGCAGGTAGTAGTCATACGCCTGCAGATTGTCTGTAATCTTGGACTCCAATGCTATGCGTTCCGGTTCAAGAAGTGTCAGGCCCAATTCTTCGACTATTTGCTCTGAAATGTCGGATTGTACCTGGAAAATATCGTTCAGGTCCATATCGTATATGTCCGCCCACAGGTGAGTGGCATCAGAGACCCTGATAAGCTGCGGAGTTACCCGCACCTTACTTGGTCCCTGGGAAGGGCTCTGCCAGCGGACGGTACCCTCCAGGATATACTCGACAGCAAGCTCTTCGCCGATTTGCTGTATGGTTTTTTCTGTGTTTTTGTACTGAATCGCACTGGTCCGAGCGATGACACCCAGTTTCTTGATAACCGAGAGCCTTGCTGTAATCTCCTCCGTAATACCGTCGGCGAAATACTCATCTTCGGATGATCCTAAATTCTCAAACGGCAGCACAACCAGCATCTTTTTCTCTGAAGAAGGCACTGACTTTTCTATTATGAAATAGAAAATAGTTGTTCCAACTATAAGTACCAGCCCAAGCAACGCTGCAATTATTACCATGCTTCTCTTCCATACTACTGCTTGCACAGGTATCGGCTGCTGAACTGAACAGGGTTTAGTTTCTACTTCACGCAAGAGGTCTTTAGGTTCCTCTTGTCGAACATCGGGTATGCGAGATACAGCAGGCAGCCCTTCTCCAATGAGCGCATAGACTTTCATGGGAAGATCGACGTTTTTCAGCGTCTTTTCGCCCATGAATACAGCCTCTATGCCCGGCTTGTTGCGAATGTTGCGGTAAACCTGGCCGGAAATACAAATACCTCCCGGCACGGCCAACGGCTCTAGTCTGGAGGCTACGTTTACTGCATCTCCGTATATCTCAAACTCCTCAAACACAACATCCCCGATGTGTATACCGATGCGGAGACTCAGTTCGGGGTCATCCCTGAGTGAACGCTGTATCTCCAGGGCGCAGTCCACCGAATCCACCACGCTGGCGAAACTCGACAGCGTGGCGTCTCCTACCGCCTGCAGCCACTCACCGTTGTACTGCTCAATGAGTGATTTCAGGAAATCACGGCTTTTCTGTATAATCTGATGCGCGTGCTGTTCGTCCCTGGACATCAGGGCAGTGTAGCCCACAAGGTCGGTGAACATGATCGCGGCTAATTTGCGCTGCTCTTTCATGGTGTGATCAAGGTTGAGGATCGAGGAAAGGTTAGAAAAGGTTATGATATTTTCTTGACTTTGATAACATTATAGCAGACAGTCCATTGCGTGACAAGTTTCTACAATATCAAGCACTCGTCTATCATGAGGTGCTACCGGCTGCCGCCATCACGCCCGATTTGCTCCCCACCGAACGTTTTCGGTAAGGTATACTGAGAGAAGGCAAAGAACGCACCAGCCGACGCATAACATATGTTCTCAAATACATCAGAATCAAACATAATGTTGCCTAACGGTCTGCGGTTGAGCGGTGGGAGGAGGTGCGAGCTTGCTCGCGCCGAGGACCGTCAGTGCAGAGCATCCTGTTGGCTGCATCTATACTTCTGTATTATTATCTCTTCCGATATAATTCAATGCATGAGACCGTCCGGGCAGGAAGAAGAACCTTGAGAACCATTCCGTCATAAGATATTTCGGAGTGCGTGATTCTTGCGATTTGCCTCGGTTCGCCTTGAGCAGGCTTGTCATTAAGCCTGCCCTCGAGCATATAATGCCTGGCCTTGTCCTCAAGGGGCCGCAAGGCTGTCAGGTCAATTGCTATCTCAATCGGCTGATCAAAGTGCCGGTTGATGACGTGGAAGAATACGGTATCCTCGCCGGCAGTCGCCAAAGCATCCAGGTATGCCACTTTCCCCCTGGGCTCTATCCCTCCCATCCTGAAGGGCTGGGAATAGGTTGGGATGCCGGTTGCCTCCACGTTCAAGAGCTTTGATCCATGATGATGCGAATACAACATCGTCACCTGCCCGGTCGGCATGTAATAGGGTGGGATTTTCCCCTGCCTGTCGGCCCAGATTGCGTGAATGCCCCAGGAATTGCCAACCAACATGGACTGACAGCCAATTTCGATCACATCTGCTGAACGCATGAGAGCATGGAGGAATCCCGCTGCACCAACTCCCTTGGCGAATGAAGAATTCAAGGCCGCAGGCTGAACAGTCCACCATCCATTCCAGTTCCATTCCGTGACAGCGAGTTTATATCCTTCACGCCGTGCCTCTTCCAGAAGCGGGTGGCGCAGAACGCACAGCCCTTCTTCATCGAAATGCGGGGTGGCTACCCAGGCGTTCCAGATATCAGGAGCGCTAAGTGCTTCGATTGGGATGGGCTTGCCCTCTTTCTCGATTTCCCCCATAGCCCAGGGCTTGTATAAGTGAAAGACGGTGTACCGGATTTTCTCTCCCAGCTCCTTGTGCGCGAGTTGAGCCGCTTTGAAAGTAGGTCCATGCCCATCCATAATGAACTCGATACCCGGATCAATGGCCAGCATGGCACGGGCAAAAGCAACAAGGCAGTCTGCGTAGTGCTTTTCGGCTTCCTGTGGGTGAAGCTTCTCCAATTTCTTGAAGAAGGCCCATGTCTCATTGCCGATTTGCCAGTATTTGACTCCATATGGTTTTGGATGGCCGTTCGCGGCCCTTACTGAGGGCCAGTCAGGCATCCCTTCGGGAAGTTTGGCATCAACGACGGCGTTACAGTAGGCTACCAGACCGGCTGCCTGGAGAATTGCTTCAGATAGCTGCTTTTCTCCTAATAAAGCTTCGCGGAAGTTCACGACTATGATCGGCACTGACTTCAGTTGTTCACTGAGTTGAAGGAATTCATCATAGCCAAAGTTGTTTGTGACTCTGTCACCCTTGTGGCCGGTGCTTACCGGCCGATCTGCGCTGCGGCCGGGAACGTTGCTGATCATGTCTCGCCAGTCCATAAAATCGACATCCGTTCCGCCCGGGAAACGCATGACAGGAACCTTCATCCGTTGAAGAAGCTTGAAAACCTCAGGTTGAAGCCTATTAGTACCTGGCACCAATGCTCCTTCAGGTCCTATCTCACCCCAGCTCGGCCGTTCCATGAACTGCCCAAACAGACGAGGGTCAATGCTATGTAACGCCTCGTCTCGAACACGATAGACAACATCACCTGCCCGTGCCACTGTTGTCATAAATAGAGCGATGCAAAGAAAAATGAATTGCATACTTCTCACTGAGAAATCCTCCTTTAACGAAGACCAAAAGAGATAGCATCCCTATCGGCCTCCCGAAGCCTAACAGTATGCGGTTCACCTGCCGCCGTTATCTATAGTCAAAATTTTATAAATCGCACAGAGCAAAGGCGTCCAGGTGGAACCGCTGGTTAGCATATTCTACATAGTTTTGATCCTACAAATGATAGGGTTATCGGTCCTTCCGGTAACGCTTAACTTACTTCTCAACCACAATCTTCACTTGCTGGATAGCGTTATGGCCTGATTTGTTGAACGGACGTGGCATGGGCTGGGCAATACCGTTGGCATCAATGGTGCGACAGCGAAAGTCATATTGTCCCGGGTGTTTGACCGCTAGCAGCGTTGCCCAGTGGACGATCGTGTTGGGAATTGGCCAGCGGAGCGCTTTACCGCTGACCGTGTCGAACTGGCGTGGGATTGCGGGTAGCTTACCATCTGGCAGTCCTCCGCCCCAGTCATCCGGCGGTGGCAGGATGTCTGCGTCCTGCCATGGGGCTTTGGTAAAATAGGGGTCGTCTTTGGGCAGGGGTTGGTCATGACGGCACAGCCAGTATTGAACTTTGCTCAGATTAGACATGCCCACCTGAGCAATTCCCGTTACCGGCACAGGTTGTCCAGCTTTGACTGTCTTCGGGACGTGAATAAAGCGGGCGCAGGTTTTTATGTGACTGACGGTGTCGTTATTCCATAGAGCATAGGTATCATTGGCCTGGTAGTTGTTTGTGAGTATGATGCATTGGAGCCATTTGACCGACTTGTTACCGTAGGCGTCAGGCACAAGCATACGCACCGGCCCTCCCCTTTTACTGGTAAGCCATTGGTTGTTAAGCTTGTAGCAGAGAATGACAGGGAGTTCGCCGGGTGGATCCTCCAGCACCCGACCAATCGGCAGGGAACTCTGAAATCTCTGTTCCGGGTCGTCGTTGTGATAGCCATAATAGAAGATGCGCCGGACGTTAGCAGTCGGACGGGACAGCCAAATCACTTCGCGCAGTGGTACGCCCTCCCATAAGCCCATGCCGCAAGGTTCTTGGCTGTTCGTGCAGGACATTACGTGAAGGAAACGCACGGCTTTCTTTTCAGCAATCTTCATCAGTCCGTCCCAATTCAGGGCTGTTCCCAGTTTTTTGGAAAGTGGCTGTTCCACCTCGGCATTACTTTCCGGATCCGGCAGAACCTCAAGCTGCCAGGTTTCACGTACCAGTCCCACTTCGCGACGTTTTTCAAGCGGCAATTCGTACGGGGGCGGCTTCCCTCGGCCAAAATTTATGAAATTCTCTTCCCGGGTGAGATACTCAAGTTTTGAAATAGCCTCAGTAAGCAGAGAGTGAGCTTCAGCATTGTTATCCTGAGCGCACAGCTCAGAGACATCTGGTGCGGCGACTCCCATTGCGCAGAGCTGGAGGAAATAACGGCGAGTGATGTCGGTATGCTCTCTTGCCACTTGTTCTATTTGATCCATCCGTTTTCAACTCCTCTATTCATAGTGCTAACGGCCTTGCGGTTCACCTGCCGCCGCTATCAATAATAGAAAACGCACAAAGCCAAAGCGGGCAGGTGGAACCGCTGGTTCGGCAACGCATCATTTATTAAAATCCTTTGCCAAAATGAATTCCAATCGTATAGTGTATATCACCGCCCGATTGAGCAAGCCCTACGACAGGACCGACTTCATATCCTCCAAACAGGAATCCATAAACTGCTTCCAAATGTGTGGAATATCGTGTTTCTAGTTCCTTATGATGCTCTAAGAACAAAACGCCAGGAGATAGTACGATAACAAGATTGCGATAAGGATAAATAGCGATTGATCCCATTACATTGTAGTGCAAATGATCCGCAAATATCGTTTCGAATGCTACTCCCAGTCCAAGATACTTTTTAAAGCTTTCTCCCTGAAGGCGTCTTATGAAATGCAGGTGTAAGCCGAAAGCAGAATCATCCTCAGGGGCCAAATATACATATCCAGCGGAAATACCTATTTCATTTGCATGGGCATGATGGATATGACCTTCTTCTTGTTCCTCATGATGTGTATTTGGAGAGGCATTTTCTGCAAATATCGGTTGAGTAAATGCGTTGATAACGAGAAATAAAATTGTGACAATACGATTCGATCTTGATGTTAGATAGTTTATCATAGCTATGGTTCTTATCCCTTTTCTGTTGCCTAACGGCCGGAGCTAAGCTGCGGACAACGAACTCTCGCAAGCTTCACTAGCGACGCGCGTTTCTGTTTTCAAATGACGCGCGGTAAAAAGTACCCACGCTCTGTCCGTCAGCTTGAGCGACTGGTTAAGCAGCCACTGAATATTGCTTATGTTTTCTTTTGTTCAACTACCACCCATCCGATATAACGCCACGCTAAATAATTGACCAGTACCACCCAACTGGCAAGCCATAAAATCGCTACCATCCACATAATCCAATGCGCCACATTAATCACCATCATTCCTAGGAACAGAGGAATAGTTAATCCTGCAAGAACGATTATCATGATGAGAAGGTACGTATAAACTTTTGGACTACGTTTAAGTTTAACACCACAACTACCACAAGCAGAAATTTTATATGGTTCTGCTTCCCGTATGAAGCGTGAATATGGCATTACGGGATTTCCACATTTAGGACAAATATTTCCGTTCATCAAGATATCTCCTATATGTATTGGTGATGTGACGCCTAACGATCTGCGGTTCACCTGCCGCCGACACTTACAGGCAAAACTTCAGAAAAGAAAAAGAGCATCATTAAAAGACAAAACTGCAGGAAAAACAACAAAGCTAAGGCGGTCAGGTGGAACCGCTGGTCAGGCGGCACATCAAAATTCGATTAGGTACAGGATTACTTGTCCTCTCTGCCATGAAGTTCTTTATCAATTTTTCTTATTAACATATAAAGGGCACAACCGAGAAATATCACCAACAAAACGTCGAGTAGATATACAAGATTTACTAGGGGTACCTGATGGCCCCAAATATACAATAGATGAAAAATGAATAATATAAAAGCACCGATTAATAGGTATAGCAAAATAAGAGATGTTTTTTTCCTTTTCTTAAGTTCATCGATACTGAGATTTTCCAACTTTTCATAAGCCATGGTCATTTCCTCCCTTTTGACTTAATTCCCATGATAGAGTTAGTTTGCAGCCTAACGGCCTTGCGCATAAGCGGCGCAGCCAATATCAGATAATACCAGCTTTATGAAAAGACTGAATTGAAATGAATATACAAAGGTGAAAATTAACGGCCAGCTGGCTGCGTCCGTCTTGATGCGCTGGTTAGGCATTTTAAGCCAGATTTGCATGTTTACGGAGAGCGGCCGTACCTTGGGGTGACTAGTGACTGGAATCACCCCGCAAGCATCTTCAGCATCGCCAGCAGGTCGAAGATATCAGTCCTGCCGTTCATATCCACATCGCTGGCGAATGAACTTTCCACCCTTCCGGACAATACTTTTAGCAACTCGAGTAGGTCGAAAATATCGACCTTGGTGTCTTGGGAGACATCACCGGGGATTTGAGTCACCTCCGTGGTAATAATCTCGATCAGCTCTTGTCTTATCTCGTGCATCCTTGAGGATGGCAGAGCACAAAGTGGCTGCTTCCAAAGAGTACCACCCTCAACAAAGCAAGAAAGACTACGCATCTCATCAAATATTGCTGAGAGCTTATACTCAGCCCAGGCCTTTTTTACCGCTCCAGCCTCGGAAATCACTTTCTCAGCAGTAGCCAGGTAGCGCAAATCATCCCACCCTTCCCTGACAGCCTCCCAGGGAGTTGACGACATAAATTCAAGCGCATCCAACGGCACCCGGCGGGATCCATCCCAAACATACCACAAGGAATCATCCGGTTCCGGATATGGATATATCATGATGTGACTATCTTGATCCGGCAAGCCCCACCAGTTGAACGCCCAGAACCAGGCAACCTCGGCCTCAGCAGCCCAGGCCATAAGTCCCATCAGGTTGCGAGAGGCATGGACAGCAGTTAAACTAACTTGACCTGTTCTCGCATCCCTAAGAGTTGGATAGCCAGCAATCCAGACATCCTTGCCGGTTTCGCGAGCCAATTTGAGAGTGGCCAGAATATCACCATGTTGGACAAAAATGTCGCATTGGTCTTTTAACTGTTCTGCGAACATAACAAAATCCATGCACGTCCCATCAACCCTGATGTACGGCATTACAGTTTTCAGCAAGTTGTAACGGTTCCTGTGCCGTTCTAAAAAGAACTGGGCCTGTTCATCGTAAATCATCATCGTTAACTCGATTTCGGGGTAGTTCGCGTTCCAATGGTCGTAAATCTGCCGCAGGCCCTCCACGAAAAGGCTGTCCAGTTCAGGGCTTATCTCCGCAGCCCGGATTTCTTCTGAGACCCAAATTTCCCCGTTCACTACCATGTCAGCATGATACTCATCTATGGGCAAGCCAAAAGCTGAAGCAAGAGAGTTTTCATACAATGTGAGACAAGAGCTGCCAAGCTGGAGTTGTACCGGGCCTTTCATGCCTGAGGCCTGGAATTTCTGCATGGTCGAGTCTAAGATGGAAAAATCGAGTGCAAGTTTGTCTTCAACATTTGTAACTTTTATGGGACCAACATTCCCCCACGGAAGCCAAATACCGTCCAGGCCGTGTTCCTTCATATCAAGAAAGACTTTTTGCGGTAGGTCGGTGCGATAGGGGTAAGTAGCCAGTTTTATGGAAGTTTCCTCTAAGATAAAAGGGAGTATTTCACACTGGAGGGCCAGCACTTTGCTCCCAGTGCCGGACTGGAGTTCCACAGTACCAGAGTAGAAACCTGGGGCCGCATCCACTGGAGGATGCAGGGTGATCCAGAAAAAAGCGGTTTTTTGTGCCTGAACCTCCACGGCAGACTCAAGATCATAAAGCCATCTGACCGTAGTGGTGTCCGTGCGTCTGTCTACTCGTTGAATCTTGACCCAGCTTTCCGGCAAGGCCAGAGAATCCCCACCTGTAACATAGCTTACTGTAAGGCTGGTCGTTTCCTCCGTGCGCACGGCAAATGAAACCGGCTCGTACTCACCAGGGGTAACGCGAACAGAGAGCAGAGTGTCAGGGGTCTCAGGCGCTGAGGTGGTATCGTCCATAAAAACGAGCCAGTCATGCTCCCAGGCGGTAAGTGCGGCGTGGCCTGGAGTGACCATGACAGCCGAAACGAGGATGATGCAGACCATTTTCAGCGTACAGACCATAAGAGTTTTGGACATGGTACAACGTCCTTATTTAACTGCCTAACCAGGGTATATACAGAACAATGATAATAACCTTTACATAGCAAATACAGCTATGTAATACCTCACAAAAAGTCTAAAGTAAAACACATAAAATGATAAATAGCAATCTGTTGCGCCATTTTGATGACAATTTCATCGGAATTTTATACAGACTGTATAAAACCCCAAATAATAAACATTGTCGACTATAAACTTTCTGCCGGACTTTTCACACCTTTGCCACCACGATTCAGAACATGTGTATATATCATTGTCGTTTTGACATCCCTATGCCCAAGTAATTCCTCCAACAGTACGGATGTCATGGCCGTCTTCAAGCTAATGGGTCGTAAAAGAATTCCGTAAAGTTTAAAGGCCATTCGTAAATGGCCTTTTATTTAATAATTGATCAGGCTCAAGCTGATCACAATATTGAAGGATAACAGGCAATAAGGCGCACTGGAGACGCAAAGGCATCCGGACACCTTTTTGCCAGCCAGGAATATCTCCGGATGTTTCTCTATTCCCTCTGATCCTTCCGCCAACTTTTCACCCCCTCACCCTTTCCCCGTTTCCCCCTTTCTCCCTTTCTCCGTTTCTCCCTTTCTCCGTTTCCCCGTTTCTCCCCTTCTCCGTTTCAGAGATCAGGGCGCCTTCCAGAAATACTGGAAAAACTCGGCATCCGGCGAAAGGATCATTGTGGTAGTTGTATCAATCACGGTTTCGTAGGCTTCGAGCGTACGCACCAAGGCATAGAAGCCCGGATTTTTGTTGTAGGCCTGGGCATAAATGCGGGTGGCCTCTGCATCCCCTTCGCCGCGGGTCTGCTGGGCGCTTTTTTCGGCTTCAGCCAGGATTATAACAGCCTGCTTGTCTGTTTCAGCCCGTATTTTCAGAGCTTCCTCCTCACCCTCGGACCTGTACTGGTTGGCGATCCTTTTGCGCTCGGCCTCCATCCGGGCGAATATGGCCCTCTCGTTCTCCTGGGGCAGGTCCGCTCTTTTGATCCTTACGTCAAGAACCGCGATCCCGTATTCCTTCGCCTTCTCATTGCTGTTTCTGGTGACCACCTCCATGATTACCGAGCGGTTGGTGGAGATAATATCGTGAAATATATGCTTGCCTAGCTCGGCGCGCAGCTCGGAATAAATAATATCATCCAGACGGCTCTGGGCGCCCAATTCGGTCCCTACAGCCTGAAGGAATTTCAAAGGATCCACTATCTGCCACTTGGCGAAATTGTCCACGATCAGGGTCTTTTTGTCCTGGGTCAGGATCTCGGTCGGCGAGCTGTCATAGTCCAGCAGGCGCTGCTCAAAAACATTCACCGTGTGAACGAAAGGGATTTTGAAATGCAGGCCAGGATCGCTCACTATGCGGATCGGCTTGCCGAACTTCGTAATCACCACCTGTTCAGTCTCCCAGACCTGATATACTGTGCTCAGCAGCCCGATCACCAAAAGCACGAGAACAATTCCAACCAGGCTTAGTCTGTGTCTCATTTTTACTCCTTAGTTTTATTGCTCGCTTAGATTAGAGTTTTTCTCAACTGCGCTAAAGAACACCGCTTCTGCCTCCACTTTCGGACCTTGCCTTAGGGAGCTTTCCGCATATCGAGAAGCGGCATCAGGCCCCCGCTGTCCTTGACTTTGGCAATGTATTTCGTGACCCGGGGGAGAACTTTTTCCATTGTCTCCAGAT
>Ga0307380_10005132_pt1 | contig 17460 bp, 14 predicted proteins | sample UN3MG_FD_202239 | JGI IMG/M metagenome (GOLD analysis project Ga0307380, IMG submission 202239) | Soil microbial communities from Risofladan, Vaasa, Finland - UN-3 | ecosystem: Environmental > Terrestrial > Soil > Coastal area > Acid sulfate soil | place: Finland: Risofladan, Vaasa | collected...
CAGTCAGGAGATCGTGGCCTGCTGTGGAAACTACGGTGCCAATCATTACCACTCTGGATCCATTGTTTAAGGTAGAAAGCATCTTTTTGGGAGGGAATTTCCCGTGACTGCATCTATCATCTTTGCCGTTTCGAGCATGTTCTCTGCCGGGCTGAACGATCTCTTGTTTAAGCGATATGTCTTAAAGGACAGGCCGAAGGGAATGTATATTGCCCTAATCGGGCTTGTCTGGTCTTGTTTTTATCTTGTCCTTTGCACACTAACCGGAGGGCTGCATTTCGACAGCGACACCTTGCTCTATGGATTTATCAGCGGAGGCGTACTGCTTACAGCAAATATCTTCCTTCTGGAAGGGTTTAAAGGTATTGACGCCTCGGTAGGCTCCACGATTTATCGGCTTAACTTTATGGTGGTCATTGTCCTGGCGCCCATCTTTCTAGCGGAGCAATTGGCCTTATGGAAAGTAGTGGGTCTAATGTTTGCTGTTGCTTCTGTATTTCTGATGTCCTGGTCTCAAGGTTCAAATCAGGGAACTAAGAGTCAAACTGTTTCACGGTTTATTATCTTGGCAATAATGGCCAGCATATTCCGAGGGCTCATGGGGTTTTTTTACAAAGTAGGGGCGATGCATGGGGTGGATTACAACTCCTTTCTTTTGATTAATGCCCTTTTCTGGCTTTTCGGCGGGCCTATTTACAGTATCATTTCTGAAAAAAATCTCGGGGTCAACCGCATTGTTATTGTGTACGGGATAGTTTCTGGACTGTTATGTGTAGGCATTGCCTCCTTTCTCCTTCTGAGTGTAAAGTACGGTGAGGCCATTGTGGCTGTACCCATCGCACAGCTGAGCTTTGTGGTGACCATGGTCCTCTCTGTGGTTCTCCTCAAAGAACAATTGACTCTATATAAGGTTGTGGGTATTATCTGTGCGGTAGGTGCTATTGCTTCCCTTGCCCTTGCGAGCCAGTATTGAATTTAAGCCTAATTACCCTTTTAGGTGGGGCAATTATTAGTAAGATAACTTAATATCTTTTGTTTGTATTTGATTTATCGGCCAAAACCACTGATGTTTTCAGGAGTTGTTGCCAAAAAGTCGCCGACAAGGTCAATAGTAGTTTAGTTTTAGTCTATTGTGTTAGTTTTTGCTAAAAAAGCCTTTAATTTCATGATCCAATGAAAACAATACCTCTTTATGAAAAGATTACTGATCAGATAAAAAATCTGGTCATCGAGAGACAGTATTCCGCCGGTCAAAGGCTACCGTCAGAGAGAGAATTATCCATTCTGTTTGGAGTTGGCCGTGCAGCTATCAGAGAGGCCCTGAGATCATTGGCTATGATTGGCGCTTTGGAGGTTCGATACAGTGAAGGGATTTTTATTAAAAATATCAAAAATATCGATATCATGAACCGAGTGCGAGAATTAATAGAGTTTGCCCGAAAGGATGAAGAGGGGGCTGTCAATCAAGCCTTGGAACTAATGAAAATCTTAGAAATCGAAATTATTAGTCGCGCAGTTGAAAGAGTATCTAAAAAGGATATTTCAAAAATGAAGGCAATCCTTGAAAAGATGGAGGCCCGTGTTTTTAATGCCGAGGAATATATTCAAAGTTACTCTGAGTTTCATAAATCACTGGCTGCCGTTGCTACCAATAGAGTTTATGAATTGGTGCTAGATGCAATGATTATTTCAACTTCGGGTTTTCTCAGGGAAATGGCATCAAATGTGATTCTTCTAGGAAACCAGGCCTGTTATTCTCAACTTTATGAGACCCATTTGCATATTTTTGAAGCACTCGATGAGAAAAATTCAAAAAAGGCAAAGGAGGCCATAATTGAGCATTTTCAGGTTACTGAAAGCTACTTGGAAAGAATTTACTCCACTCCAGTTAAATCTGTTGTCAAGAACGCGGAGACAGAACCTGAATCGCTGTCCATTGGAGTTATTACTTTTGAAGATATACAACTGACTGCAAAAAAGTTTGCCGCTGTCATTTGTTCCATCGAAGAATCCACTGGGAAAAAGGGTAATTGGTTCTTTCCAACCTCTTACACATCTTTGATAGAGGCGCAAATACGGGGATTTGTACATATTGGATACTATGGCCCAAGATCTTATTTGCTCGCTCATGACCTTTCTAATGGCGCAATTGAAGTTTTTGCCCGGGCTATGTGGGGAGCCGGTCCCTACCGAAAAAGAGCAAAAGGTTATCATTCTTTTCTGATCGTTAGGGCCGACAGTCCTTATGAAACTATAAATGACCTGGAGGGAAAGATCTTGGCTCTGACCGATCCCGTAAGCACATCAGGAGATTTGATACCAAAGGTCCAACTTGGGAAAAAGTTAGGGAAAAAGATATCAGAGTATTTTGGGAAGGTATTTCATGCTGGCGGTCATGATGCAGCTGGCCTGTGCGTTTTAGAAGGTCGGGCTGACGCAGCGGTTGTCGCTGATGTAACCATGGACTGGGCTGTGGACGCGAAAAGGTATGGCCCCAAAGATTTTAGGATTATTTGGAAGTCGAGCCTGCTCCCGTTGAATGTTTTTGCATGGCGAAAGGACCTGTCCCCAGAACTTAGGGAAAAGATAAGGAAGGCGTTCATTAGCATCAACGAAAGTGATTTCGGGAAAGAATATTTGAGTGCTGTAAGATCCGATTCGATTGTTATGGCCGATGATAGCGATCTTGATACAATCCGAAAAGCACTCAATGTCGTTAAGAAATGGGAATGACCTACCTAGCTCCTAAAGAATAAAGATTTTTTCAAGAGGCTCCACACGGCCCCCTATCACCCTCTTTCCTGATCGAACGAAAAAACACGAGGGGCGCTATTCGCACATAAAAACAACCGGATGACCTACCACCTATGCCGCTATGTTTCCGGTGGGGCACTTTCCAAAGCTACTGGATAGTCGCTTCATCACCGTTTGCACCCATTCCTTGACGCTCTAGGCCAGGGCTGCCAGACTCACGCTGATTTGATCTCCTTAACCCCTATTCTGTCATGGATTTAGCGGACAACCGGCTTTACATGATTGATAACTGCTTAAATAGAGGGCCTGGAACCCTGAAGGCATTTAAAACATTGACCTCCTGAGTTGGGGGCACTTTTCCTTATAAGGTATATTCATCCTTGGGATGGCCTGAGTCCGGAGACCCCTTTGAAAGTCCCTGGGATAGATTGTTGAGGTCATATGGGTCGATAGAATACTCCTAATGGGGCATGACAAATCTATTCAAGTAAACTGGTAGACTGAGCTTACGACCATGCTTTTCGGAATTTCCCCGTTTTTTTTCAAGGCTTCCACATGGGTTTCATCAAGACTATCTTATCGTCAGTATGAGGAAACGAGGTCTGGTGAATGACTCTTTAGGTTAATCCTTTATGCTTGATTAACTTTCGGTCGAGCCATATGACCTCTTTTCTCTTAGTTATAGAAAGTCTACAAAAAATTTCTGGAAAAAACAGGAAAAAAAATATTTTAAAAAAGTAAAAAAATTGTTGACCAGTTTTTCAATTTATTGGTATAGGTGGTATTACCATTATCAATCTCTGATTAGGCACGTGAAAGGAGGTGAAAAATTTTTCTTGATGTGTGCCTAGGACTTTCTAAATCAAAAAGAGAGAGATATTGGAAAAGAAACCAGCTACTTAAAGGAGGACAAAGAGATGAACAATTATAAAAGCAAGAAATGTTTTGTCATTTTATCAGTATTTATTTTTCTAGCCTCTCTAGCGGTATTGCCAAGAGCTGTATGTTCTGCAGCAGAAAAGGAAATCAAAACGATTTCTATTGCAGTTATCCCTTTTGAGGAAGTGCAGCTAACCGCAAAAAAATTCAAAGGCGTAGTTCGTGCACTTGAGGAAGTAACTGGCAGAAAAGTCGAGTGGTTTTTTCCAACCTCCTATGCTTCTTTGATTGAATCTCAAAGAAGGGGATTCATCCAGATCGGCTATTACGGTCCCAGATCATATGTTGACGCTCATAGGGTTTCTGATGGAATGATTGTGGCTTTTGCTCAGGCAATGTGGGGTGGGGGTGCCTATCGCGAAAAGAAGCCAGGATATCATTCCTATTTGATAGTTAAGGCCGATAGTTCTTATCAGACTGCAGAGGATTTGAAGGGAAAGGTTCTTGCGATGACAGATCCTGCGAGTACTTCGGGCGACTTAATCCCAAAAGTACAGCTTGGAAAAAGATTTGGTATGAAAATCTCTAAATTCTTTAGTAAAACCTTTTATGCAGGAGGTCACGATGCAGCAGCATTATCCGTTCTTGAAGGGCGTGCCGACGCCGCTGTTGTGGCGGACGTCACGATGGACTGGGCGATTGATGCAAAACGATTTGGCCCTAAAGATTTTCGTATCATATGGAAATCTACCCTATTGCCCTTAGACCCGTTTGCAATGAGAAAAGATCTCCCATCTGATTTAAAGGAAAGCATTAAGAAAGCGTTCCTTCATTTGAACGAAACAGATTATGGTAAAGAATATCTGAAAGCAATCAGGTCCGATTCCATCGTGTTATGCGATGACAAGGCATTTGATCCCATCAGAGAGGCTTATAAAGAAATAGAAAAATGGGAGTAAAGAAACAGCCCTGCCAAATTTTGAATATAGCTAAGTGGGGGAGTGCCGGTAAGATTGCATCCCCCACTGGCTACTCTAACTACTTTTTTACTATTTCACTCTTTCTTTAATTTGGTTGATAATAGTTTGTCTATTGCTAATTGGAGTAATTATTATGGCAGCCCTAATCATTAAAGACTTAAATAAATCATATTCTGGTCTCGAGGCATTAAAAGAAGTAAGCCTGGAGGTAAGTTCCGATGGGTTTGTTGCCCTAATCGGGCGTAGTGCTGCTGGCAAGAGTACGCTTCTGCGCTGTATCAACCGGCTTGTGGAACCTTCTAGTGGGGAAGTTTTTTTGTATGGAACGAACCTCACAAAGCTCAATACGAAGAGACTGATGGAGGCTCGAAGGGGTATTGGGATGATCTTTCAGGAGTTTAACCTGGTGAACAGGTTGTCCGTTATCACCAATGTCTTATCAGGTCGTCTGGGCTATGTGAGTTCATGGAGGGCTATACTTAGGGTTTTCCCTAAAAAAGATATCGAACGGGCCGAGGAACTGCTCGAACGAGTTGGCTTAATTGATTTTAGGAACCATCGGGCTGATCAGCTTAGCGGAGGACAGAGACAGCGAGTTGGCATTGCACGTGCTCTTATTCAAGACCCCAAGCTTCTTCTTGTTGATGAACCTACTTCAAGTTTAGACCCCCAGATCGGCTACGAAATCATGGAGCTCATAAAAAAAATATCCCAAGAGTCTAAAATCCCATTACTTATCAGCATTCATGTTGTGGACTTAGCAAAGGAATTTGCTACTAAAATTATCGCATTGAAGTTCGGGCGAAAAGTCTATGATGGAGATCCCAATGGTGTGGACTTCGACGCTGTTTACAAATATGAAAAGGCCACCGAAGCAGAAGAAGCTCAAAAAAAGGAAATTCAAGAGCAACGTAATGACAGTGGAAAGGTCGAAATGTATGAACCATAGTATAAGAATAAGGCCTCTGTATCTTCTTTATGTTCTTGCCTTGTTTCTAGTCATTGGTTCCCTATATTTTATTTTGATTATTGGCACAGACTGGGGCCGAATCGGAAGCCCTGAGGTTCTGTGGGCTAATATATTACGTTTTTTCCCACCAAATCTTTCATCCATCGTTGAGCTTGGGTGGCCTACTCTGGACACCCTTATCATTGCTGTTTTTTCCACATTATTGACCGCTATTATTTGTCTTCCCGTAATCTGGCTGTCTTCCAGAAACGTTACCCCTCACAAGCTCGCGTATATTCTTGGAAGGGTAATCATTATCACCTCTCGATCGATTCACGAGATTATTTGGGGATTGTTTTTCGTCATTGCCGTGGGTTTAGGACCCTTACCTGGCATACTCGCCTTAAGCTTACGGGGAATTGGATTTGTTGCAAAAGTGGTTTCTGAAGAAGTTGAGGCAATAGACCCAAAACCTGTAGAAGCAATTCGTACCACCGGAGCTAATCCCTTGAAAGTGATTCTTTTCGCTATAGTTCCACAGATACTCCCCGTTTTTATTGGCACATTGATATTCCAATGGGACGTTAACCTGCGTCGTGCGGCTATTATTGGGGTTGTCGGGGCCGGTGGTTTGGGTCTGGCATTTCAACAAGCAATGATCCAGTATAAATGGCGTGATGCTACGGCTATTTTGCTAGTTCTAACTTTTCTTGTCATTGTTGGGGAAGTTATCTCGCGTAAGACCCGAGAGAAGATTATCTAATGGATATAAGTTGATACTTTTGAGCATAAATGGAAAAGACGAAAACTTAATAAACAGGATAGTTAGAGGCAAATTTTCATGAGCATTGATAGGTTGGCATATTATTTTAGGGATTTAGAAGAGGAGTAGAACCTTGAGAACGAGTCTTGGCCGCTATGTTGCGTATCTGGCATTTATGGTTTTTATTGTTTATGGCTACTACCATCTTAACTTACCACTAATACGCATTCCAGAAGGCCTTCTAGCAATGGGAGACTTGATCTTCAATAGGATGCTTCCCCCTGATGTTGCATATGTCTCAACGAAACTGCCCTATCCCCTCATAGAGACTCTATCTATGGCAGCCGTTGGCGCCTTTATCGGGGTATTGCTATCAGTTCCTTTGGCTTGGTTTGCGTCCTTTAATTTAACGCCAAACCGGCGGATTCTATATCCCATAGCGAGATTGATTCTGGTAGTTTCGCGATCCATCCACGAAATCGTTTGGGCAATGCTACTTGTCTCAATCTTTGGTTTTGGTCCTCTTCCTGGGATGCTTACTCTTATTTTCGTCTATATAGGATTTGCAGGGAAACTTTTTTCTGAAAACATCGAGGCAATCGATATGGGGACTGTGGAGGCGATGCGTGCTGTGGGAGCCAATAGAGTGAAGGTGATGTGCATTGGCGTCATTCCTCAGGTTATGCCAGTCTGGGTAGGGATTAGTATATATGGCTGGGATGTAGTCCTTCGCGCATCCTCTATCCTCGGCTTAGTTGGAGCAGGAGGTATAGGAATACAACTGCGGGCTTCAATCGAATCACTCCGTTACCATAGAGTAGGAGCTATTTTGATCATAATCCTTTTCCTTGTAAGCCTCAGTGAAGTGGCATCAGATCAGATTAGAAAAAGAGTGACTTAACTTATTGAAAATAAGGATAATTCTACTATATTATCGCCAGCATCCATCAAATGAAAAAGCTATTTACATCTCAAATATACAAGTGGTAAAAAATCTCAAGTATTGTCCACAATTGCTTTTTTGAATTATTTATTCTAGAAAAACATTGAGGATTAAATAACGCTAATAAACGGTCGGAAAAGCGAAAGGATGGTATATGCAACTCACTCCACGTAAGCGCTTTCTTAATGCTCTGCTGCGTCAAGAAGTTGATCGGGCACCAGTCGCTAATCCAAACACTATTGTAACGGTGGAACTTCAAGAGAGAGCGGGTGCCTTTTTCCCTGATGCTCACAATAATCCGGAAATCATGGCTAGACTGGCTGCAGCCGGTCACACCATTTGTGGGTATGACGTTGTCTTTCCCGTATTCGGAGCAGGTACCCAGGAAGCAGCGGCATTGGGAGTTCCGGTCAGATGGGGCGACATAAACAATTTGCCAGTGATAGCGGGGCACATCTGGAACAAGGTCGATGATATAGAAATCCCAGACGATTTTCTTGAAAAGCAGCCAATCAGAACAGTTCTAGAGGCAATTCGCTTGCTTCGGGAAGAATTTGGGGAAAAAGTTGGTATTATAGGAAAAGTTTATGGACCGTGGTCTCTGGCATATCATACATTTGGAATTGAGCAATTCCTACTTGATACGGTAATGGACCCAGAGAAGGCTAAGGCTATTCTTCATCGATTAAAAGAGATTCCGTTGATGTTCGCCAACGCTCAAATCCAGGCCGGGGCTGATGCTTTGAACATTTGCGATCATATAACTGGCGATTTGGTCGGGCCTGAGGCGTATCCTCAGTTCCTCTTAGAAATTCATCAGGAGCTAAGTAAAAGCATCCCGTGCCCGTTGATCCTTCATTGTTGCGGGAAGACCCTCGATCGCATAAAGTATTTCAATAAAAATGGGATGGGATGTTACAACTTCGAATCTGCCAATGATGCTGTTGAGATGAGATCACAGTCGACTATGGTACTCCTGGGTAATATTAACAATGCGCAGACAATATACAGAGGTACCAAAGAAGATGTGAAAAGAGAGGTCTTTTATGCCCTTGATGCCGGTGTAGAGATCATCGGGCCAGAATGCGCTGTACCGGTAAATGGGAAGCTTTCAAATATCATTGCTATTCGGGAAGCTGTCGAAGAATATTACGACCAGAAGCGAACTTAGCTATCCGCTGGCGCTTTGAGCAATCGAATCCCGACCTGGAACAGATAAAGGTAAAGGAAATGTGCGGAGAGCATGTTTATTTGGTTGGCAACATATGAAATGAACTCTTGCGGAGCGGCACCCTGGATCAAGTTGAGGAAAAAGTAAAATGCCTCTTACAGTGTGTGGCTCCTGGGGGTGGCTATTGTGTGGGCTTTGGCAATTCAGCATCAGATTGGTCAAAATTTGAGAACTACATGCATGGCAATGCATGAAGCGCCGTTGAAATATAGTAGTTAGCTCATTCCACAATGAGGGAGGATATAGGCGATGACTGATCGTTTAAATCACATCAGAAACGCTATTATAGAGGGAAAACATAAAGAGATAGAGAATTTGGTTAAAGCAGCTATTGAAGAAAAGGTAAATTTAAAGGAAATGATAAATGACGCCATGATTGCCGCGATGGACGTGGTGGGTCAAAAATTCTCTAACGGCGAATTTTTCGTTCCAGAGATGCTTGTTTCAGCCGTTACCATGAAAAAGGGTTTGGATCTTATCAAGCCTCTCTTGAAAGATGAGGAGACTGAATCAAAAGGTACGGTTATTATGTGCACAGTCAAGGGTGACATACACGATGTTGGGAAAAACCTCGTCATTATGATGCTGGAAGGAGCGGGATTCAATGTAGTCGATTTGGGAGTAGACTTGGCAGTTGAACTATTGATACAAGAAGTAAAAAAAATTAATCCTGACATCCTGGGATTATCCGCATTGTTAACTACAACCATGCAAGAGATGAAAATAGTGATCGAGGCTTTAGAGACCAATGGATTCCGAAACAGTCTTAAGGTCATGGTAGGAGGTGCAGCTGTTGACGCAACATTTGCAAAACAAATTGGTGCAGATGGTTATGGCAAAGACGCAGCAGAAGCCGTTGAACTTGCAAAACGCTTTATTGCAGCAAAATAATTTCATATTTTGCACACCCAATTTCTGCCTAACAATTACTGATCAGCTTTCTTGGGGCATAACTTGAAGCATAATTCTTTTCCGATGGTAACGATTAGAATATGTCGAAAACTCAATATCAATTGTTTATTTGATGAAAATTTAAGTGAAAAACTCAGCATTCGTTAAACATGATCTATTTCCCGGAGCTGGCAAAGGAGCAAATCTTTTTCGAAGAATCTCAAGTGTCCAGGAATTTTCACTTATCAATTAAGGAAAATCTTTTGTAAAACCTGACCCAAGGGAGTGACACGTTTAACATATTCTAAAGAGAACCATTTTTTAAGATTGGTTACGATATAGTGATATCTTTGATAAGGACCACATGCTAATCATTGGTGAAAGAATAAACTCATCTCGCAAGCAAATTGCCCAAGCTATCTCATCACATGACGCGGATTTTATCCAGAATGAGGCGAAAACACAAGCCGAGGCCGGGGCCAGCTACCTTGATGTCAATGCAGGAAGCTTTGTCGGAGAAGAAGAAAAGCATCTTAAGTGGTTAATTGAGGTGATCCAGGAGGTGACAGATCTTCCCCTCTGTATTGATAGCCCAGATCCGGAAGTTATCAAATCCGTGCTCCCTATGGTAAAAACTACGCCCATGATCAATTCAATCAACTTGGAGCCCTATCGTTTGGAATGCATCCTACCATTGGTGGTGGAGCATAGGGCAAAGGTTATAGCACTCTGCCAGACAGAGAGTTCCATGGCCGAGACCACAGAAGGCAAGGTAAGTATAGCGTGCCAATTAGTTGAAAAAGTTACTGCTTTAGGTGTGCCCCTTGATGATCTATATATAGATCCTCTCATATATCCCCTTTCAACTAATACCAAATCTGCCCTAGCCACACTGGATGCGATTGAACACATCATGAAAGAGTTCCCTGGTGCTCACACCACGTGCGGCCTAACAAATATCTCCTATGGACTTCCCAATAGAAAACTTTGCAATCGAACCTTTCTTGTAGCAGCAATAGTACGGGGCCTTGATTCCTCCATCCTTGATCCCACCGACAAAAAGCTTTACGGCACTCTCAAGGCCATACTCATGATTATGGCCAAAGACGAGTTCTGTATGGAATATATCAAATCCTTCAGGGAAGGGAGCTTAGAATAAAAGGGCGCGATAAATACAATACCTTTTCTTTTCATTGCAATGCGATCTTTGGTTCAAATTTCTTGTAAATTACCTCAACCTTACAAGATCATTTCTGAATAATACCTCTAAATTCAGTGAATACATCTTTGGCAGAGTACTATTTATATTCAGTAAGATTGGATCAGTTACCAAGTAAATTAAAAAAATATATAAATAATACCAAAAAATGCCAATATGAGCCAAATTAGATACTTTTGGCGCTTTTTTCCTTTTTTAGGAAACGTTATATTTAGTACATAATAGTGTTTTTTTAATAGAAAATCTAGGCAGCTGCCCTTTCCAATAGAGCTAAAAGTGTGATTTTCTAGTACACAAATTTTTAAAGTACCCTAAATGAAAATGTCCCCGAAAAAACTGCAGAGGTGTCTCTCTTGAGTATATCGATTCTGTTTGCCGTTTCGAGCATGTTCTCTGCCGGGCTGAACGATCTCTTGTTTAAGCGATATGTCTTAAAGGACAGGCCGAAGGGAATGTATATTGCCCTAATCGGGCTTGTCTGGTCTTGTTTTTATCTTGTCCTTTGCACACTAACCGGAGGGCTGCATTTCGACAGCGACACCTTGCTCTATGGATTTATCAGCGGAGGCGTACTGCTTACAGCAAATATCTTCCTTCTGGAAGGGTTTAAAGGTATTGACGCCTCGGTAGGCTCCACGATTTATCGGCTTAACTTTATGGTGGTCATTGTCCTGGCGCCCATCTTTCTAGCGGAGCAATTGGCCTTATGGAAAGTAGTGGGTCTAATGTTTGCTGTTGCTTCTGTATTTCTGATGTCCTGGTCTCAAGGTTCAAATCAGGGAACTAAGAGTCAAACTGTTTCACGGTTTATTATCTTGGCAATAATGGCCAGCATATTCCGAGGGCTCATGGGGTTTTTTTACAAAGTAGGGGCGATGCATGGGGTGGATTACAACTCCTTTCTTTTGATTAATGCCCTTTTCTGGCTTTTCGGCGGGCCTATTTACAGTATCATTTCTGAAAAAAATCTCGGGGTCAACCGCATTGTTATTGTGTACGGGATAGTTTCTGGACTGTTATGTGTAGGCATTGCCTCCTTTCTCCTTCTGAGTGTAAAGTACGGTGAGGCCATTGTGGCTGTACCAATCGCACAGCTGAGCTTTGTGGTGACCATGGTCCTCTCTGTGGTTCTCCTCAAAGAGCAAGTAACTCCATATAAGATTCTGGGCATTATCTGCGCGGCTGGTGCTATTGTTTCCCTTGCCCTTGCGAGCCTGCATTGATTTAAGAGACACATCAAAAAAGATCAAAGTCTATTATTGAGTTTTAGATCGATCGCCTCTATAATCGCTCTAATTTAAGATAATCTCCTTGCTCAAACACTATGCATCAATAATCATGAAAATCACCCCGCCAACAAGAAGGCTAATGCACGAGGATATTCTATGCACGGACTAGCCCTAACAATTGTACTCGCGGCCGCTTTTCTGCATGCGGGCTGGAACTTTCTGCTCAAGAAAAGCCAGAGGAAGATTGTGTTCATCTGGTGGTTCATGCTGGTTGCATTGGTCCTTTATTTTCCCATGTTCCTCTATTTCTGGCCTCAGACGACCATTTCCCCTTTGGGCTGGAAGTGCTTGGCTGCTACCAGCTTTCTGCACTTTCTTTATTTCTGGTTCATGGCAGGAGCTTACGAGCGGGGAGATCTCTCACTGGTCTACCCCCTTTCCAGGGGATCTGGGCCCCTTTTTGTGCCGCTTCTGGCAGTAATTTTTATTCATGAACAACTCTCTCTCATTGGAATCCTCGGCATAGGCTTGGTAGTTTTAGGTATCTATGTAATTCATTTGCGGTCCTTTTCCAGTCAATCATTTCTTAAGCCCTTACTGGCCTTGCGGGGTGGTGCCTCCCTCTGGGCATTATGTACCGGGGGGACTATTGCGGGCTATTCCTTAGTAGACAAGGTGGGAGTTGGAGTCGTCTATCCACCAGTGTATAACTACCTGATGCTGGCTTGCGTTTGGTTTCTCCTTTCTCCTTACGTGCTGGCAAAAGAACGAACATGGTTAAAAGAAGAATGGCGTAAAAATAAAGGTACCATTTTAGCCGTTGGTTTTTTAGTCCTTTTTACATACACAATGGTCCTTTTTGCTATGCGGATGAGCAAGGTGAGTTATGTGGTTGCAGTCCGGGAGGTAAGTATCGTCTTTTCAGCCTACTATGGGGTCATTTGGCTTGGGGAGAAACATGGCAGGCAAAAATTAATGGGAGCGATCTTGATCGCTTCGGGCGTGGTGTTAATAGGCCTGAGTCGATAACTGGGTGGCAGATGGATCTTTTTATGGAAATATAGCTACACGAATGGCTTCCCCGGCCTGGGCCACTTTCAAGGCCTGATTAATCTGATCCAGAGAATATTTATGCGTTACTAATTTATTGAAGGGAAAGATATCCTTTGTTTGAGCCAGGAAATCTATTCCCAGCTGAAGGTGCTTCGTATCGTAATTGTGGACTCCTTTGATGGTAAGCAGTCTAAACACGATGTCGCCCACATCATAGGTAAAATGCGCGCCATGAAAAACACAGCCAATCTCCACATACCGCCCCCCTATCCTCAGGCATTTCAGGCCTGCAGGAATAATTTCAGGAACTCCTGCGACTTCCATTGCAGCATCCACACCAAATCCGCCTGTCAGATCAAAAACCGTCTGAGCGATTTCCACATCTTCCATGCCTCGAACATTTATTGTATCTGTAGCACCAAATTCCTTGATCAATTCCAAGCGATGCTCTATTACATCAGTCAAAATAATCCGGTTACACCCATAATGTTTTGCCAGGGCAGCCGCATAGAACCCAAGTGCCCCGGCACCCTGAATCAAAACATTTTCTAAAGGCCGAATCCCTGCTGCCTCCCATCCGGCAATCGCAGTTGCAAGGCCACAATTGGCCGGAGCAACTTCCTCATCTGTTAAATTTTCTGGGGTCTTAATGATACAAGTTCCCTGAGTGATATAGCAATATTCAGCGAAACCACCCACGAAATGCGGCGGGTCCTGACAAGAATCATGCCCATATTTTTTAAGATAACGACATTTCATGGGCAATCCCTTCTCGCGACAGTAATAACACTTGCCACAGTTATCCATAATAGTCCACGTGATTCTGTCGCCAATATTCAAGGGTTGATCACCAGAATCATGGGTTATCCCTTCTCCAAGTTCAACAATCTTCCCCACTATTTCATGGCCCAGAATAATGGGAATCGGGGCCTTCCTGCGACCCAGCCAGGAATGGAGATCTGATCCACAAATCGTGCAGCAGGTGATTTTTACCAGAATACACCCCTTTTCTACTCGGGGTAGTGGGTACTCCCTGATTTCCAGGTCTGCATTTGGTGCCACCATCACGGCTGCTCTGGCCTTTTTTATCATCCTACCACCTCTATCGAGATAAGCCCTTATCAGGGATTGATCGAAATATAGCACATCCATCCAATACAAGAAAAAGATATTTCTCAAGGCTTTTGAGGTGTATTGGGCAGAAACTATTTTAATAAACTCAAGAAACCAAGAGCTTATCTTCTAAAAGCGTAAATCTAAAACTAAAGTAACTATAATTCAAATTAATAAAATAAATATATCATATAAATTGATTTTATATTTAATAATCAATAAAAAATGGTTACGATTAGTGTTAAGAATAAATATCTTTCAACACCTTCCGTCCTGCTGAGAGAATAAAATCAATCTCTTCATCTCCATGAGCTAAGGAGAGGTAAAATTTTGTGGACAGGGGGTTCAGAAAGATCCCGTTTTTAAAGAGCCCGAGCTTAAAGGCCCTTTCCCGTGCGCGATCTGATCGGAACGTGGTCCGGTAGTCAACAACCTTCTCCCCGGTAAAAGACAGTGCACAGAGGGGGCCATCACCCAGCACCTGGACTTCTATGCCCAGCTCTGAGAGTATCGACCGGAATCCGCTGCGAAGCTTCTTACCCACGGCAAACAAGTGTTTGTAAGTATCGGGCTTGCGGAGTTCTTCCAGGGTGGCAAGGGCTGCGGCTGCTGTTACGGGGTTCCCTCCCAGGGTACTTGCAAACCATATGTATTTTTCTTGCCCCAGATTTGCCTCATTGCACAGATCAAGGATGTCTGCCCTGCCTGCAACCGCCCCCACAGGATACCCTCCGCCAAGGGCTTTCCCCAGGGCAGCAAGATCCGGAATCACGCCATAGTACCCCTGAGCCCCTCCGTAGCTCAGGCGAAAACCGGTCATTACCTCGTCGAAGATCAGGAGGATATCGTGCTTAAGGGTTACATCCCTGAGTCCCTTAAGAAAACCCGCTATCGGAGTTGTGCACCGATGGAGCGGCTCCACGATCACGGCTGCAATCTCCTGGGCATGCCCTGTGATAATCTGGCTTGTGGTCTCCAGATCATTATACGGGGCGATCAAGACCTCACTGCAGGAAGCCCTGGTAACACCGGCAGAGGTGGGATTAGCCTCGGGGAAGGCCAGGAGTTCCTGAGGAAAGAGGCTTAGAGTGCCGAACTCGTTTGCCCCGTGATAGGCACCCTCGAACTTAACAATCTTCTCCCGTCCCGTGAATGCCCTGGCGAATTGCACAGCGTACATGGTTGCCTCTGTTCCTGATGCACAAAATCGTATTTTTTGGGCGCAGGGAACAGCCTTTACTACCTCCTCGGCCAGTTCCAGGGCCGGCTCAGATACGTATGAAAAATTTGACCCCAGTTCTGCCTGTCTCTTCACTGCTTCATAGATCTTCCGGTGACCGTGGCCAAGGATCACGGTTCCCCACCCCATGGTAAGGTCAATGAATTCCCTTCCCGTGGTATCATAAACCCGTGCACCTTTTCCACGGTTTAGAACAATCGAGAGCTCTCGAGGCAGGTTGTACTCTCCCAGGGAACCTCCGGGAAAGACCTTCCATGATCTTTCCCCCCATTTGTTTGCTTCTTCTTTCATTGTCAATCTCCTTACGCTGAAAAGGGATATCGTTTAAACCATACGAAAAAATCTAGGGCCAACTCCACAATCTCGAAAAGAATTTTTCAGGTATGCTTCTAAACTATTTACTTTATCAAATCCTTAAAACCAAGATAAAAAAGGTTATCAACATAATAACAAAAGATGATTTGACTCAAGCAATAAGTGATAGTAAAAAAATATTAAGAAAAGTGCACACCATAAAATCATTGCAGCATTTTTTTATACGGAGGAGGTAGCCTATGGACAAACTCCAAAGATCTGAAGGAGATATTAACATCTCCCCGAGGCGGAGTGAGTGGCAGGAAAAAAACCTGGATGCCGAAACCCAGGCCCTTCTTGAAGAAGATGCCCGCTACTTTTTAAAGCAGTCGCTCTCAACCCCATGCCTCAATGCAATTCGCAGTTGTGATGGTATCTACATTGAAGACCTTCAGGGAAGGCGCTATATGGACTTCCATGGAAACAATGTCCACCAGGTGGGCTTTGCCAATCCTGCTGTTATTGCGGCAATAAAAAACCAGCTGGACACGCTCTCCTTTTGCACCCGCCGCTATACCAACCGCGTTGCCGTTGATCTGGCCAGGAAACTGGCAGAGATCGCTCCCGGTAACCTGAACAAGGTGCTCCTGTGCCCCGGTGGTACCACTGCTATCGGCATGGCCCTCAAGCTCGCACGGGTTGCCACTGGCCGGCATAAGACGATCTCCATGTGGGATTCTTTCCATGGTGCATCATTGGATGCCATATCAATCGGGGGTGAGGCGATCTTTCGCCAGGATATGGGTCCGCTTCTTCCCGGAACCGAACATGTACCTCCGCCTGACGAGTATCGATGCATGTTTGGGTGCGGGGATCGCGGGGGCTGTGATCTGACATGCGCACGCTATGTAGAGTACATTCTCGAAAAGGAGGGTGACATCGCCGCTGTCATTGCGGAGCCGATTAGAAGCACCCCTTATATCCCCAGGCGCGAGTACTGGCAGGCTATCCGGCGGGCCTGCGATCGCTATGGTGCATTGCTCATCTTCGACGAGATTCCCCACGCACTCGGTCGTACAGGCACAATGTTCACCTGTGAGAACTTTGATGTGGTACCGGATATGCTGGTGATCGGCAAAGGCCTGGGTGGAGGAATATTCCCCCTAGCCGCCCTCATAGCACGAGAGAACCTGGACGTGGCCGAAGACAGGGCCCTGGGCCACTATACCCACGAGAAGAGCCCTGTGGGGTGCGCAGCGGCACTTGCCACCATTGAATACATCGAGAAGGAGAATCTCGTTGATCATGCCCGTGAGCTCGGAGAGTACGCCCTGAAACGCATGGGGGAAATGATGGACAGGCACCCCTTGATTGGCGATGTGCGCGGCCTGGGGCTTTTTTTAGGGATAGAGCTCGTTAAGGACCAGGCAACCCGAGAACGGGCCACCGACGAGGCCGAGGCAGTAATGTACTCTGCGCTCAGCAAGGGGCTGAGCTTCAAGCTGACCATGGGAAACATTATCACCCTGACGCCGGCGCTGACCATCAAAAAAGAGGAAATGGATAAGGCCCTCACGATTATTGATGAATGCCTGACCGAGGTTGAAAAGCCGTCCTGAAATGCTTCTACGGCGAGCTCCGCTGCCTCCCCCAGAGTAGTATCAGCTCTGTGACATATCGCCCAAGGACTAACCTATTAATAAAAAGGCGAAGAATGGAAATATCGAAACTTGTTGGTAAGGTTCAAACTGTTCTGGGGCCGATTGACCCAAATGGATTGGGGTTCGTTCATCTCGAGAGGCGGAATCTCCACCACTAACCATTTCTGGGTATTCGCAACAACAGCGTCCTGCTCCAGTGCAACCACACCATTCTTCACGACATTACAAAGGCCACTCCTATCCATCTGATTCTCCTTCCTA
>Ga0307380_10005133_pt1 | contig 17458 bp, 12 predicted proteins | sample UN3MG_FD_202239 | JGI IMG/M metagenome (GOLD analysis project Ga0307380, IMG submission 202239) | Soil microbial communities from Risofladan, Vaasa, Finland - UN-3 | ecosystem: Environmental > Terrestrial > Soil > Coastal area > Acid sulfate soil | place: Finland: Risofladan, Vaasa | collected...
AAGAAGGACGCGGAAGGTATAGGTATACGCCGGGGGCTGTCGAACAATACACTCCACATTGTACGCCCGAATCCTGGGCGTTACCGTGCTATCATTGGTGTTCAAAACAAAGTGTAGTTGAATAGACTTGGCTACCAGGCCATCAGGAAACATCAACACAAACTCCCCGTTGTCCTGTCGGTTTTCCTCCCGAAGTTCACCTAAGTAAGTCAACTCAGTTGGAGTATTGGTGTCGTTACCATCAACCCCGTAGTAGACCGCAATGAATGTGCTAGTAGGAATCTCGGCAATAAGCGTCAGCCTGTTCCAGAACTTCAAAGCATCCTTAAGGCCGCCATCCCACCAGGATGTTTTGATGCTGCCGCCGTTCAAATGAAAGTCCGCGTCACCCCACTCATACCTATTGATGCCGCTTTCAGGGAAAGAGGCATAAGTAACACGGGTGCCTTCACCCCACCACACACGTACCTCGCTTCCCACTTCCGAAGTCACGGCGATGGCATCCGAATCCCAGCCCGTCTGTTCAGACGTTAGGACGTGGTGCCAACCCATACCGTTGTAGAATAGTACGCCGCCCCAAGAAGCGGCGCTGGCCGCGTCACATGAACCCAGCAAAAACTCTGGCATCGCAGCCATGCGAGAAATCTTATGGGGCCACTCGCTGACCATCCCTGGCTGCCCATCTGTAGGACCTACATCTTTGTACTGCGAACCTTGCCATCTCCAGATGGTACCAAGCACAGGAATGAAAAGCATACCAGACCAAACACACATCCCAATACAGTTATCCGCATCCGCGTACTCACGAAAAGTCAGGTATTCTGTAGACAAATCCTGGTCATCTATCTCCCAGATACCATCCTCTTTACCAACCAGAAGACGCCCAGAGTAATTCACAAACGCTGTAATCTCATAGACAGACTGCCCGATTGTGATGTCCGATGACCAGGTAGCGCCGTCATTGGAGTGCTGCACTGTATTAGCAGCAGTAGAAGCCCACAGGTAGCCTTTACCTACATGGAAATACTTGTAGTTGTCGGACAGGTTACTCCAACTAGCACCATCATATTTCTTAGCAACATAGCTGTAACCTTGCGCTACATACAAATCATCATTGAAACAAATCAAGTCCGTTCCATCGGCTGTCAAAGCTGCGGTTAGCGCGTCCCAGTGTCCGTCATCCTCACTCCACTTGTATACTTCCTTGCCCGCCAGGGCGTAAAGCCCAGCCGTTCCATTTACATCGCCGTACACGATTTTCTTCACCGTGCCATTCATAGCACCTGCGATGCCATAGTTGATTCGGAACGCCAGAGACGCACCTGTCACCGTAGCCCAGGTTGTCCCATTTCGAGAATACTTAGCCGCACCCCCTGCATAGCTACCATCTTGGTCATACGCCAAGTAATACTCAGGTTCAAAACCATAGACTTGAGATGTCTTGACCACCACCCAATAGGCGGTACCCGCTGAGAGGGCTTGACTCACAGTAGCATAGCGCCAGGCCCACTTGAATGTGGGCGACAGCGTAACCCAGGAACCCATGATTGTCCCCGGAGACCCGGCGTTATCTGAGTACAGGGCCACGGATAGGGCGTAAACTCTTTGCCATGCTGTGCGGGCACACCGAATCGCCACTGAGGTTGCGGTGATGCCCCCAGCAGGGGCAGTGAACTTCTGGGCTACATAGGTAGCCGCCCCATCGGTCGAGTTAGAGTATTCCACGTCCGGCAGGGTGCGTCTATACAGTGTTGTTGGGTCATTGTAGGGACCCGTCCCCTCAATACCAGTCAAATGCACCAGAGGCCCGATAATCATCTGGTTAGGCTTGGTCGTATCCAAAGACACGGAGTAGTCATAGGCTGCTGGGTCTTCCGGTTCAAGTTGCCCCCCACCAGATGTCCAGTTGTCTTGAGAGAGGGAGGTGTAGGGATACCGAAGCTGACTCCACTCCGACTGCCCTCCACGGGACTGGGCTAGACCAGACGCGGCTTGTTCACACCGATAACCGCGCATCTTATCCGGCTGCATATATCCGTTGCCATCAATAACCACATGCCAGTCCTGTCCGGCTTGGTCGTCGAGAATGTACAGAGTCAAATTGTAAGTATTGGTTCCGGTTGTCCAAGCGCCCGCTTGGGTGTACTCGCTACTGTAGACCGCACTATCTACTTCAGAGGCCGCCCCTGTCTCATAGGTGTTCGCCCAAGCGATAGGGTATTTGACATCTGTGTCGTCTGAAGGTATCTTCAATACAAACCAGTAGCGCGTGTCTTTTGCGAGTTCAAGTCCAGTTTGCAGGTTGATGGTGTACTTTACAACACGATTCAGTTTCCAACTGGAGGAGTACCGCCAATCGAACTCACCGGAAGCCAGCGCAGTAGCCGTGCCCGGCTTGTTGCCTGCGCCCGCGTCCGCCCTAATCTCCCATTCGATTGTGCTGATTTCGTCCAAAGTAGGCGCACCGAAATCGTATTCGTAGTTCATCATACGCTTGGCCACAAAGGAAAAGTGACGCAGCGTCATAGCTGCGGAAGGCGTATACGACACCGCCCTCCGTGTCGGGCTACTGAAAGAACACCCTATAGCATAGAAGTGTAGTGAGGGTATTTTCTGCGCCATTAGTATCTCCTATACACAGAAGGTGTGCGCCGTTTCAGTTCCAACTCTCGTGTTGCCAACTGCCGATAGTAGGTGGCCCAACGCATATTCTCTTCCACTTCAACACCCGGTTTGTTACGAGAAGCCATCTCGTACAACTCAGCCATAGCACGGTACGTCAAATAGGTGAATGGCATATCCGTGTACCGGGCCACATAGAACGTTTTGCTACTTCCAGCAGTCGGAGAGGTATGCAGAGTCAGTTGCGTTTCGCTATCTACAGTTTTTACATAATAGAGGCCGCTATCCCCTGTGATAAACACCTCATCTCCAGGCATCACCAGATAAGTGACGAAAGTAGATGTAGCTGAAGTAAAAGTTGCGCCCGAAGCCACACCATCTGCCGCTGTCAAATGCAATAAATTGTTTGGGTAAACAAAGTACGCGATGTAAAGAGTTTGTCCGTCATACTTGGGAAAAGCCTGTTCAAACACCAACTCATAGTTTTCAATGTGCCACATACTAGGCACGACGAAGTACCTGGGCTGGTCCGAAGACAGGGCAGCAAAGAACACCGCCTGCACGCCCTCGCACGCGGGGGGCAGGTCGTACCTAAAGTCCTCCATATCGTAAGTATTGGTGTCGTCTTCTCTTTCTTCCCACCAGATACCCTTGGCAGCACGCACAGCGACTTGCAACGCCAAATCCTTTTGCGCCGAAGTCCAGCGCGCATCGGAAGTGTCGTCCATTAAGATGTCGAGTTGTGAGTTTAGCTGGGGAAGCGTGTATCGTGTTCCTCTATGTGCCATAACTCACCCCCTACCTGTAATAGACGTAGACCTTCACGTCTCCTGATACTGTTATGTACAGACCCAACTCGGCCTGTACGCCGGGGAGAGGAAAGACATACAGATTACTGTTCTGCTTCGCCACACCGTTCGCTGTAAAGATGCCCAGCACTTCATCATCAGATGTATCTGATGTCGGGCTGTCATAAACTGTGATTACAGAATCCTGCCCTGTGTCGTCAATCTCCACCAAGATAGCACCCAGCAGACATGGACTGGCGCTTACTACTGTATTCGCTGTAAGCTGCCCAGAACAACGCCACGGGGTAGCCGCCAGCGTCCCAGCCGAAGGTGCCTTCAATACATTCTTACTCAGTCGTGTCATCTTCCACCTCTTCGTTTATTGCTTCAAGTCCCGCAACTGAAAATACATAATGTACTCTGCCATTTTCTACAGTACCAAGACCCTCCATCTTTTCAAAGTTCGCCAAAGGCAGCAGAGTATCTTTATATTCCCCTGGGGGCATTTCCGGTCCACACACCAATTTCAAACACCGAACATAATACAACCTAGCCATCTTCCACCTCTATACGAAATTGCTGCACGAACTTGTTGATATGTTCGTGTACATGCGCCTTGGCCTCTTCTGCATCACTGCTGCGGAAGATACACAGGGGGCACCCGTAGTATATGTGGGCGTGTTGAGAGACCAGAGTTTCCGCTGCCTCTTCAGCCGTCGTCATGCCCTCTAGTTTTTGTCGTCTTCCAAACCACTCTTTCCACTTGTCCTCATCCAGCACCAAAGTCCCATAAGTTTCATCGCTGGTGCCCATAGGAAAGACGCCGGAGAATTTTACCTCCCCAGGCCGCTTAGGGCCTTCCCGTTCCGTTACCCGGTGAGAGGATGCCCGTTCCTCGTCGGTGGCCACAAGGTAGATGCTGTCGTAGTATGCTACTGCTTTAGGCATTCTCATTTTCCTTTACGAACTCAATGGACTCCGCACGCAGTTGCCCCATCAAATCTTCCTCAGAAACAGGTTTGGCTTCTGCCATACGTAGTTCATGCAAGAGTTGAGAGAGCGCTTGCCGTGCCCCACTAAGCTGTAGGACTTGCTGTTGTGCTTCCATGAAAACTTGTTGCTGTCGTCGGATTTCCGCATCCAACTCACTTATCCGGTCTGTCAAATACTCTTGGTCAAATACACTCATTTCTACCCCCCTTTAGGGATTAGGGCGGGGCAGAAGCCCCACCCCTCTCACCTTTGAACTTAGCTGTGGTCGGCGTACACCACAAGATACCCTGCGCCAGCCGCAGTACGAACCTTATAGTAACCCAACACAGTACCCACCGCACCACTATTTGTTTCCCACACACCATTCGAGACAGACGTGACTAGAACTGAATCCCAGAAGAATGAGGTCGCAGCGCCACCGCGTTCACGAAAACCGATAAACGCAACCTCACCACCAACAGTCGAACCAGTTCCAAGATTCATAACAAGGAACAGGGCATAGTGCTTGCCGAAGGTCAAGTCTGACGACGCAGCCGCAGTCAGCCTTGCTTGAATGGCCGCAATATATCCGATGTTACCTTCCGAACCCGCACCACCACCTACCTCAGTCTCAGCGTAGATAGCCTCTCCGCCGTTAAACGCCGATGTGCTGGTGTGACTGTCCGTAAACGTAACGTGCAAGGTACTCGCCATCGCAGGCGTAGCTTGCGACGCCCCGGCCACCTCAAAATCCAACACCATCAACTTCGCGGCGCTATTCGCCACCGAAGTTTTACCATACAACTCGAACCACCGAGAAGCGGTATACTCCTTGTCTACAGGGTCAGCAGACTCACCAAACTTGATAGAACTCACAGCCTCAAGTTGGAAATAGCCCCCCTGAGAAGGAATCCGCTTGTCTTCATTTCCGCTAAAACGCGGGTCAACTGTCATTTCTATTTACCTCCACACACCTAGGGGCCTGGGACTCAGGCCCCATAAACTCACCCGTAGTGACACACCACGAACACCACTGTGCCGTGGTTGATAACCTGACCAGAGTTGTCCCCATCCACTACCAGCGTCACTACCTCACCTTTCGTAATAGTACGATTGGCGACAGTATTAGCGCGAGTAATTTCCCACGGTTCATTGGCAACCACCCCATACCCTGTAGATTGCTGACACAGGGTCACTGTGTCCGTATAGTTGTTCAGAGTAAAGTTGTTGTCATTGGTTGTGTCAGGTTCAATTCCAATCGGGTCTACGATAAAACACGCATCCACCACCAAGGTTCGGTCAGCTACGAAAAGCGTAAACGTATAGTCGTCCGTCGCAATCGCCGCTGCTGTCCCCGTCAACATTGCCGTATACACCCGCCGATTACGAAACAGGTGATATGTCCCTCTCGGGATACGAAAATGGTTGAACGGGTTAAACAGCGGAAAGCACCGCCCAATCCCCTGGAGGGGAATCGTCCTAACTGTTCCCGTATACGATGTCATCTCAGCACCTCCTATTATGTGGTTGTGCTGATGCCGTAGATTTTGACGTTCAGCCCATCGTTTGAACCGTCCTCACCCTTGATGACGAAGACATACTCACCCAGGATTCTCTCTTTCCGCAGGTCGTCACCAGGCACCGAAGCGTCCCAACTCTGGAATCCACGGCCCTGCAACGGGGCCATCTGAATCGTAGCCATGTTCAGCAGCCAAGCGTGCGATGTCTGAACCAGATGGTCCAGGTTCACCGAGACAGTACCAAAGTTTGTCTCAATCACGGTAATCTCGTTACCGATGGCGGACTCTGTTCGGCCTGTCTGGATTGTCGGGAGACCCCACGAAGAAATCTTCCGCTTCACCCAGGCATTCAACCACAGGCTGTCAGGCACGTTCGACAGACCAAAGGCGCTGAACTTGTCCTGCATAGCATCTTCGATGTCATCGAAAGTGATAGCCGCGCTAGACAGGTTGTTTTTGTCCGCGATGAAATAGTCCATTCCCGCAGACAGACGACCGTAGGCGGCTGTGCCTGCGTACCTCTGGCTGTTATAGAAGAGGGCCTGTTCCATCATCTGATAGAGTTCCGCCATACGCTTGTCGATTCGGTACGCCATCAGGTCATCCGGCGCATAGTTCTTCAGCGCATCCTCAGTTCCGGTGATGCTGGCTGTCGCATCCCAGATTTGAGTGTAGTTATAGGGCTGCGAAAGCGCAACCTGCTGAGACCAGCCAGGACTTGACCCTTCAGGACGGGCCGCACCAAGTCGGTAGACTGTGGCATCATTGCTGTGTGTGGCCGCTGTAGAACCAGCAAACCCGCGCACCACGTTCAGATAGTTGTTTGTGGCATCAATGCTTGTTACCAGCAGCAACTCGCTATCCACCAAAACCACATCGTTCAGCGCGAAATACTCCGCGTAGTCCACAGTGACCTGGGTGGCGCTAGTGCTAGTAACAGCCGCCGCCAAAGCATCCGTTAGAGGGATATATTCATCCCGCTGCCACTCGACTTTCACATTCGTCACGGTCTCAGGATAGGAGTTGAAACCTACCTGGCGGAGAAGCGGAAAGTCAGTGGGTTGAAAGTTATCAATGTGAGTTTCAAGCTGTCGAACGACGATGACATTGGCCGTCTCCGCCGAGTAACTTGACTCATGTCCAGCATAAACTGTTGCCATTCTGTTGTACCTCCGTACTTATTACACTCGCGTTTTGCGGCGCGATGGCCGTGCTTTTTGAACCTCCAGCTTTAGGATTTCAACCCTAGCTTGAGAGGCCCTAGCCCCGCCCTTTTGCGCTATCTGCCGCAGAGACGCTATTTGTTCATCAATTTCAGTCTCGGTAAGCCGCTGAACAGTCGGAGGTGTCCCTGGGGCTACCGACACATCATCCGCGCCCGGTTCCAAGTCTTCCTGCTTTGGCTGTTCCACAACAGGAGTCTTGGTTGGGACAGGCTGTGTCGCCCTGTCTCGCAAATAATCCAAGGCCGCTTCGGTCATCGAGGGGCCGTCCTCTGCCTCAGCCAGTACCGATTCCGGTACATTCCAACGTTCAGCCATCAATCGCCGCTGCCTATGCATAAGGTCTTGCGCACGATACCTTTCCAACTCGGCCTGCATTCTATCCTCACGGAGTTTGGCCCGCGCTGTAGGGTCCTGCACCAAGTTCTCCATCTGCTGTGACAACTGCGAAAGCTGTTGCTGTTGCGTCTCTAGCTGACGACGAAGTTCCGCTTCCCTCTTATCCCGCGTAGACTTATACTTGCGAAAGTCCTCCAGGTCATCCAGATTGATAGGCTGTTGCGTCGGCTGACTCGTTTCAGTCTCCTGTACAACTCCATTCTTCTCAATGTCTGTCATGTTTTCTACCTCCTAATTCCCCTAGCTGTTCTCTCATACCGAGGTCGAGGTGGCTGTCGTACTGTACCAACCTTCAAGTTGCCTGTGGAACCGCGAGTCCCAAGAGACGACCATCCGGCTTGTAGCGCCGCCAACCAGTCCTCAAAAGACAGGCCCGCGCCTAGCTCAGCGTGTAACTTCCGCAAGTACGCCTCTGACTGTTCTGGAAGTTCTTGATTCTCCCAGTAGTAAAGGAGTACACGTAGAACCGATGCCAGCGATTGCCCAACACGGGTGCGGAGACTCGACCAGAGGTCGCGGGAATCTACCTGCTGACTCCCACCGCCACCTCCACCGCCGCCTCCCCCGCGCCCTGTGCGGGTGCCTCCACCAGCTTTGGCCCACGTTGCTTCGCCATCGGCTTCGCCTGCCTCAAAATACTTTTTCAATAATGGGTTTGCTTCAAGGAATGCCTTACGCAATTCCTTCTCTTCTTTCGGAATGCCATAATAGGCATCCGTCAACTCGCGCACACGATTAAACTCGGATGGGTCCAAACCCAATTGAATCATCCTATCCGAGTTCGTATCCAACCATTCCTCCATGATTCCGATAGCACGGTCATAGTCCGAGTTTGTTGCCGCTGTGTAACGCGGTTCCTTATCCAGAATCATCTCGACAAGAACATTGTTTTTCAAATCCTTGGAGAAGGGTCCGGGCGGGATGTTGTTGTAGTAGAAATCCCAGAAGTAACTCTTAGGTGAAGAGTTACCAAACCACTTCTTATACAGGGGGTCGTTTTTTAAAGTTTCCGCTGTAGGATTCCCAGCGACAACCGCCTGCCAATAAGCGTGGTTGATTTCCTGCGCCTTCTCCCACTCTTCCATGTCTCTCGGTTTTATCTTAGGTAGCCCGAACTCCTGCATCTCTTTGATGCTGCTTTTCATCATAGCCTCATCTACACCAGGCAATTCGCGCCACCTACGCTCATCACCCAAAGACGAAGCCAAAGAGTCCATCCAGCCGCCCAGCAGTTCAACTGAAATCCCTTCCGTCTTCCCTACTAGAAACTGGTCCTGGAAAATCGGACCGAACTTCTCTCGAACCGCCCGCTTGGTATCTGCATCCAACTGATTGTAGAAATACCAGATATGGCTAGTGACAGCCTTCTCCCCCGTAGACCGCATGGTCATCCGGTCAAAGTAGCTGGGCATCTCGATGCCACGCAACTCTTTCTGCAACTGCGCGACTGTCCACTTGCCTGGGTAGTCCTTCATGATATATGGAATCAAGTCTGTAGCACTCATCGCCGGAGTTCTCATCTCCAACTCCGCTTTCATAAAGGAATACTTATCCAAATCCTCTTCCTTCATCGGAAGAATCACATCATACCACTCGTCATCGGCCTCTGAGATAACGTGCCACTGATAGGCATACTCCAAAGCCTCCATCACCGTATCGTTACGACGCCACCTTTCTCTAAGGTCTTCCTCTGTATACCATGAACCCACAATCTTCTCAGCCTCAGCACGAGTCATGCGTTGGGTTCGCATCATTTGTTCAATCTGATACTGTGCCTGCTTGGTTTTTAACGCCGCGTCAGGCAACTCCTCCAAATATGTATTATACGCTACCCAGAACTCTTTAGAAGAAGTGAACTCATCTTTCACCGGGGCTGCATCATGCAACTCCTGCAACAAATCTCCAATCAAAAACTCCTCAATTTCCTCTTCCGAATAGTCTGGGTCATCTACTGGAGACCAACGCAAATCCATCCGAATCCCGTCTTCCAGTCCTGGCACCCGCCTAGTTTGCTCAGTAGGCTGTCTTTTCAACGCCTGTGCATATAGCTTCTGAAACACCTGACGCTGCAATTCTGGGTTATCAGGATGGGCTTCCCGAAAAGCCCGCAACTCTGCCTGTTCCTCATCATTCAAGGTGACAGGCACGTACACTGTGGTTTCCCATCCCTCTTTCAACAAACGGATACCTTCTTTGTCATTCGGGTACGTGTCGATGTACGCCTCAATTCGCAACGTCAACTCGTCTTCGAGTTCCTGATTTAGCGCCTCCACATAGGCATCTTTGGCTGCGTACCTTTCGGCGCGCACTGCCTTAAGACGGAGAACGTCGCCGGGGTGTTCCCTATATGTTTCGTTAACTACCTGTTCAGTCTCAACTTTCCAAGCGCGATTATACTCATAGTACCTACCCTTGAAATCGTCTACAAGAGTATCCCAAAGTTCTGCCTCTCTACCCGCAGCCGTTTCAGCCCAAGGGTGTTGCGAAAACCTCCAAGTCGAATTGAAAATGTACTTGGGGTGTTCCACATACCACTGTTTCATAAAGTCTCTGCGTTCAGGCCCAGGAACACGGGATTGCTGTTCGATTCTCCTCTCCACACGCATCCGGTGTGCTTCAATTTCCGCATCATTTACGGGGTCCAAATAAAGACCCGTCATGTTACCCATCACTGTGGTGAATAACTGCTTGCGCACCATCCGACGAGTGGCAACCATCTCCATTTCATCCAGGAATACCGCCTGTTCCACAGGAGTAAGCGCCGAGATGAGACGAATCTGGTCAGCCTGTGACATCTCAAAGATGGGCTGGATATTCTTCCGCAACATTTCAATTGTTGCCGGGTCTACCGTTCGTAGCAACTGCTCCGCTTCCAGCGGGTCCATCTCAACCAACGCGGCGACTGCTGGGTCCGGCATCGCATCATTGACGGCTTCAATCTCGCGCCCTAGCGCCCACTCTTCCATCATGTCCGGTGTTAATTGGTCCCACCTAAGCGGGGTATCTCCGAACACCGCATTCCATACCTGAGACGAGTGTTCCCGGATAAACTTGTCTACATCATACCCCTTCTCATATCCGGTCATCTCTCGTACCATCCAGTTTACAACTGGCGTCCATGTTCCGTAAGCATCTCTGGGGTACCAGTCGTCCCCCAATAACCCATACTGTCCCATAATCCATTCCAACCACGGCCAAGGGCCAAAGCCCAATTCCTTGGCTACAATGGCAAAGGCCCCAATTCTATCCCGTACATCTCCGTCTTCGGCAGTCTCTACCGCCCCTGCAATCTGCCGTTGCGAATACGCTGTCGCACCGGGTACCTGTTGGAAGAAAGAGAAGAATGACCACGGGTTGATTCTCAACTGCGTGTTATTCAGACCCAAAGCCTCCATGAAAGGGTCGGTCAAAACATTCGGGATAGGTATTGTATAGCGAAGTCTCTCCGGCAAATCCGCGTTTGCAATCGCTTGTGCTTGTCGAATACGTATCACCGACGCCATAAAGTGTGGATGGTTCCCCATCAAATCAATCCACAAAGGTATATTCCGAAGCGGGAACTTGGCAAAAGGCACCAGCTTTTCCAAAAGCATCTGCCAGTTTTGTGTTGTTTCGTAGTCAAACAGCAGCCATCGAGTCCGTTCAATCGCCATCGTCTGCGAGTCAGAAATCAATCTGCCTACACTGTCTCCCATATCTGTCAGTGCAGCCTCAAGAACCTGTCTATCTAACTCTGACATCCCAACTGTTGTGTAGGGGGCCACCCGACGAGACAGCACTTCCTTCTGTAGCGCCCTCAACTCAGCCGATGCAGGGTCCACGACACGACTCGCAGTAGCCTTAATATCGGCCATTCTCCCAGCTATCATATCCGCTGCCGCTTTGCCTGTCGTCATAACCTCTTGCGATGTAGGTACTTCATGCAGTGCTGTTTTCTTAAACCAAGTAGTGAACTCCTCTAACGCACGGTGTACCTGGTCATCCAAGTCCGGCTTAGCCTGCCTCCAAGTGTCATCTATTTGCTTTCGTGTCAGTCTAAACAACTCATCAAACTCTCGTTTGCTCAGCGCCCCTTTCTGCTGAAACACCGCCTCCCAATGTTTCGCCCGTTCTACCGCCAAATTGTTCAAAGACTCTGTGGCATCCAGGTACCTATTCAAAGCCTCTCGCGGAACCCTTTGGTCACTCCCTGCCAAAACCAACCGCGCATCGAGTTCATCCGCAATAGCGATAACCGTCTTGCGCTGGTTTTGATGAAACTCTGCCCATCGTTGAGGCCGAGTTGTTCCAAAGAAATCATCCATCAACTTGGCGTACTCAGGAGACCGCCCCCTAGCTTTTATCAACGCTTTGGCTTCGTTCCAGTGTTCTTTCAGCAACACATCATCCTGCGCCTTGAATGCCTCCTCTACCAGAGGCAGTTCATCAACTCCTTTCCACAACTCCTCCATTGAAGCATCCGCCAACCCTGAAGGCACAATGGCACTCAAGATTCCCTCTGACGTCATCGGAACATCAACTAACGAGTCTACAAATGCCCGGCGACCAGCCTCTATCATCTCATCATAATAGGCATCAAGTTCCTCACCAGCATCTTGAAAAATCCTGGTGATAGTATTTCGAGAAACGACTTGCGGACCGTCTGTACCCAACTCTACCAAACTATTCAGCCGCGTTTGAAGATTTATTCGTACCTGTTGAGGGACGTTACCCATCCCCTCAATCAGTTCATCTCCAAGATTCGGCTTGACAATCGCCATCGGAGTCTCTTCTACAAACTCACGAAGAACCGCACGAACCTTGGCGGCAGTCGGGTTTCTAATTTGGTTCAGCCGTGCTCGAACCACATCCGCCACCTCATCCGAAAGAGACACCGGAACCCCTTCAATAACCGCCTCCATCGGACGGTTACGCAAGGCTGCCCAACCATCATCCAGGCGTTCAAAGAAGTTGTGGTAATAGCTTTTCGCGTTCGCCGCACCTTCAATCCGCCCTGACAAAGAAAAGTTCCAATCCAAAGCCGCACCAATCGGCTTACCTACTATGGGCAGTTTCCGACCTATGCCCCCCATCCTCTCCGGTGCCGCAGACTCACCAAAGGTACTAAGCGCCTGGTTAGGCGCAAGCGCATGAAGATTGTCTCGGAATCTCAAATGGGAATCTGTCGAAGCATTCCAGAACTTGATTTTCCCTAACTCATCTAGCGCCTCAACCGCACGAGTATACTCTGGGGCATACTCAACATAACGTGCAGCCATATGGCGAACGCTGTTCGCTGGGTTTATCCCATCCAACAGCAACTTGATGGTATTGTCCACAGCATTGAACACATTCCAAGCAGGGCGGCCACCCAACCAGCGGTTGACAGCCGATGAACGCAAAGGCTGCATCACCGCCTGGTCCAACGGCCTTATTTTCTGGGCAATCTTATTGATACCTGGATACTTTTCAATCGACTCTTCCAGCGCACCTTTCATTGCGGTACGATAGTTCAGATTATTCGCTTTTTCCAGCGCCTCATCCCACACTTTACGCATCGCCCGCTGGCGGATAACGGTTTCTGGTATAGCTTCTGTCGTTTCCCTAGCAACTTCCTCCCGCACCACTTTCATCGCTTTACCGATGTTCTCATCGGTTACTACCCGTTTGATAGAAGATACTGTGTCATCTACATACCCGTCTAGCCCACGCAAAGCGCGGCGTTGATAGGAGGTCATCCCTCGCAAGAAATCCTCTGGAGGATTCTTCAATAGCTGTTCCGTCACATCCGCTGTCAACTCTCGCCCTGTTTGTCTAGCATAATTCTGGGTTGCTCGCAACACATCATCTGTATAACGAAGGGCATAGTTGGCCTGAGTGCGTGCTGTCAACTCCCCCATCCATCCAATAACGTTTTTGAGAACAGGCACCTTAGACGCGACCTTGCCCGCCCCCTTGAGAATACCTCCAGCAATTTTCTTGCCCCCCTTTATCACGGGGCCATATATGGCTGTATCGAGACCCGTCCAGTTTAACGGGGAACCTACCATCAGAACTGGCAACTCTACCCACCAAACAGTCGTCGCATCTCCCGCCGTCTTTGGGTCCACCCCCGCTTCAATAAGGTCCCAATACTCTTCCGACTTCTCCTTGAAAACAACATGGGACCAACGCCCACCCTTGGCGGCTTCCCAAGCATCCCGTGCATCCTGTGACCAGGGAATAGGACTCTCCCCCGTGGATTCCCCCTCAAACAGCTTTTTGTTTTTGTAGACGTGCCCCAGCACCAACCTGTTGCGTGTCTCTTCAGGCAGTCCTGCCATACGCACGTCCGCCATCTCGTCGTTCCATCGCTGCTGTGCTTCAGCCGCCCGTTTTAATTCAGCCTGATACAGGTTTGGGTCAAGCCCCGCAGACTCCAAGGACTCCCGAAGCTGTTGTTCGTAATTGCCCTGGGACAGGGCAGCAATCTCCGCGTCTCTGGCTGCTTGGCCTTTCGGATAGCCCTTACCCTCTGCCATTTCAATACCAAATAGAACAGCCGTCCGCAGCGCCTCAGCATCATACAGAAGCGGGGCAAGGTAAGTTTTACCCAACACCTTCGCCCCTGTCCAGGTCGAAGCTACGGGCTTACGCTTCAGCGCATCCAATGCCACAACACCAAAATCAGCGGCCTCTTCCCGTTTCTTCTCAGCCCAACCCCCCAAGGCTGACCAAAAAGTTTCCGGCGTCTCGCCTTTCTGAATCTCTTTTGCCGCTGCTTCTTCCCCAGACATGAACCCAAATTGGTCTATTGACCTCAGCCCGGTTTCCGCTTCCGGGCCAAAAGGACTAACCAGCAGCAAATCAGACTTCCGTCTTGCTTCTACATTCTTTTCGGCTGTCTCAGGGTATGCGTCAGAATACTCCCACCACTCCGATACATCTGGCCCAGGTTGCACCATATCCCTGGTATCTTCCCAGATGTCCATCCACTTCTTCCAGATTTCATCTGGAGTCAGTCTCGGTGAAGTTTGTGGCGATACAAGACCTATTCTCTCAGAAGGTTGAAGTTCAGATGCCGTAGGCGGCATCCCCCCACCTGTAGACACACGCGGAGGAGTAACTGTAACCTCCTCTTCTTTTGTTGTTCCTTTAGGAATCGCCATTCACTACCTCTATGTATACCGTGGGTTCACTAACTGACCAATATCAACCGTATACCACTGGTCGGTACTTGGATTAAACCGCAGAGACGCGAGTAGCTGTTGCGCCTCAAAATCCGCCTGCGGAATCGCATTGATAACCTTTTGCCATTGCGAAGTTTGCGTCTCTCCCGCAGCAAACTCGACACCCAGCAGTTCCTTGATTCGTTTCATCACATCCGTTGTTGTTCGGTACCCCGGCAAAGGAGGCAAGTTTGCTTCCTGTTTCGGCCTATCCCCCGCGTCTTCCCGCTGCGCCCACTGCGCACCCTCACCTACCGCAGCGGCAGCGGCCTCCGCTTCCGCGTCGAACATAAACGGATTAGGCACCGCCCGAACCAGGCGGTTCTCCTCAACCAACTCTCTCAACCAACCGCCCCATGCCCGTAGCAAAGGCTGCAACGTATCTGCGTTTGGCCACCAGGCCAGTTCGCCTAGCATCTCGACTGGCGGTGTAGTAGGACCTCCGCCACCTCCGCCACCTCCGCCACCTCCGCCACCACCACCCGTAGTGCCTTCAGTCTCACGAGGAACTTGGGCGGCAGGCGGCTGGCCGGTACCTCCCTGTACAGGTTCCAATGACCAGAAGAAGTGCGCCTCCCCTGTTGGGTAACGAGACTCACTAGGCACCCACTGATACCCATCAGGCGGCGTGCCTGGGGCTTCCGTTGGGTCCTGTCGAGGGGACCACCAATCATGCGGGTCCCTCCACTGACTCTCCGGTACAACAACCTGGCCCGATGGCGGTGTCGCTGGGGCCTCACTATATTGAGGACCCCAAGGCAAAGGTTCAAGTTCAGGTACAGGCACCCTCTCAGAAGGTTGAACCTCAGATGCCGTAGGCGGCATCGCATACGGTGAACTACTGGGCATCACATACGCCGGGGGCGGCGTAGGTTCTTTGAGTCTTAGTGGTAACGCTTGTGGCTCCGGGGTCGGTGTACGTGTCGGAACTACAGGCGGCGGCGTGCCAGCTTTTCGCGGCTTTGATGCAGACGGCGGCGACGGTGTAGGCGTCGGCGTAGGTCTACTTACTGGCGCATAAGCTGGCGCTGAAGGCGGAGACACCGAAGTAGGCGGCGACGGCCTAGGGTCCAACACAGACTCCCAGGCATTCACCCCCGAAGGGTTGATGTCCGCCTGCCTCTGTTCTGCCTGTCTCAATTCAAACATCGAAGGCATTACGCACCCCTCCGTGCCAATCGCATCATGGCCTCTGTAAACCGCTGCACCTCACCTGGGCCACGCGCCTGGGATAGTGTCTCAAAATCCGCTTCACTCATAGCCAGAAATCGGTCAAGCTGTTCCCGACTCGACAGCCTACGACGCTGGGCGGGAGTCATTGCACTCCCCACTTGACCAGACACCCGCCCTAGCGCGTTCTTCATAGTATTCTGTGCGCGAGCAATCGCACTATTTACAATAGGCATTATTCTACCTTCTCCTCAATCAACCGATTGATTTCTCCTGTAGGAGAGATATTCTCTGCCATCTCAGCTAGACGCTGTTGCATCCCCGGCTGTGTATTCCCGCCCGGCATCATAGGTGTTCGAGTAGCCAGCGTGCCCCCAGGCATCGCTACCTCTTCCTCCCCATAACCCCCTCTAGGATTCTCTTGCTTGGGCAGGTAATGCAGTTGAATGCCTTGCGCGGCAGCAGCCGCCAATGCCTGCATCATTCCTGGGTCATTCATAATGCCCTCAGCAATAATCAACTCTTCCTCATCAATCAAAGACGGACTGACCAAATCATGCAGCGACCGTTGCGCAACATCTCGCGCCGTCCTACGACTGATAATGTTAAGCTGTACTAGCGTACCCAGCATATTCACAGTATTTGCATCATCCGTAGGCAGAGATGCCGACAGTTCCGCCTTATTTCGGTAGTACCCCTTTATCTGTTCCGCTGTGATTTGAATATCAAATCCCTGACCCGATACACCACGTCCCCACAAATACAACGGCTTCCGCAGTTTCTTTTCTAGTAGCATTAGAATCTTGCGATTCAACTCTTCCAACGCAGTTTCAATTTCCTTCTGCCGGAAAGCAATTTTCATCAATGTAGGGTTACGCAGAAGCGACATCGCAATACCAGAAACCGCACCCACATAAAGGCCCTGCAAGACGCGAGGCAACCCAGAAGTCTCGATGTACTCAGACGCTTGGGCAATCATCGTATCAATTTGCGGCATCGGACCAGGATGCACCAAGTAGTTTGCCTTTTCTCCAGGCCGCAACCGCAAGTGCATTCCTCTTTCCATCCGCACTGGTTCAAAGTCGGGGCCTAGTTCAGTCTCCGTCACCAGCGGAGGGTCCTGCCACCTGGACAACATGGTGGCCTTAGCACTCACCATCCGGTCCATAAACCCAATCAACTCCTCCATCACATAGAGGATGCTTACACCCATCCGCTCACCAGGCATATTGAAAGGCAGGCGGTTCGGCATGAAAATCTGCCAAGGCAAAAACCCATACCCATGAGGAGTAGGAGGCTTCAGCCAACGCACCTCATCAATCGTCGTTTTGCCTATACCGTCTCCTTGAGTTTTGTATGACAAGGCAATCGCATTTACCTTCTCGTCCCAATAATCAATGAACGTTACTTCATCTGTATCTTTCAACCCATCAAAAGCAGCCTTACGCTGCCTAACTTCCTTTGTTCTCCCATCCGCCGAACTGTCTGGATACCACTCGTCCCGAACTTGCCCTACCAACCTAGGATAAGCGTGAATCACATACTTCCATTCCCCTGGCCTAGAACCGGGCAAAGCA
>Ga0307380_10005134_pt1 | contig 17454 bp, 11 predicted proteins | sample UN3MG_FD_202239 | JGI IMG/M metagenome (GOLD analysis project Ga0307380, IMG submission 202239) | Soil microbial communities from Risofladan, Vaasa, Finland - UN-3 | ecosystem: Environmental > Terrestrial > Soil > Coastal area > Acid sulfate soil | place: Finland: Risofladan, Vaasa | collected...
TGTTTAACCGGGGTTTCGTAGAAAAGGAGCAGAGTTTATCCTGCTGTGCCCCGTAGCTCATTTGATGGTACTGGGGTGAAACCTGTCCGTTTTTTGTTTAACTGGGACGAATTTAACCAGGGATACCTGACCCCAGAACGCTGAACGCTGAATATCGAAGCGAAGCGTAGATATCTGTACAAGCAGGATAAAGGGGATGCTTTCAAATTAGTACAATGGAAATGAAGTCAATTTTACCAAATAATTTTGAGGGTTAAAGCAGTAATTTATAAACTTATGTACGTACCGGAGTTCCTGACAAGATCTCTAAAATTAACTGGATATCAGCAACTAAACAGAGGATATAGGCAAATAAATGAAAACTATATTTGATAGTTGTCAACCACGTGATGAGGTTTTAAAAGGCGAACTTAAGGATGAGATTTTTCGAGCCAGCCTGAACGATGTTCATCAAGGTAAAGCGGAGGATGTCTATCAAAATCCAAAGACTTTTTTTGATCATACTTACAGGACAGATGGATTAAAAACGCTTTTAAATGAATCCCTTGGCCGCCTTACAGGAGTAAAGGCTGCAAACAGCCCGGCCATTCGTTTAGAAACCTCCTTTGGAGGAGGTAAAACCCACAATTTGATTGCTCTTTATCACTTGGCTAGTGGAAATGTCACTCACGAAATGGTTTCAGACTTATTTCCTGCAAAACTGCTTCCATCAGCACCTATCACAGCCATCCCCTTAATCGGTTCCGATCTAGATCCCAGTGGTGGAATGAGTCATGGAGACATAACGACCTATACGCTATGGGGAGAATTAGCTTATCAGGTTGGCGGTGCCAAGGCTTATAAGCTTATTGAAACCAATGACCGAGAGAGGGTTCGACCTGGGGAAACCAGCATTAAAAACCTGCTGGGTGCAGCCCCTGCGCTGATTCTAATTGATGAATTGGCTGCTTATCTTCGGGCAGCAAAAGGTATTAAAGTTGGGGATACGACACTGGCCGAAATGACCACGTCATTCTTCATGTCCTTGCTTGGGGCGGTCGGCAGCCTTGAGAATGTTGTAGTGGTCTACACCCTTGCCGACTCCAAAGATGCCTTTGCTCAGGAAACAGAACAGATGCATCAAGTTTTAATTGAGGCTTCAAGGGTATCGGCCCGTCAGGAACGGGTGATAACGCCTACATCGGAAACTGAGATTGCGCCCATTGTTACCCGTCGAATGTTTAAAACCATAGACTCAGCTTCAGCGGCCGAGACGGCAAAGAATTATCATGAATTTTTTAATCAAATTATGGTACAGAATGTGGATCTTCCGCCTCGGGCGGTCCAGCCAGAATATATGCAGGAAATGGAAACGGCTTATCCCTTCCACCCTGAACTGCTGACGACACTGAACCGAAAAACCTCAACAATACCGAATTTTCAGAAAACCCGAGGCGCGCTTAGACTTTTGGGCATGGTTATCCGAAAGCTTTGGGAAACTCAACCTCAAGACACCTTTCTTATTCATCCCTGTCATCTAAATCTTGGAACGGAAGACATCCTTAATGATCTAACCAGTCGACTGGAGCGTCCAAAGTTCAGGCATGTGGTTGAGGCAGATATTGTGACTCCTCTCAAGGGTTCCAAGGCTCACGCCCAGGTTGTCGATGAGCCGTGGCTTCAGGCAGGAAAGAGCCCCTATGCCAGTCGCGCTGGCACCGCGATATTTTTACACAGCATTGTCCAGGGAATAGCTTCAGGGGTGGCTTCGGCAGATCTCCTATTAGCGGTCCTTCAGCCGGGAGACGATCCTGCGCTTTTGCAAAAAGCACTGGACCGTTTGTATGATACATGCTGGTTTCTTGAATATGATGGAAACAGATACCGCTTTAAGACAGAACCCTCCATCAATAAAATTATCGAAGATGAAATGCAGTTGGTTGGGCAAACCAAGGCCAAGGCCGAGCTTGACAACAGAATTAGGAGTGTTTGGAAAAAAGGCCCCCTTAAGCCAGAGTATTTCCCGGCAGAAGCAGCAGAGGTTGACGATGATACCAAGGAACCCAAACTGGTCGTTATCCATTATGATGCAGCTTCAACTTCTCAAGATAAACCTCAGCCGCCTGAACTGGTGCTGAAAATTTTTGAGCGCACGGGCGTATCGGAAGGATACAGGACATACAAAAACAACCTTCTCTTTCTGGTGGCTGACAAGGATCACATTGATTCGATGGTCAACGGCATGAGGCGGTATTTAGCCATTAGGCGGATTGTAAAAGATGAAGAGCGATACAAGGAATTTTCAAAAACCGATAGAGAAAAGTTGAAAGCTGAATTGGACGAAGCAGAGCTATTCGTTCGAGTGGCTATCACCAGAACGTATCGATTTCTTTATTATCCCAGCGCAGACGCTCCTAAAAAAATGGGATTTCTTTCAAGAGAAGCCCTGCCTGCTCAGGATCAAGGTGATGTTAAAAAAGATCAATCCCAGGTTATTCTTAAAAGGCTTAAGGACCTCAACAAAGTCTTAGCAGCGGACGATTCACCGATACCTGCCGCATTTTTAAAAGCAAAGGCTTGGCCTGGTGAACAGACATCTATGACCAGCGAGGCTCTCCGGAAGGCTTTTTCACAAAAGCTCTCTCTTAAGATGCTTCTAGATATCAACCAGCTTAAAAAGACCATACGAAATGGAATAGATCAGGGCACATGGGTTTATTTTGATACAGACTCCCAGAGAGCCTATGGCAAGGACGCGCCACCACCACCGGTTCAAATTAGTGAGGATGTGGTGCTGTATCTTCCCGAAGAGGCTGAACGTTTGGGGCTCTGGCCACCAAAAGACGCCTGTCCAAAATGTGGCAAAGAAAAAGCCATTTGCACCTGTGAACCGGAGCTTTGTCCGGTTTGCCAAAAACTCGTCTCAGAATGTGTTTGCGGGAAACCTGCCTGCCCAAAATGCGGAAAAGACCCTTGTAGATGTATTGGGAAGATCAATGCAGAAGGTCCGCCTGCACAAGCGTTTCAGTCGATATACGATCAGGCTCAAGATAAAGGAATCAAGGTTTTAGAGTCGCTTCAAATCAAGAGTGAGGGTATGGGATTAGAAACCGTAAACGATATCGTTGCCCTGGGGCTTGCCGTTCCTCAAATGGGAAAGGTTGATTGTTCGGTTGCTTTTCATCTAAATACTGAATTTGGGTCTGGACAGACTTTTTCGGCGACTTTTAACGGGCCGTGGGATCGCTATAAACGACTCAAAACCATCACTGATGCCTTTGCCAAAGAAGCATCAAAGATCAGTGCACGAATGAGCCTTACACTCAGCTTCCAAGAAGGTTTGGAAATTCAAGAGGATAGATTTTTAATGATGAAAGAAATTCTTACTACGCTGGAGGTGGGAAAGATTCAAGTGATCGCTGAGCCTCCAAAAGAAGGAGACGAAAAATGATAGGCCGGCAATTTGAGCTGATGATATTCAAAAGAAAAGGCAAAGAGCTGGGGTTGACATTTTCGGAACGGCCTTCAGAAACTGACCAGAGAGCCAAAAGGAGCAAAAAGAAAGAAGTTAAGATTTGGGGCCTTCCTTTTAAAGTGATGACAGAAACTCTCTTGAGTACATTAAAAAAGCAAGGATACCGGGCCACTGAGCTGTCTCCAAACCGAAAAGAACCTTTCAGCTTAAATGAAATCTCCGGTGTAAGGCTGGGCCTTTTATTCTTTACCTTGAAACCCCTTCGGAAAGTCGGCCGGATGGAGGAAATTGTCGCAGGTATTGATCGTATGAGCGATGAAGAAGCTTATTACTGGTATTCCAAATGCACGAATGGTAGAAATGCCTTGCGGTCAAGAAAAGCTTTAAGAATTTTACTTTCAGAAGAATAATACTAAACGCCTGTGCGTTGGAGGATAAATGAACAAAGAAAGGCCAAGAGTTCTAATTGAAGACTGGCTGCCGGTGGCGGCCATCGGGGCTGAAAGTCAACGAGAAAGAGGTGCCAGCAGTGCCTTGCCGCCGCTTTATTTTCTGCATGTCTGGTGGGCTCGGCGACCGCTTACCGCCAGTCGGGCGGCGGTACTGGCCAGCGTGCTGCCGACTTATTCGGATGATTGGCCTCAGGAACTAAAGAAAAAATTTCCGTCTGAAAAAGATTATCACAACTGGTTTTTGCGTCTCATCGGTATTCAGGGCGATCCGGTTGAAGGTAGAAAACTCATCAGATATGCTCGTGCGCAAGGAATAAAGTTTAAGGGTAATCCTTATGATTACAAGCGGGCATTTACCAATAACCCCGACGAAAATGAACTTCACTTTTTACGGGCACTTTTGGATAATCTGTGGGGTGAAGGGAATTTGACGGCATTAGACCCCATGGCCGGCGGCGGCTCCATTCCCTTTGAGGCTTTACGGTTTGGATTTTCTACCTACGCTAACGAACTCAATCCCGTTGCTTCGGTTATACTAAAAGCAACGTTAGAATATCCGGCCAAATTCGGAGTTAAGCTTATTGATGAAATAAAAAGAAGGGCAAATATAATCGATGATCGCGCTTCAAAACTGCTTCATGCTTTTTTCCCAATGAAAAGAGGAGAAAAAGTTCGGCGATATATTTGGGCTAGAACAATAGCTTGCCCAACTACCGGAAAATCAGTACCTTTATCGCCTAATTGGTGGCTCCAAAAAGTATCTGATCCAGTGGCGGTGAAGCTTTCAACACAGCCGGAATGGAAAATTTGCCGGTTTGAGATCGTCCATGGCAAAAGCGCTATAAAGTCCAACCCTGATAATGGCACCATCAGTCGAGGTACAGCCGTTTCACCATGGACAGGTGACACCATCGACGGAGATTATATCAAGGCTGAAGCTCAAGCTGGGCGCATGGGACAACAATTGTATGCTTTAAGTATACATACTGCCAATGGATATGAATTTAGAACGCCTTCAAAGGAAGATTTGGAAGCGGTATATTTAGCGGAGAAGAAGCTTGAGAACTGCCTGCCGGCTTGGGAAGCTAAAGGTTTGGTCCCAACCGAGCTTTACCCGGAAGTATCAACTGATCCAAGACCGCTTAGATATGGGATGAAGGCTTGGAAAGATTTCTTTTCTCCCCGACAGCTCCTTTCGCTTATTACTTATCTTGAAGCCTTCCATGAAACCATGGAAGAGGCTCGAAAAGAGCTTTCCAAAGAAATGACAGACGCCGTGAAGACATACTTGGCTTTTGCCATTGACAAATGTGCTGATTATAATTCGAGGATGGTGCGGTGGCACAGTTCACGAGGCGTGATAGCCGGCACCTTTGACCGCCATGACTTCAGTTTTAAATGGAGTCATGCGGAGATGACGCTGCCAAATGATGGTTATGTCTGGGCGGTTTCACAGATTGTCGATGCCTATAAGGGGATTGTCGGGCTGGTCGCAACTACACAACTGCCGCTATTTGAAACATCTAATGGTGACCCTCTTAAAAGACTTACTATCACTCAGGGCAACGCCCAGAACCTTCCAGACATACAAACCGGCAGTGTTCATCTCATCTGTGTCGATCCTCCCTACTACGACAATGTCATGTATTCCGAGTGCAGCGATTTTTTCTACGTGTGGATGAAACGGACCCTGGGAAGTGTCTACCCTGAGTTTTTTACCGATGAGTTGACTGATAAAGACAATGAGGCAGTGGCCAATGTGGCGCGTTTTGAGGGGGTCGGCCGGGGAAGCAAGCGCGAATTGGCAGAAAAAGATTATGAGTACAAAATGGCTGCCTGTTTCAAGGAAATGAATCGAGTGCTCCATCCGGACGGTGTTCTTACGGTCATGTTTACCCACAAAAAAGTTGAAGCCTGGGACAGCTTGGCCCTGGCGCTTATTGGCGCCGGTTTTTCAATTAAGGCTTCATGGCCGATCCATACCGAAAGCGAGCATAGCCTGCACCAGGCCAAGAAAAATGCGGCGGCATCGACCATTTTTCTGGTTTGCCGTAAGAGGACAAAAACTGGTGAAGAAGTCTGGTGGGATGACATCCAGGCAAAGGTTAGAGAAGTTGCGCGGGAAAAAGCCGCCCAGTTCCACGAGGCAGGCATCAGCGGCGTGGACCTTTACCTTTCGACCTTCGGTCCGGTGCTTTCAGTGATTTCTCAACAGTGGCCGGTATTAACCAGCGAGGTGGATGAAAAAACCGGTTCTCCAAAACACTTGCGCCCTGACACGGCTTTGAAAATCGCCCGCGAGGAAGTCATCGCCTTGAGGAAGCAGGGGCTGCTTTTGGGTCAGAGCGTTCAATTCGATCCGGTCACCGACTGGGTGCTTATGGCTTGGGACGCATTTAGAGCCGAGCAGTTTCCGGCTGACGAGGCGCGCAAGCTGGCGTTGGCTTTGGGACTGGATATAGAACAGGATCTGATAGGGCAGAAAAAAGTTATTACCAAGAAACAGAACTTCGTGGCTTTTCAGCTTCCCAAAAACCGGCGTCGAAAGGGTTTGGTCGACCCGGACGCAAAAGCTTTTCCCTCGCTCATCGATGCCATACACACGGCCATGCTCATCTATGAAGAGGATGGAAGCAAAGCATGTGAAGTCTTTCTCAAAAACGCCGGGCTTTTGAATGATGCCAAATTCAAGGCCGGGCTTCAGGCCATGGTAAACGCCGTTCCGTGGTCCAAAGAGAAAGGCAAATTCAAGCGACCGGAAGCGGCCTCGCTTGAAGCAATGTGTTTGACATTTTTCGAAGATATTTCACTGCCGGTTGAAGAGGAACCGGCCTTGGCTCCGGAACAGATGAAATTGTTTGGGAAAATATAGTAAGCGAGCTAAGACCTAGTACAGTATGAGGGCGACCAACAGTTAACCTTCTATAAAGGATCTTTCTGTGTCCAAAGCATCCTTGAAAAATTACGACTTCGGGATTTCCTATGGCCCTGCTGATGATCGTCTGCGTGATTTCTATATCCCGGCTCTTTCCAGAAGTATCCGTTACGACCGCAGTGCCGGATATTTTTCTTCGTCTGCTTTAGTTGTTGCTGCTGCCGGTGTCGCCCGTTTAATTAGCAATAATGGCAAGATGCGCCTTCTTGTGGGTGCTGATTTAAAAGAGCAGGATATTGTCGCCATTCAAAAAGGGCATGACCTATCTGAAATATTAAAAAAGAAATTCCTTTCTTTTCTGGATGATCCGGAGGAACTTGCCAAACGCCGCCTTGAAGTTCTGGCCTGGATGGTTGCTAATGAAACTTTGAAAATCAAAGTCGTCCTGCCGCAAAAAGACGGCAGGCCGATTCCAGCACCGGAATCTCTGGACTATTATCATCCAAAAGAAGGGATTTTTTCAGATTTCGACGGCAACCAGATTGCCTTTTCCGGTAGTGTCAATGAATCTGCTCATTCTTGGGAAAAGAATTATGAACAATTTGCTGTGTATAAATCCTGGGATGCCAGTGAGCCGTATCTGAAACAGGTTAAACACCGGTTTGAGCGGCTATGGAACGGCAAGGAACCAGACTGGATTGCACTTCCCATTCCAGAGGCCGTTACTGACCAACTTATCAAATTTAAGCCGCAAAAAGCGCCGATCAGAGATCCCTTTGAGAGCGTAAAACCACTCGAACAGGCTAAACAGGCTGACATAAAAGAGCAGCTTTTATTTCAATTCCTTCGAGACGCACCTTATCTTCCAAACGGTCATTTTTTAGCCAATGAGACAGCCACTGTGAGACTATGGCCTCACCAGAAAATTACAGTAGAGGATGTCGTCTCGAAGTTCCCTGCACGCTATCTTCTTTGTTCTGAGGTGGGGCTCGGGAAGACGATTGAAGCAGGTATGGCTTTACGGCAGCTCGTTCTTTCCGGCAAGGTCAAGCGATGCTTAATTCTTACGCCAAAAAGTGTTTCAAGACAATGGCAGGAAGAGCTCTATGAAAAGGTGTGCTTAAATATTCCGCTTTATAGCGAAAAGATTTTTACGGACTATTTCCGAAACGTTTTGCCGCAAGAAAATGGCACCCCCTGGAAGGCACATCCGATGATGATTGCTTCATCGCAGCTTGCTAAAAGGAAGGAACGGCAGGAAGAAATTTTATCTGCAGGCCCTTGGGATTTAATCATTATCGATGAAGCTCATCATGCCAGACGAAAAGATTTCTTAGAAGACAGGCGGCGTTCAAACCGCCTGCTGGAACTGTTGGAAGGTACGGCAAAATTGCCCGGGCTTGCGACTAAAACCAAGGGGTTGATTCTTTTAACAGCCACTCCCATGCAGGTTCACCCGGTGGAAGTATGGGATCTGATAAAGAACCTTGATCTTGGAGGACGCTGGGAAGCTTCAGATGAACACTTCCTTCGATTTTTTGAAGAGCTCCGCAAACCCTATGAGCGTGTTGACTGGGAATTTGTGTTGAACATGTTTGAAGATTCCCTGGCGACCGGTACTGAGCTGGACCCGGTATTTACAAAAATGGCTGAAGAAAGATTAGGGCCTGTCGAGTGGGAGCAGATCAGATATCTGTCCAGATCCAACAAAAAACCAGTTCTCTTGAAACAATTCTCCCAAGATGGCCGCCTCTTCTTAACAGACATGGTCAAAAGGCACACGCCGCTTCGTCGACTTCTGAGACGAAGCACCCGCAAACTCCTGCACCGCTATAAGGAAAAAGGAATACTCAAGGATAGCGTTCCTAAACGCAGCCCCAAATCTGTGTGGGTCTCTTTGGTTGAAGATGAACGCCGTCTTTATGATCGCATAGAGGAATATTTCAGCGAATTTTACCAGAGATATGAAAGCGAGCGTAAAGGGCTTGGCTTTGTAATGACGGTTTACCGGCGGCGCCTAACCAGTTCATTTTATGCCGTATCAAAAAGCCTTGAGCGTCGTCTTGCCTTTTTAAAGGGACAAATTGTTCCTGAAGCTTTTCACGGCCTTACGGAAGAGGAACTTGAACAAGAAGAGTTAAGCTTTGATATTGGCGAGGAGATTGATGAAGGCCAAAAGTTTTTCTCTAATGAAATTGAATATGTGGAAGATTTTTTAAGCGACCTAAGAAAACTTAAAGGTGATTCCAAATGGGAGCAGTTGCATGATGATGTTAAAGAAATTCTAAAAAGCCATGATACACTGATTATTTTTACCCACTACACAGATACAATGGACTACCTACGAGAGCAGCTAAAGCAGGCCTATGGTTCCCAAGTTGCCTGCTATTCCGGGCGCGGCGGTGAGATTTGGAATGGATATCAATGGATTGTTCGCAGTAAGGAGGAAATCAAAAATGCATTCAGAAAAGCACGTGATATTAAGATTTTGCTGTGTACAGATGCCGCCAGTGAAGGATTGAATCTCCAGACCTGTGGTGTAATGATAAATTATGATATGCCTTGGAATCCCATGAGGGTTGAACAGCGGATTGGGCGCATTGATCGTATCGGCGGGCATCCGGTGGTTTTTATACGCAATTATTTTTATCAGGATACCGTAGAGGCAAGAGTTTATCAGGCTTTAAGCAAACGAATTGACCTGTTTGAATGGGTAATCGGAGAGCTTCAGCCTATTTTAAGTGGAATTGAACGCACCATTCAAGAGCTTGCCCTAATGCACAAAGCTCAAAGAAAAACAAGAATTGAGGAAGCCATACATCGCTTGAATCAGGAATACGATGAACAGGTTGCTCAGGGTCTCAAACTCGATGATTATCTTTTAGAGGAGGTACGAAGTGACCTGGAAGATGAACCACCGCTCAGCATGAAGGATCTGGAAAAAGTATTAACCCAGTCGCCGACCTTGAGTTCTTATTGGAAAAAAGAATCCGAAGTTCCGAATGCCTGGGTATTAAAAATAGAGTATGAAGAGATCCTTTTTACCTTTGATCGTGAATTGTTTGATCGGTATCCTGAAACCTTCCGACTGATGACCTACGGTGAGCCAGTATTAGAAACACTATTCGAAATGGTTCGGCCTTTGCTTCACCCTGAAAAGGCAAATTTCTCTTTGGTTCGATATGCGATAGATAATCCGGAGCCGATAGTAGCCTATTATGTTTTGGATGAAAATGAAGCCAAACCGATAAAAACATTAGAAGAATTGCGAAAAGTTTTGGAACAAATTCCGCCAGACAAAGGACCTAACAGAAGGGCAGAGCAAGATGCGAAATCGAAATTTGATTTTCTTGTCAAAGAATGCCAGTTAAAAGCTTACGAAAAAAAACAAACCGAACATCGATGCCAATTGTTTTCGCTTGAGGAACAGGGCCGACTACTTCTAGTTAAATCGGCTTTATGCGATATCAGCCAGTCTCAACAGCCTTCGCTCTTTGATCAGTCTCCTATAATAGCCGGTTTCGATGAGGATACGATTCAGCGCTTTAAAACAAAAGGCTTTCCATTTGCACCGCTCTTTCATTTGATAGACACAGAAGGTTTAAAACCAGAGCTAACCGATCCATATTGGCTGAAAGTTCAGGGAAAATCGGAACGGGAAAATCGGGGAATACAGGATTATTTAAAGCGGCAAATCAAATCACTCGTTGAAAATCTTAGTGAAGTAAAAAATATAAAAGTAAAAAAACCTGAAATGGCGCTACCGAATGTCTTAAAATTTTACAGTCCAACCCAAAAAGAAAAACCAAAACTGACTTTGATAAGCTCTCCGCCTCAAGAAGAATTGTTCAAGCGTTGTTTGCCGGTTTATACGCTGAAGGCAGCGGCGGGTTACTTCGGGGATGGCGAGGCTGTGGAGCCGGAAGGTTGGGTAGAGATAGACGGGATGGGCAAACTGGACGATAGAATGTTCGTGGCTCGTGCTGTAGGAAGATCCATGGAGCCAAAGATCCAGGATGGTGATCACATCGTTTTCAGAGCAAACCCAGTAGGTTCCCGTGATGGAAAGATAGTACTCGTTCAATATCGTGGACCGGAAGATCCGGAAACAGGGGGGGCTTATACCGTTAAGAAATATCGTTCTGAAAAAATATCAGATGAAGAAGGTGGTTGGCGACATAAACGAATTATTCTTTCACCATTGAATTCAGAGTTTTCTCCGATCATTTTGGAAGAAGATAGAACGGGATCAGTGAAGGTGATCGCTGAATTTATTGCGGTTTTGTCTAAATAATAAAGAGGTAACGTCAATGGCAAACTATTATAATATATCAGAAAAAGCTTGGGTTGCTGTAGGAAATTCGGAAAACTGGGAGCGGGGCTTTGAAAATGGGATTTGGGGACTGGTTCCACAACTTGAAAATCACTGGCAGAAGATGAAGAGCGGTGATCTTATCCTTTTTTATTGTAAGATTCCTGTAAAAGGTTTTATTGGTGCTGGTATTATTCGATCCAAATTCAAACAAACAGCGCCATACTGGAAAGAAGAACTCCAGGAAAACAAAGTGATATGGCCATTTCGCTTTGAGTTCGATGTTACACATTTAATTCCTCTTGGTAGCTGGCGGACCCATGCTATTTCTAATAAAAGCCTCAAAATGGGCATTCATGCTGGATTGAATTCAGTACCGGATATTCAAAAAGCACTTAAAGTATTAGATGCCTTAAAATTTACGGTCATCGAACCGGTGAAGCCAGAAAAAGAAATTGCTAGTATAATATTTGAAATTGGGAAGATACAACGTATGGTTGTCGAATCTAATTTTCCTGTTGATCATGATTCTCTCGACGTTATTTGGAAACGAACCATTCGAAGTGTACCCACCTATGCTTTTTCTGTTAATTTAGAAAATGATCTTGAAAAATCCGTTAAACCCTTAAAACATGCTTTTGACCTATGGAACAGCCGCCCGTTCCTAATAACCGCAGAAAACAGAGTCGCCGAGGCAGATAAAATGATATCTGGGCTTTATCGTGAGCTTTCCTCGAACTTAAAAGTTCTCCACACAGCCCAAATTCAAGATTTACATGACTCCAAAAAACGATATTATGACCTCGAAGAAAAATATGGATTACGATAAAATTCCCTAAGAATAAAGTTAATAATAAAGGGTTCAAATGCCTCCGAAGAAAAGATCTGTTAGTTCTGTTAAAAAAGAGCTTATTACGAAATCGAAAGAAGCAGCGCTGAGTGCAATTAAGGTGTTCAATGATCCATTAATCACTTTTAAAAGCGAAACATTCATTGTTTTGATGATAATAGCGTGGACCTACCTTCTTCACGCATATTACAGATCAAAAGGGATTGAGTATCGTTATTTTAGGCAAGGTCCAAAGCGCCGCATTTTTGATAAAACTAAGCGCGGAACTTACAAATATTGGGAACTTGAGAGGTGCCTTAATGATAAAAATTGTACCGTTGATCGGGACACTGCTAATAACTTAAAATTCTTAATCGGTTTACGCCACGAAATCGAACATCAGATGACCCGTTCTTTGGATGGTTTCCTAAGTGGAAGGTATCAAGCCTGTGCAATCAATTATAATGATTACTTGAAGAAGCTTTTCGGCACGAAGCAAGGGATAGATTCTCAATTAACTTATAGTATTCAATTCCTTGAACTTTCTGAAGAACAAATAAGATATAAGGCCAGCGAAACATATATGCCTAAGCGCCTTCGAACATATATTGCAGATTTTGATGGCGCCTTGAATCATGAAGAATACAATAGCTCCAGATTTTCTTATCGCATGTTATTCAAAAGGAAGCTGGTTAACCGCCCTGGACAAGCTGACAGGGTCGTCGAGTTTATCGATCCTAAATCCGATGTAGCAAAGAAAATTGACAAGGAGTATTGGGTTAAGAAAGAAGTTGAGCGTCCGAAATTTAGACCTACTAATGTAGTTGAGGCAGTTCAAAAATCAGGATTTAATAAGTTTCGTGTGAATCCTGAACATGTTAACATGTGGAAGTCAGAAGATGGAAAAAATCCTGGAAAAGGTTATGGAGTAGAGGTCCAAGGAGCTTGGTACTGGTATCAAAGCTGGATTGATCGTTGTATTGAGCTGTGTGAAGCTAAAGGAAATTTGTATAAAGACGATTCATCTCCTACAGGAGTAATCGGTGTCACATCTTGAATAGTGAATAAAAAATGGCAAAAAAATATGTTCAGCATTTTAGGCTTTAGGGGAAAGCATGGCGAATTAAAAATGACGACGTAATTTGTGATGCCTTACCCCGCAAAAAATGGCTGGATTTATTCGATATTCAAGATGTGACACCATACGCAGTTTATATACTGTTAAAAAAAGCCTTTTATTGAGAAGGGAATGATTTATGATAAATGAACCAATTGCATTGACTACAGTTGACTTTCAGCAGGCTTGGCTCGAGGTTGTTAGAATGCTAATACGATTTCGTTGGAGACAACGAAACCTTATTGTGCAGATTAAGAACCCCAACCTTTTTGATCAAGATTTTCACGATCTCGTTACGGACTTTGCGCGAAGAGAGAGTCTATTAGGGCCGAAGCATGTCGCCTACACAATTTTCCCGCATGGCCTCTACCGGGGAAAAGGCAATTGGCAGAGTCTTTTCAAAGAATACAATCGTAAAAATGGTCTATTTGAAAGGCTACACAGACGTAAACCAAGCTGGGGGACTTATTTTCGGCGAATGACACACTACGATAAAGCTGGTGAGATAGTTAACCAACTGGGCAACATCATTAAGGCAATCAAAAAAAGACAAAAAGTTAGTAGAGCAGCATATACGGTCATTATTCAGAATCCCGGCGGAGAAACATTGAGACCTCTTGGCGGACCTTGCCTCAATTATTTAGCCGTTCAAATCGAATCAGGTAATTCCATGGTATTGGGACTTCTGGCAGTATATCGTAATCATGAGTTTATAGAACGAGCTTACGGTAATTATTGGGGCTTGTGTAATCTACTTAGGTTCCTTGCTTTAGAAGTTGGTGCTGTGACCGGTCCTTTAACATGCATTTCATCGAATGCTTATGTTGCCCAAAAGAAGACAGCTTTAAAAATGTTTGTGGAAAGTTTATGATAAAATACCATACACGACCCTTCATTTTGCATGAATTCAAAATCGAGGTAACACACAGATGCGATCTAAACTGCATTCACTGCTCAAGCGACGCGCGGCCATCTATTTCAACTGAGATGTCTCTTGAAGATTGTATTGATATACTGAAACAGGTAGCACAAATTGGAGTTAAAGAAATCGTATTTTCCGGTGGTGAGCCTCTTATTTGGCCTCACATTAATATTGCCGTAAAATCAGCTGTAGATAACGGGCTCCAGGTCACCATTTATACTTCTGGCAATTGCGATAGATTCAAAGAGAAAGCCAGAGAATTGCAACAACAGGGCGCACATCGTTACATTTTTAGCGTTTTTGGCGCTTCGGAAAGTTCCCATGAAAGAATCACCCGAATTAAGGGAAGCTTTGAACAAACACTAAAGTCCATTACCGATGCACGCGAGGTTGGTTTTGCGACAGAAGTTCATTTTGTTCCTATGTCAAACAACTACCGCGAACTAAAAGATGTTGCTATTTTATGCAAAAAACATGGGGCTTCCGTAGTAAGTGCCCTGCGCCTTGTTCCTCAAGGGCGCGCAGCCCTACTAAAAAAACAAATCCTCAATCGAATCCAGAATTTGGAGTTGCGTCGATTGATTATTGATCTCCGCAAGTCCGGTTACAACATTAGAACAGGTTCACCATATAACTTCCTTATGTTGAGTTCAAACCCCAAGTGTTGTGCGGGCATAGATCGTATTATAATTGGCCCCGATCTTCTGCTTTATCCGTGTGATGCATTCAAGCAAGTGAAAGCAGAGGAACTTATTGGGACGCTTGAATTTTCCACATTGAAGGAATATAGTCTGCAGGATTGCTGGGAAAAATCACCCTACTTGGAGGCTGTAAGGGAATATTTAACAACACCATTCGCTGATCCTTGTGCGTCATGTCAACTCCTAGAAAAATGTCTTTCTGGTTGTCTTGCACAGAAGATTGTAGCTTATGGAAATTTGAAAAAATGTTCTGATCCTGATTGCTTGGGATCGGAATTCCTAGGGGAAAAGCCATGATCAACTGCTTCAGTGCGTTCTCGAAAGAGAGTAGATTTGAAGATTTAGTGGAATCAGTTAAGCACTGTAATATTTGTCCCCGTCTTTCAGGGCGCATAAAAGTACTATCCAGCGCCAACGGCAGTTTTAGCTCTAAAGTTCTCTTTGTGGCAGAAGCCCCGGGGCGTTTGGGGGCAGATAGAACAGGAGTTCCTCTTTATGGAGACCGAACTGGTGATAACTTCGAGAAACTACTTGGTAATATAGGCTGGAAAAGGGAGCAGGTTTTCATCACCAATGCAATACTATGCAATCCAAGACAGGGAAACGGTAATAACGCTACCCCGACAAAGGAAGAGATTGTGAATTGTTCTGCCTATCTGGAGATGGTTATTGCTTTGATTCAACCTGATGTTGTTGTAAGTCTTGGAGCTACAGCGCTTAAGGCGCTTGAATTAATTTCACCTCACGGAATTCAGCTTAAGGAAGGGGTCGCTAAACTGTCGCCATGGTATGGATCAAAGCTTTTTCCTCTATACCACCCGGGGCCTCGCGCGACCATTCACAGATCATTAGCAAAACAACGTTCTGACTTCATGCGCCTTGCCAAGTGGGTTCATCCTATTAAGGGCTTGATAAATAGAAAGAAATTGCAGCCCAAAGTGAAAGACACAATGTCAGAAAGAGCAACTTCGCTTCAGCAAGTGGCTAGAGCCTTCTTGGAACTCGGAGGAAGAATGGCATACTTCAAGCTGACAAAACTTCTGTATCTTTTCGATCTTCAAGCTCTTAGAGTAATGGGCCACACATTTGCGAGTGATATATACCTCAGACAAATTGATGGTCCATGGCCGCCCAATCTCGACAATGCTCTTTCAACAATGGAGGGATACGAAATTCGCCGTTTCTTTTCTCGCAAGCTTCCCATGGCTGACATCGGGCCTTCCCCTCGTAAAGAGATTCAACTCGAAGATTACGTTTTAGAAATTATCGTTGAAGTATGGGAAAATTATGGTCACTTTAGCAACTCCGCTATCAAAACAGCTGTCTACCGTACAGAACCAATGCGCTACATACTTAAAGAAGAGAATCGTGGAAAAGACATGCGAAATAAGCCTGTAATATACAAAAATAAAACGGCGCCTGAACTTCAATAATGAAGAAGGCATGGGGTCAAACCTTGAACTGTGATTATAGCAGTTTAAATATACGATGAAATAGGGAACGGTCTTGAGCGTGAACTGAACGGCTTCAATCTTAACTTAAGGAATGAAATTATGGCTATTCCAGATTACCAAAAAGTAATGGTACCGTTTTTAAGGTGTGGTATAATCGATGGGTCTTAAAGATTACCAATTAAATTTAATATTTATATTTGTTGGAGTTATTTATGCAAAAAAAAGCTGTAGTGCTTCATAGTGGTGGGCTTGATTCAACAGTGTTAATTCACAAGGCTTTGGAAGAAGGAAGAGGACTCTGGGGGACGTACATAAGTTTATAAGTTCATAGCAGCCTATGTGTGCACAAGTACTTTCTCTTGAGAGTGTGAGCGGGTGCAAACCTTGATTCTTGATTAAAAGAAGGTGGCAGGTGAAAACAGAAAACAACTGGGTCAGGTCCCGGTTAAATATGCTCTTCATTTAACAGGATAAATCTTCATTCTTGAAATATTGAATGCAGTTTGCGGGCCTATAAAGAGAAGAAAAAAAAGTCCGGTTATGAAAAAACGCATTTGCGTCATCGTTGTATTATTGACATTCAGCTTTCTTTCCTTTGTTCAAGCAGACACTGTAATCCTGAAATCGGGGAGGGAAATAGAAGCTTCTAAATGTTGGCAAGAAGCTGGGATGATAAAATGCAGGAAATTAGGGCAGATTGTCGGCTTCCCGGAAAGCGATGTTGCTACCGTCATTATTGAAAAGGAAAAGACCGCTCCCGTGAACGGATTTACATTTGACATCTGGCGGTCCGGATTGACCGTAAATGAAGCCATTGACCTGGCCCGAGTCAATGACGTCCCTTTGCATAAAGCCGGATCGATCTCCGTTAACAAGCACTTCAATCCAAAAATATGCCTTCCATATGCGAATACCGCAACGGAGTTCGATTACAAAACCCAGATGTTGGGCCGGCATGCCAAGATTCTATTGAAATTTACGCCGGCCGGCAAAAAGCTCTATCTCATTACGGTGTCTTGGTCCGGCCCCGGCATATCCAAAGAATCGGAATTCAGAGACCAGGTCGAGGCCATGCTGACGGAGAAATACGGAAGGCCGGTTAAAACCAAAAACCACATTATTTTCAAGACGTACGATTTTCAAATCAATGAATTTTCCTTTGTGACAATGAGACCCGGCGGAAATTATGTCCTGCTGGAATACATGGACAATCGACTGTCCAAGCTTGCTGGGGATGAAAAGACAGCCAAAGTTCGATCGGGATTCGCCGGCGGCGACAAAGGAAAATTTTAGTGAATCCATGGGAACTTACTTAACGCCCATCAAATAATAATATTT
>Ga0307380_10005135_pt1 | contig 17452 bp, 15 predicted proteins | sample UN3MG_FD_202239 | JGI IMG/M metagenome (GOLD analysis project Ga0307380, IMG submission 202239) | Soil microbial communities from Risofladan, Vaasa, Finland - UN-3 | ecosystem: Environmental > Terrestrial > Soil > Coastal area > Acid sulfate soil | place: Finland: Risofladan, Vaasa | collected...
GACCTTCTACCATCATCTCCTCCTAAAATACTATTACACAATAAGCCCCAATTACTCTTTTTTGGCATCAGTGTACCATATTAACCGTTTTGTCTTTTTTTTAAAGCTGATATGCGAGCCTAATTACACATCCGTAACTAAAATTAAAATCCAATTACAAATGTGCAATTAATAATATAAAACGAATCCTACCTTAACTACGCAACTCTTTAATCTCTAATGAATTAACCTTCTCAGTATCTTCATTATCCTCCTGGCACATGTTTTGCATATACAATAAGTAGAATCTTTCACTATGCTCTGCATAATTAGTTCTTGGTGAATGATTAGTATGTTCAACAAGAAAAGCCATTGATGAATAAGTCTGTTTCATCTAACGATTTCACTCTCAACTAATTAATAGTTGATGACAGAAGTATCAACTACAGAATTGGTTCTTTTATTTCTTATATGTAAATTTATAATATTTAATAAAATGGCTGTACCAACGATATCAGGAACCAATTCGTGAGCTGGTGTATAAAGCAATGTTGGTGAATTGGTAATTAAGCCGTACCGTACAACTGTTTGTAGTACGGTACGGAGAATGCACCAGCGACTAATTAATTAAGAAAAAAGTCGAAAAAGGCAAACTGCTCGAAAGAGCAGGACGCAAAGCTATTGGCCTAAGTCCGGGACTTCACGGATATGGCTGCAAGGCTGCCGGCATATTCAGCACCTCCTGAGTGCTGCGTATCGCACGGCCAAAAAACCAGGAGGTGCTGTTATGATACTTCTTAAAAAATTAGTAACTTCTCTGACCGGAAAATGTAACAGACTTTTATCTATACTTTGTTTCACCATCTTTCTTCTTGTTCTAGCCTCTTGTGCTTTTGAAACCACTTGGGATATTACAACCTCCCATGATGAACCATTAACGCAGATTACCCTTGTATGGGATCCAAATACTGAACCGGATCTTGAAGGGTATAAATGTTATTACGGTTTGGTTAGTAGGGATTATGAACATACGGTTGTGGTTGGTAACGAGACTATTTGTACTGTTACAGATCTTAAACCGGGGGAGACCTATTGTTTTGCTGTAACCGCTTACAATACAGCAGGTTTAGAAAGCGATTACTCCGAAGAGGTTACATATACAGTACCTACTGAATTATAGCTAGTAAGCAAAGCTTTTAAACACAATAATGAGCTCTCTCATCTTCAGGTATTAATTACATGAGTCTGTCAATAGCCAGCTCAACTGTTAAACACATTAACATATTGGCTTTAGCGGCAGATTAACTCAGGTGTGTGCGGCATTTCACGCAAGTGAGCCGTCGCCCGGTTCTTAGAAGCAAAGTCCCTGAATACTCGCATTACAGCATCCTCTGAAAATCCCAGCACATTAGCAGTTTCATTTGTGCTTACTTTGTGTTCCCATGCATAGAGGAGAAGATCCAGCTTATCGAAAGGGATACGAAAGTAGAACTCTTGATCACTGACAGAAAGACTGAATGTGTCCGGACTGGGTACTCGATCTTTGATTTCAGGAATAATGTCCAGATAGTCGGCAAGCTGATAGATTTGATCTTTATAAAGTAAAACAAGAGCTTCAATATCGGTACCACCATCACCATACTTACAAAAATCGCCAAGTATAAGCTCTGTTCTATTGGTCGTCCCGGCCACGATTAAGTTACGGCGTTCGGCCTCCCAGTAGAGTTGAATCATACGAGACCTGATTTTTATATTCGCAAAGGCTGTAATGGTACGAAATTCATCCAACCTCAGCCGCTTCTTTTTTACACTACCGTCAGGCATCTGGACCTGGAGGACATAAAAATTGTATGAATCTCTATCAAGAAGATCGGTTGGAAGTGAAATATTGTACTTATAGCCAGGGACATAATCAGGTATCAATTTTTTTATATATTCGTCTCGCCATGAGTAGCTGCCCACGCTATCCACTGTAGGAGTGATATCTATCTCTCGAAACTCAATGCCCTGGGCTTTTGCTTGTTTAGCGGCAAATTGCCTGCTTACAGGATTTGATTCCTTCTCCGGAAGGATCAACCCAACTACATTGCTCTTTCCTACAGCAAGTACAGCAATCGAAGCAACGACGGCAGAGTCAATCCCTCCGCTCAATCCAACTACCACGCCGCGCTTGCGGTAGATGCTCTTTACCTGGTCTTTTATGAAACCGGCGATCTCTTCTGTTTCCTTAGCAGGATTAATCTTTAGGACATCAAGACTAAAACCCATATATAATTTCCTTTCTGTTGTCCGGATAATCAGAAAAATGATAATTTCCATTTTGTGAAAGGTCAATTGAAATGAGAACAAAAAAGGCATTGCCAATATGTATACTTACCGATTGGACTTGATCAAGAAAAATGATACAATAGTGAACTACTCATCGATCAAATTAAAATTGTCCTTTAGCCATGTATTATGGTAAGGTATACTGACTGTGCCTACATATACCTTAAATATAAGGTGATTAATGATTTGCTTTCTGTGATTCTGTGACTTACTATTTAGAAAATAATATTAGGAGAAATAAACAATATCATGATAATCGATAACCACTTTACTTCCGAAGTACTCAAAATCGATGCTGAAAAAGAATCAGAACTGATTACGAATACCATTAATAGCTTGCTTCGGGACCGGCTAAAAAGAAGAGGGATCGTGGTTGCGGTATCCGGTGGGATTGATAGTAGTGTAACTGCTTCGCTCTGTGTCAAGGCTGTTGGTAAAAGCCGTGTTTTAGGGCTTTTAATGCCGGAAAGAGATTCATCAGAAGATACATTACGGTTGAGCAAACTCATTGCTGACTATCTTGATATTGAGACTGTCCATGAAAATATTACTCCCATACTCGAGACTGTCGGCTGTTATAAGAGACGTGACGATGCTATACGGAAAGTTATCCCTGAATACGGCCCGGGATATAAAGCAAAAATCATACTTCCCAGTGTAGTTGATACTGACAGTTTAAGACTTTTTTCTGTTGTTGCAGTATCACCTGACGGCAAAGAGATTAAAGCGAGGTTAACACCTGAAGCTTACCTTGGAATTGTCGCCGCCACCAATTTTAAACAGCGGGTACGTAAAATGCTTGAATACTACCACGCTGACCGCCTGAATTATGCAGTCGCGGGTACACCAAATCGTCTTGAATATGACCAGGGATTCTTTGTAAAACTCGGGGATGGGGCCGCAGATTTAAAACCCATAGCACATCTCTATAAGACACAGGTTTATCAAATGGCGGAGTATCTCAATATCCCTGAAGAAATTCGTACACGGCCCCCAACAACCGATACTTATTCTATGCCGCAGTCTCAGGAGGAGTTTTACTTCTCCCTGCCTTACGACAAAATGGACCTGTGTCTGTATGGAAAAAATAATAATATTCCTATTGAAAAAGTTGCCAAGGCAGTAGCTCTAACTGTCGATCAGCTGAAACGCGTATACCATGATATTGATCAGAAGAGAAAAACTACAAAATACTTGCATCTAAAACCACTGTTAGTAGAAAATATCAGTTTAGGGTAAGTTAGTGCTTTTTCAAATTATTCAAGAATGTTACAATTCGTTTCTAAAGGTCCCTATCAGATGGAGGTTTCTGCATGTTTGTTCAGGATTTCTTATAAAAAAGCGCCGATCGGTTTCCAGATAAAATTGCCTCAATCCACAGCAAGCAAAGATTGACTTATGCAGAAGTGGAAGCGCGTGCAAACAAGTTCGCCAATGTATTAATATCAAATGGTATAAAGCGAGGAGACAGGGTGGTAATCTACATACCCAATGTCGTAGATCCAAAGGTATCCCCCAAAGAGGTGGAAAATGTACTTTACGGGATAGAGGGAGTTGTGGAAGCGGCTGTCATAGGAGTACCTGATAAAATCCTCGGGCAAGCCATAAAAGCCTTTGTCGTTGTTAATAACAGCGCTTTAACGGAAAACAATATCAAGCGTCACTGCAGTATGCACCTCGAAGACTTCATGGTACCAGGTTATGTCGAATTTAGAGACAGGTTACCAAAAACCAGCAGTGGTAAAATCAGTAAAAAAGATATACTGTAGAGTTTCTGTTTTTATTTCCAGTCAATAGCATTACCCTGTTTTTCCTATTATGTACGCTGTTACATTGTTTAGAGAATCGAGGTTTTCAGGAACCAGCTCGTCATCCTCTACTTTTATACGAAAGTTCTCTTCGATATACTCTATAAGTTCAAGAACTCCTGTAGAATCAATAATTCCTTTTTCTAAAAAAGAATCATCATCGCCGAATGGTTCTTCTTCACTTCCAAATAAAAAAGTTTCAACAATAAACTGACGAATCTTACTCTTTAAATCAATCAAGATTTCCGGTTCAGTGTAACTCATCTAATTTTTCTCCTGTAAGTAACGCAATCGCAACTGCATATTGGTGACAATGAGATATGGAAATATGGATCATCGTTATTTTCAATTCATCGGCCCTTTCTTTCATCAATCCTGAAAGCCGTGCTTCCGGAGCGCCATAATTGTCGTTGATTATTGAAATTTCCTTCCATTTAAAACCTTCTATCCAATACGTCTTCAGTGCTTTGAACACTGCCTCTTTAGCCGCAAACTTCCCGGCATAATGTTGATATCTATTTGCTTTACTATTACAGTACTCTATTTCGTCTTTATTAAAACATCTATTGAGAAAAGTATCTCCTGACCTTTTTATTAAATTACGAATCCTTTCCGTTTCAATGATATCTGCACCCAGACCAATTAGCATACGGTTAGCCTATAAGTAAATAAATAAAATAGACACATGGTAACTGGTAATTTTTTAGTATTAAGAATTATCACGAAATCCATCATCGTGAGTATCAATGTTATTATATTATTAAGCAAAGTTTGAAATGATTAATGATTTATTATCCCCAGTATAAACCACAAAAGTATAGGTATAAAGGCCTCCAGTAGTTACATAAGTAGCTGTTACATTTACTGTTAGAGGATCAGTAAGACTCGCCCCCCGCCATGATATTACCCATGTTTCAACTTCTGTGTTATTGACAGTTTTGGAATCTCCATTTACTGTAATTACCATTGTATCGCCATTTCCAGAGTTTTTTATCGCAACAGTAGAACTCAAATCCGATAACAACAAGCCACAGGACAGAAAAAAACCCATAGCAATAGTAATAGTAATAAAGGTCAAAATAATAAGAGCCTTCCTCACTATCCACCTCCAGTTATCTATATCTCAAAGCATCTAAATATCTTTTTCAGTAAATAAATTGCTCAAGAAAATAATGAGCTGTTCGGCAACTATCCTCCGCCCTTTTTCATTTAAATGACCGCCATCGTAGGTATACTCTGGAACGAGAGTATAGAAGGATTGACCGTCTTTTTGATGTATATTTCTCGACCCATCAGGAAAGGTAGATTCGATTAATGCAATGTCAAATAACAGTTTTTCTTTACCGAACTCTTTTCTCAGTAAATCATTGAACTGGTTTCTTTTTATATTATCATCATAGCCCCATAATGGTCTTCCCAATATTTTCTTTACAGCCGCTTTTAAGCCTGTTTGACGGGCCATGAGAGGGGCTGTAACATGAATGAAAGTTGTCTGAGGATACAACTCTTTGAGATATGACATCTTGGTCTTGTAATAATCGAAAATCTTATTTATATCAGTTTCAGCGTTAAAATCAATATAACAGAATTTAAAGAATGCTATGTCCGCTTTATCGCCAATGCCATCTTCAATAAAACTCAAAAAAGCGTCGACCTTTGAAATCGGCTGTGTATTCTTGCCAACCCTGGAATGTGCAAAGATGGGAGTCTTAAAATCTGCAGCATTAGAGGTTTCAACAATATTCAATCTCATACTTTCATGCTCTTGCAGGATATCATTAATTCCATCAATTATATTATAGCCAACCGATTGATGGCCAAAATATATTTTATAATTCGATACCTTTTCCAAGACGGATTCCGGTATTTCTTCTAATGATTTAAATGAGATGTTTTCCGCATACATTATTTCTCCTTTACAAATTATATTCAGCAACATTAGAAATAATGGTAGTAACAACTTCACTCTATTCATATAATCAACCTTCAATTTTATATACAGTATAGTACATTTTTTCTTATCTTTCTAAGATAATCATGAGTGAATGTACCAATCAACTCTAATTGACAGGAAGTTTAATATAAGACATAATATTTTCTGCGAAAACGTAATTAGATACTATATTAGATTTACCCCTTCAATCGATCAAATACTATCGGTTCATGAGGTGAATCTCTAGAGTAGACACGTCGATAATTCATTGAATCCAAGCCTGGAAGAGCACTGGGAGATGAGAGTGACAACCGGTAATTCAGGAAAAATAAACGGGGATACGTTACACAAAGAAAGCCTCATAACAGTTATCTCTACTCTTAAACATTTTCCTGAAGAAACGGTGTTCTCAATACTCAACAGCTATTTTTATAATCCTGACATCGATATTAGTATCGAGGCTATACGGTCTGCAGCTTCTGCCTCAAATGGGTTGGCAATTCCTCATCTCTTTACTATTATCGAAAATGGAACAAATCCCCAGAAGATTGAAGCTATAAGAGCACTATCGAAAATTAACATGTCACACCTCGTTACTAATCTTATAAAATATTTTTCTGTTTTTAATGACAGCGAATTGAGGTATGAACTGATCAAGGCGGTAAATGAACTCTCGCCTGGCAATAATCAGGTCGCTGAGCTCAACTACGGACTTCTCCTGGATAAAGATCAGGACGAAATCCTTACTAAGGAAGCTGTGCACTACCCGATCAGGGTAGGAAACTTCTCTTTTCTAACTCACTATCTGCCACATGCATCATCGTCCATCCAACATGAAGCACTCATCAATATACTGAAAACAAACAACACAGAAATATCAGCATTTCTAAAAAGATTACCTTTGGATATTAATAATCTTTCTGAAACTACCCTCGGAATATATCTTTGTGCCTACGTTTTAAAAACAAGTGACCCAAAGGGTTCCTATATTCGTAACATCATACAGCATGCAAAAAAAGAAACAATCTTATCATTCCTGGGAACTCTCAAAAAAGAATTAGGAGAACTATCTTCCCTTACTCTTAAAGGAGTATTAAAAATACTCCTTTCAATTCCCTATTTGGATAGAGAAGTTGAGTCAGTAACCGGAGATCTTATTAAACAACTCATCGACATTGCCAAAAATAGATCCTCCCGGATCAGGGATGATTTTAGTATGACAACCTCAGGATATCTTGATGCTCTCTTTAAAAGGGTGAAGGAAAATCATATTTCTTTGAAGGGTGCAAAGGAAAAAGAAAAGTTCCTGCATCTTCTGCTTGCACATCTCCTTGAAAGTCACATCTCCCCCTTGCTTGTAATAGAGATACAGGACTTTTTTAAAAATAAATCTGCAAACGATGTAAATCTAATCATAGATAATATAAAGAGCTTTATGGAAAACGGGGACGATGAAGATAAAAGAAGATTTAAAGCATGTCTGCCCCTCTTTTTAGAAACCGATAGAAAAACAAGACTCCAGATTTATTCTATTTTAAAGAATGTGGATCCGGAAATTCCTCTCCTGCTTAAAAGGATCAACAGGTTTGTGAGGATTATTGGCTGGTTAGAGGCAAAAGCTTTCTCTAAAAAAATCTGCGACGTCCTTAACTTTTCACGTGAAGAGAAGTTTTCCAGCCTGGAATTAACGTGTATCATCACCCTGTGTCAGCTCAAAACGAAAGATATTATAAATGAGGTAAAACTGTTTTTAGAAAGCCCGCCTGAAAGCAAAGAGCTTGTTCATGGTTATCTTAAAGGAGCAGGTTTTCTTCCTCCTGAGAGTGTGGCAGAGCCTTTACTCCGTATATTTTTTAGTCCTTCTCAGGATACTGAAACGAGGTTTTTAATTCTTGAAACCTTACGGAACATGGATCTTTCCAGAACAAAGTACGTACTCTCCGAATTGTTGAGGGTATTTGAAGTTAATAATAATGCATCTCTTAAAGAGAAGGCTGGAGAAATCATTTCTATCTATGGAGATTTCTCCCTCTTTCATCGATTGATCGATTTTGCACAGGGAAGCGATGCCCACACGAGAATCATCTGTATTACAGCGCTCCGAGAAATAAGCAAGCGGAATAAAAAAATACCTATGGATGTTCTTATACACCACCTGTATCTCTTCCTTGAGAGAGGAGAGACACTGGTGCAGGTTGAAGCCCTCTTTACTCTATTTGAACTAGGCGATGATTACGCTGTGGAAATACTAAAGGAGTGGTTGGATTCAAACGATGAATACCTTCTACCTCAGGTGCTTCATAGACTGAGAGAGAACCTTCCTAAAAAGCTGCTACCTCATACCATGAGATTAATAACGTCTGAAAAGATGCCTGTACAAAGAGAACTGCGAAATATACTCCCCGGCCTCTGCCGGAGCCGGTATTCGGATGAGGTAAAAAAAACTCTCATCGAGTATCTTGGAGCCTTTCGTGAGAGTGTATCTACGAACAGCTATACAGTAGAGAAACATTTCCCGACCGAACGAGAAGGGATAATCCAGCATCCAAAAATTGAATTTAAATTCAAGAAAGAACATTCTCAGATTCTCACTGTAATCTTTATTGATATTGTCGAATATACTAAGCGGTCTTCAAATGTTGATATGTCAAGTTTGATGAAAATGGTAAAGACCTTTGAAGATATTGTGATTCCAACAGTTGAGTTCTATAATGGACGCATTATCAAGAAAATGGGAGATGGTGTTCTCGCGACTTTCAAGCATCCGGTAAATGCGTCGGTTTCTGCGCTTGAGATTCAGGATAAAGTCAATGACTACAATAACTACGCCGTTAAAGACAAGAAATTTTTAGTGAGAATCGGACTTCATAAAGGGTCCGTAATCCTAAAGGGAAATGATATATACGGTGAAGTAGTAAATATAGCATCAAGAATCGAGAACGCTGCACCCCCTGGAAACATTTTGGTTACAGAGTCTATCTATCATGAGATCAAAGAATATGTGACATGTGTGAAATTTGGCGAGATTAATGTGAAGGGAATAGACAAGATGATGGTCGCCTATTCTCCCACTGAAATTACAGGAAATCTAAGGGATATTCTTACATTGAGACAGAGCAATTATGAAGCTTTCTTGAGTGTTGACAAGGGCAGTGTATTCGAAAAGCTGAAAGAAGCGCTTTTCTCCCCTACATTTCAACTGCCAGGTGGACACTCTTCTGAAGATGGTACACTCGTGCGGGCGAAAGAGCTTTTTGTAGATATATCAAAGGCTGTTGAAAATATAGCCCATGACCCTCATGAAGAGTATGTATTTAAGCGATACCTTCAGGATAAATGGGATGAGTTTGTTTAAAATTTCATTCAAGCTGACCATCCCAGCTTCGTTTATATCTCCATAATCATTCGATTACCCCACTGAACAGTCACTATGCAATTCTTGATTATTGCTAAAGCAGGTGAAGCTTATTCATTATTTTTACATGAACACTAGTACAACTTGGAATTAATCTGATTATCTTGACATGCTTTTATATTCAATCTATGATGATGCACAATGGGAGTAAATTATTGCTACAATGTGATTTTTTTATGGTAATTTATTTTACATGTTCTAGAAGGATATTCTTGAGTTCGCAAGGGATATACTTTTATCCAATAAACAATGGTGCCGTATAATTACTGAATTATCTGGAGATGTATATGGGCGTAGAAGATTTCATCCAACGGTTTATCTACGAATCAGATGAAGATAGGATCGATAATCTGTTCAATTCAATAAAAACCTATCTGGATGAAACACAGGATATAAGAAAAAGAGTTGCATCGATTCATCTGCTCATAAAGAAATTAAGGAACCTATCGATTGAATACCAGAAAATGCTAAAGAAGTGGTGAGATGTCTCTTCCTGGGACACAGCATGTTTATTCTATACAGATTTGTTTCACTTGTGCAAAAGAGACTTCAGCTGTTTAACTTCTTAAATCATAAAGCCCGTTCTGTTTATCAATGGTATTTGCTTGCTTAGAAGCTGTACTCTCTTCCACAGCAGGGAGATATATCGAGTAAATTGTACCTGTATCTAACTCATACTCCACTGTGATTATGCCATTATGTTGTTTCATAATTGAATGTGAAATAGTGAGTCCAAGACCATCGACCTTTTTTTCGGTCTTATTATCCGCATCGATCAATATCCCTATATCACTCCTGGTAATTACGTCGCCAGTGTTTATAATTTCGATCTTTATATAATTACCTTTTTCCAGCGGTAAAAGATTTGCTTCGTCAATAACAAAATTATTCGCGGAGATATTAACGATTACCCCACTATACATCGAATGAATAGAATGAATGATGATATTAGTGATGACATGTTCTATCTGTTCTTCATCTACATAAACTCGCCATAGATCCCCAGGAATATTGAGATCGCATTTTAAATCAAAGTTGCTTTCAGAGTAGTACACGGATTTCGATATAAGGTCTCCTGTACTCGAAATTCTCTTATTAGGAATCTCTTCATCTGAGAAAGTGAGGAGGTTTTTAATTATATCCTTTGCCTTCGTCGACGCCTTTTCGGCTTCAAGCAATCGTTTATAGACCCTTCTCTTATTTTTTATCTTATTCTTGGTAAAGGTGATGTTGTTCAATATATCTGAAAGCAGATTATCAAAATTATGGGCGATATTATCGATAAAAATATTAAACGTCTCAATTCTCTGTACCATTTCTATATTCTCTTCATTTCTTATCAGCTCGGTACCATCCATTATAATGATGCCGAGAAAAGAGCCTGCTTTAAAGGCTTTCCACGAAAGGGACATGTTCCCATGTCTCGATTCACAGGAGGCATTCTCTGCGGTATATGTTTCTCCTTTTTTTAAAATATCTTTACACCTAGGATATATTTTGTATTCCACGAATACCGGGCTCACTTCGAGGATATTCCTGCCCACAGTTTTGTTTTTATCTAGATAAAACAGCTTCTGAGCGGTTTGATTCACATCGACACAGTTTAACTTCGAATCAAATAGGAAGAATGCATCAGTAGACGACTCCATGAACTCGCTTAAGCCTAATGCACGCTCCTGGACCTGTTGCTCTTTTTTATTTTTATAGAGCGCGACCTCAATCGCCGCTTTTAGCTCATTTTCCTGGAAAGGCTTAACGATATACCCGTAAGGTTCTACCAGCTTGGCTTTCTCTATAAGAGTGTCGTCTGCATATGCTGTTAAAAAAATTACCGGTATATTCAACTCCCCTTTAATTATTGCAGACGCTTGTATACCGTCAAGCTTGCCAGGCATAACGATATCCATAAGAACCAAATCGGGTCTACATTCCCTCGCAACATTCACGGCATCATCACCTGAAGATGCAATTCCGACTATCTCAAAACCCATTAGTGACAAACGTTCCTCAAGCTGAGCACCAATTATTCTTTCGTCGTCGACTACCATTAACTTGTCCATGGCTCATTCCTTTCTTCGATTACGAATTCAAAGGTAACTTCCGTACCACTATTTCTGGTAATGCATATATCTCCTTTAAGCTGATCCCTTACTAAAATATGTACTAACTTCATTCCTAAGGTATTTGCTTTTTGGAAGTCAATTTCTTCTGGCATTCCTTCCCCGTTATCTTTCACAGTTACAATGACCTTGACATCTTTATACTTTTTTGCAATGACTTTAACTCTTCCTTCGACTTTTTCTCCAAATGCATGTTTATAGCAGTTAGAAATCAATTCATTTAAAACAAGCGCAAAGGGCACTGCCTGTTTCATGGGTAGAGTAAATTCCTCACATTCAATTTCGGTGAGAATGGACTTCATCTGTGCCATATATATTTGGGATAAATATCCTATAAGCTCATTGACATACTTCTTTACATTGACTTTGTCGAAACCTTCAATCTTATAGAGATGCGTGTAGATGAGCGCAATAGTATGGATCTTCACGCGAGCATCTTTAAACAACGCAATAGACTCCTTGTTATTTGTGCGCATGCTATGAAGATCAAAGAGACTGGAGATTATCTGAAGATTGTTCTTTACACGATGGTGAACTTCCTGCAAGAGCACATCCTTTTCCCTGAGCGACTTCTTAAGCTCATCCTCTATCTTCATTCGCCCTGTAATGTCCTTAAAACTCCATACCCTCCCTGCAACTTTCCCATCACGAATAAGAGAAGACGAATACCTCTCGAAAACCCGCCCATCTTTAAGGTAGATGGTTTCACTTTCATCCTTTAACGTCGCATAAATCGCTTCAGTCCTTAGAAGAAAGATCTGCGGATCCTTTACTTGATCCTTCATAAAGTAGAGGAGGGCATTTTCTTCTCTTTTTTTAATAAGCTCATCAGGGATATTCCACAGTTTAACGAACTGATCGTTTACATGATTTATCTGACCTTTACTGATGACAAGGATACCATCAGGAGTACATTCAAGTATCGCCCTAAACAACTCCTTTGAATTGGTACACCTATTCATTACTCTCAGGAGTTCTTCAGGGGAAAAATCACCCTTTCTAAAGTAGTAGTGAACACCACGCTCCAGGGCATCGTTCTCTTTCCAATCATTCTCGTATGCGGTCAATATGATAATAGTGATGTTATTACCAAACTCTTCTTTTAACTTTTTTACAATCTGCTGCCCACTAACTCCAGGAAGCCTTAGGTCAAGTAGGACAATGTCAATATTGTTTTCGATAAGGATGTTTTTCGCATCCACCCATGAACCCGCGGAGTGATAGTTATACTCCTTTTGTACTACCTTTTCTAAATAGTTTCTGAAATTTTCTTCATCCTCAATTATTAATACATTCCCTTTTTTTTCGGTAGCTGTGAAAGTTACAGGCATATCACTACTTCCTGAGATAAACGGTACCCAACAGGATCTATAGATCCCGAAGGTTATTCAACTGCTTTTATTAATTTTCGACAATCTATGAGATTAATAAAGTAGTTACAGTAAGAAGTAAATGATGAGAGTAATGCATACATTGTTTTAAAAGCCTGGTTTTTTGTAAACCGGCTGGAATTGTCATTCTCTAAATAAAGTTAAAATTAAATCATTTAATGATACGAGGTGAACCGAGAATTAAAGTGGGTTTACCAATCCCTGCCTTTCCATCATTCCTTATCGACTAAAAGCAGTCAATACCACCCTCTTTCAAGAGCCCTCTGTACTTTCTCTCAAGTCTATTCTTCAGGTCTTGATCATAACAGTCAAGATAGCCCTCACCGTCAAGTTCCATCTGATATTCAACAAATCCGAACACTTTTATTATTCTCCTGAGATCATCAACGGTTAATTCTGTAAAAAAAATATAGTCGAGGAGTTGTAATCTTTTTTCAAGTAAATCCATTGTTCTTTCCTTATCATAGAGATACAGGCTCGTGGATTAAGTTATTCATTATAATATTCGGCAGATTTTATGGCAGGTTTAAAACAACAAAGAATAAATGTTAATTTTTAGAAGGTAATAAATAATTATACTATTTCATTATAATAGCTTTTTATTAAACATTTTATAACATTATATTCAATTATGTCCAGCAAGTTATATAATATCTTGATGTATATAGTATAGCGCTATAAAATAAAGATAATTTGGTTACTATCGCATAAAAAAGAATGTTCCCGCCGCTAATGCGACAGGAACGCCGGAATTGACCGGCTAACTCGAACGACTTGTCCCGCTGCTGGCGGGAACAAGTCATTCGAGCGGACAACCCTTGTAGGGCTGCCGCCTTGCCGGCATTAAAAAGAGCGAATGCTAGCATTCGCTCTACTCGCCGTCTGCGGTTGCCGTTCAATTCCGGCGTTAGTCGCTACAGATCTTCTTTCATTATCACGGAGAATAGTAACGAACAGAACAGATGTAATTCAAAGAATAATTGATAAGAAAAAAGCCAAGACCTACCTAGAAATAGGGGTAGCTAATGGAACTAACTTCTTTCCAATAAGAGTCAGACAAAAGATTGCAGTTGATCCGAACTTCACCTTCTCAAAAAAGCATAGGATAAAATGGACTCTTAAAAACTTATATAACGTGGTTGCAAAATACTACGAATCCACTAGCGATAGTTATTTTTCTCGCAAGAAGTCAACTGATCGTTTAGACGTTGTGTTTATTGATGGACTGCATACTTATGAGCAGTCATTGAGAGACGTCATTAATTCGCTGATTAACCTAAATGAAACTGGTGTAATCATTATGCATGATTGTAGTCCACCAAATCAAGCGGCAGCACATCCAGCAGCGTCTGTCAAGCATGCTACTGAGTTGGAGTTACCTGGATGGACTGGAGAATGGAGTGGAGATGTATGGAAGACGATCTGTTACTTGAGAAGTCATAGAACGGATCTGAGAGTATTCGTGTTAGACTGTGATTATGGATTAGGAATAGTGACAAAGGGAGAAGCCGATAGTTGCCTGAACCTGAGTCAAAGCGAGTTGAATGAAATGACTTATGAAGATCTCGTGAGTGATAGAAGAAATCTCCTTAATCTAAAAGATGAAAGTTATTTGTTTGAGTTCTTGGAGAATATTTAATCCAACGCAGGCAATTGCTTTTCCATGTTAATTGGAGAAGCCTAACACATATAAGGCCCCCAAAGTCAAGGGACAAAGGTATCCCTGACAATCTTTTTCATTGCCGAACAACCGGATGAACCACCGTTCTTCCGTTCCCCGGATCCGGCTTGGTTTCGAAGATAGGGATGCTGGTGCAATAACTGGTCTGCACCAAACACATATAGAGGGTCGCTAGTGGTACCCTAGAACATCATTGGTACCCGAATGCCGTCCGAATCAAAAGCGGAGCTCTGCCTGTGAGTCTGGCAGGCTTAGTTACTATGGCGGATCGACGCGGGGCAGACCGTGGAGATGGATTCACGATGAACTCATCAAAAGAGAAAAGGGACCGGGATAAAAAATAAGGGGACACAACACTTAATAGGCAAATATGTCAAATATGTACGATAGCCCTTTATCTCGGTTGACGGTTTGAAGCAAGGAAGAAAGGCGCAATGAAGCGTCAGAATGGACCGGGCGATATAATATGGTGTTATTATAACGCTGGGTTTGACACCTTATCGCTCCCCTCGGTCGCTGCGAGGGCGTAAGTTAAAAGGTCGTTCCCGCGCTAACGTGACGGGAACGCCGGAATTGACCGTTTAACTCGAATGACTTGCCCCGCCGCCGACGGGAACAAGTCATTCGAGCGGACAACCCCTACGGGGCTGCCGTCTTGCCGGCGCTAATACGAGCGAATGCAAACATTCGCTCTACTCGCTGTCTGCGATTGCTGCTCAATTCCGGCGTTAGTCGCGACACGATGTTGCGTAATTAAATGTGTAGAAAGGAGATAAACTTATACTTGACTACACCTGGCTTGTTTCCGCCAGTACCCTAGGATGACATGCTACCGTTGCGCTGATGACGGGGTGTGAAGCTCATCCGACAATGTATCGAAAAGGGACGAAGCCGTGAGGTGGAACCCCGTCCGGAAGTCTCGTCCGGTTAAGAGCTAGGGTCAGGATAATATGGTGAGGTTAAACAAAGGGCTACACGCACCGTCAGACGGATACAGACCTACCGGGACTAACAGGTCTAAGGCTGCTTCTCTGAGTAAGCAGCAAGCGGTCAGGATACAGGTCTCTAACGTACCTGTACGAAACTGAAGGACCGTCGGTGTCCAGGTCCCACCTAAGTTATCCGTGAGGTTGATTACGCAGAACGTGGAAAAGCCGTTCCTCCGCCATGCGCAAAGCATGGCAGGCAAACCGCAAGGCATGCTGTAGGAGTGACGGCCTTGAGAAAGCTGGAAGAAGCAAATACCGTCTTGTCATGAGGCGGATAGAACGTGAGACATAGTTCAATCCGAAATCCACGTTAGCAACAGCAGTGGAGAGAGGATGCCCACGTCCAGCAGGTGTTTCGTTGCAAGAGAGTCTGGAGAATCTTCGGAGATGAGAACGCAAATGATGGCAGATAAAGCCGGTGCCCTCGTCGACAGCGCAAAACAATGGAAAGCCATAGACTGGCCTAAACAAGGCGTCAGGTTAGAGGACTACAGATGCGTATTGCAAAGGCTGTTAAGGAAGGAAGACCAGGCAAGGTCAAGGCCTTGCAATGGCTTCTTACACACTCATTCAACGCCAAGCTACTGGCTGTAAAGCGAGTGACCACAAACAAGGGGAAGAATACCCCGGGCATAGATGGCGTCCTATGGAAAGGCGCTCGTGCCAAAATGCGAGCGGCCCGCAGCTTGCGTCAACACGGATATACAGCAAAACCATTGAATCGTATCTATATCCCGAAGAAGAACGGGAAGAAACGACCACTGAGCATTCCCACCATGTACGACAGGACAATGCAGGCGTTATACAAGCTGGCACTCGCACCGGTAGCGGAGACAACGGCCGATAGGAACTCATATGGGTTTCGTGAAGGCCGCTCATGCGCCGACGCTGTGGCAGCAGCCTTCAACGCTCTGTCAAAGCCAAATTCAGCAACATGGATACTCGAAGGTGATATCTCTGGCTGCTATGACAATATATCACGTCACTGGTTACTGGAGAATGTACCACTTGAGAGGAGAATACTCAAGCAATGGCTTTGCGCGGGATATGTAGAAAACGGTATCTCATATCCTACACGCAAAGGGACGCCGCAAGGTGGGATTATAAGTCCCACGCTCGCGAATATGACCCTCGACGGGCTGGAGCAAACCGTAGCCAATGCAGTCCCCCGACGATCAAGGGTTAATTTCATTCGGTATGCGGACGACTTCATAATAACGGGCAAGTCCAAAACCCTGCTCGAGAAGGACGTTCTACCTGCCGTGAAACGGTTCCTTGCGAAACGAGGTCTCACGATATCAGAAGAGAAGACTGAGATCACGTATATAAAAGACGGACTTACGTTCCTGGGGCAAACATTCCGCAAACACGGGAATACACTGCACATCATCCCGTCAAAGGAGGGAGTCCTCGCCCTTCAGCGGAGGATAGGAACTTTGATCCGAAAACATACCTGTGCGCCGATAGATCGCCTTATCTGGAAACTGAATGCAGTACTTCGGGGTTGGGCGTATTACCACCGACATGTGGTATCATCTGAGGCATTCAGCCGTGTTGATACATATGTGTACGAACAACTATGGAGGTTCCTGCGTCGCAGACATCCAAATAAGTCCAAGAGATGGTTGGTCAAGGAGTACTGGACCAAGGCAGGACGGAAGTGGATCTTCTCTACAATAACCAAAGATAATGGGAAATCTAGGTTGTTTCAAGTACAGAAGGTAGGCTCCATAGGAATAAAACGACATATCAAGATCAAGGCAGATGCTAATCCCTACATGCCGGAATATAGTAGATACTTTTGGAAT
>Ga0307380_10005136_pt1 | contig 17448 bp, 18 predicted proteins | sample UN3MG_FD_202239 | JGI IMG/M metagenome (GOLD analysis project Ga0307380, IMG submission 202239) | Soil microbial communities from Risofladan, Vaasa, Finland - UN-3 | ecosystem: Environmental > Terrestrial > Soil > Coastal area > Acid sulfate soil | place: Finland: Risofladan, Vaasa | collected...
GGGCCTGCGGTCCCGGTCGGCCTTGCGAGGCGTGATCGCCAACAGCGGGAACGCCAACGCGTGCACGGGCAGGAAAGGGCTGGCAGCGGTCCGAAAGATTTCCGCGGAAGCATGCGGGAAACTCGGGCTCCCGGACGAATCCCTTCTCGTCTCCTCCACGGGGGTGATCGGGGTACCCCTCCCCGAGGGAAAGATCCTGGCGGCAATCCCCAGGCTCCGTGCCTCCCTGTCCGGCGAAGGCATACAGCGGGCGGGCAAAGCGATCCTCACGACCGACGCGTACCCGAAGCGCGCGATGCGGAAGGTCCGGGTCCGCGGGGGGACCGTCACCCTGGGCGGAATCGCGAAGGGGGCCGGCATGATCGCCCCCTCCATGGGCACGATGCTGGCTTACGTGTTTACGGACGCTGCCGTTCGGTCCTCCGACCTGCGGAAGGCATTCCGGGGGGCCGTGGCACGGTCGTTCCACCGGATCGTGGTGGACGGCGACATGAGCACCAATGACACGACGGCGATTTTCGCCAACGGCGCCTGCGGTCTCCCGTCGCTCGAGGGGAAGGACCTTGCGGACTTCGCCGAAGCGCTGCATGAGCTTCTTCTCGATCTGGCGCTGATGATCGTCCGTGACGGGGAAGGGGCGACGCGCGTCGTGCGCATATCGATAACGGGTGCGAGGAGCGACCGGGCCGCCGAAGCGGCCGCCCGCGCGGTGGCGACCTCCCTGCTGGTCAAGACCGCGGTGTTCGGGGCGGACCCCAACTGGGGGCGCGTGATCGCAGCCGTCGGGCGGTCCGGGATCGACATGGACCCTGCCCGGGCCGAGGTGTCCTTCGCGGGGGAAAAAGTGATGCGCAGGGGGATGGTGATCGACCGGCAGGCCGAGCGTCGTGCGGCCCCGAAGATCCGGAAAGAGGCGTATGGCATCGATGTTGCCCTCGGGCTCGGAAAGGGGATCTATTTCGTGTACTTCTCGGACCTGGGCCACGGTTACATCCGGATCAACGCCGGGTACAGGACGTGACGATTGGACTTTATTTCTTGAGAATCCCGAGTCTTTTGTGCTACATATGGAAGATTAGCCCTAAATCTCTCACGGGCGGGACTTTCCCCGGGGTGCCCCGTAATGAAAGGGGTGGATGGGGAGGGGCGGAACGCCCGGAGGAACAACCCCGAAACGAGGAGGAAGGGAAGACATGGCAAACGGACAAGGTTCGGCCATCACGATGAAGCAGCTGCTGGAAGCGGGGGTCCACTTCGGTCACCAGACGAAGAGGTGGAACCCGAAGATGAAAAAGTTCATTTTCACTGCAAGAAACGGAATTTACATCATCGATCTCCAGCAGACGGTGAAGATGTTCCGCACCGCCTACGATTTCGTGCGGGACATGGCGGCGGACGGGGGAACGGTCCTGTTCGTGGGCACCAAGAAACAGGCCCAGGAGGCCGTCGAGGAGGAGGCGAGGCGGGCGAACACCCCGTATGTGAACGTCCGGTGGCTGGGAGGCATGCTCACCAACTTCCAGACGATCCGCAAGAGCCTCGACCGTCTCCAGAAGCTTGTGGACATGACCACGGACGGGACGGTCGAGAAACTCCCCAAGAAGGAAGTGCTCAAGCTCGCCAAGGAACAAGCCAAGCTGGAGAAAGTGCTGGGCGGCATCAAGAATCTGCGGCGCATCCCCGACGCCATTTTCGTCGTCGACCCTTCTCGTGAGGAGATTGCGGTCCTGGAGGCGAAGCGCCTTGCGATACCGATCATCGCCATCGTCGACACCAACTGCGACCCGGACCTGATCGATTACGTCATCCCGGGGAATGACGACGCCATCCGGGCGATCAAGCTGTTCCTGGGGAAGGTCGCCGACGCGATTCTGGAGGGGAAGGCGGCGTACGAGGAGAAGACCGCGTCGGCGGTGGACAAGGAAGCCGAGACGCCGGAGGTCACGATGGCGCTCATCTCCACCGAGGAGGAGACCGAGGAGAAGACCGAGGAGGAGAGCGAAGCCGGGCAGGTTCCCGCCGCCGCGGAGGAATAAGCCTCCGCAAGCTCAATATTTGACTGATGAGAGGACGAGGATGCAGATAACAGCGGAGATGGTACGCGAACTGCGCGAGAAAACCGGCGTGGGGATGATGGACTGCAAGAGGGCCCTTGCCGAGTCGGAAGGGAACCTGGAGACCGCGGTCGACGTCCTACGTAAGAAAGGACTGGCCGCCGCGGCGAAGAAGTCATCGAGGATCGCCTCCGAAGGGGTTGTTGCGGCCCACGTCGCCTTGGGGTCCGCGACGCTGGTCGAGGTAAACTGCGAGACCGATTTCGTCGCTAAGACCGACGATTTTCAGGAATTCGTGAGGCAGGTCTCCCAGGCGGTGAACGGGAAGGGGCCGAAGGACGTCGAGGAGTCGCTTCTCATCCCCGGGGAAGGGGGAGTCCCCCTGGGAACCATGCTGAACGAGAAGGTGGCGAAGATCGGGGAGAAGATCTCGTTTCGCCGATTCGAGCGCTTTGCCCTGCCGGCGGATGCCAAGGGAGTGCTCGTTTCCTACATCCACGCGGGGGGGAAGATCGGGGTGCTGGCAGAGGTCCTCGGGGCGGGGGGGGATGACGCGGAATTTCTCGCGCTTGGCAAGGATATAGCGATGCAGATCGCCGCGGCGAATCCCCTCGTTGTTTCCCGGGAAGATGTTCCTGCGGCGGAGATCGAGAGGGAGAAGGCGATCTATCGCGAGCAGGCGCTTGCTGCGGGCAAGCCGGAAAAGGTCCTGGACCGTATCGCAGAAGGAAAGCTCGAAAAGTACTACGGCGATTTCTGCCTGACGGAGCAGGCGTTCATCAGGGACCCCGAACGGAGGGTGAAGGACCTGCTGAAGGAGATGGCGGAGAAGTTGGCCGTCGATGTTCGCATCGGGCGGTTCGTGCGTTTCCAGGTGGGTGAGGGGCTTACGAAACGGTCCGACAACCTGGCGGTGGAAGTCGCGAAACAGCTTGAGCAGGGGTGATTGTGGGCGGGGACACTCCCGCTAACCTACCGGAGGTTCCATGGGAAAACCCGTGTACCGACGCATCCTGCTGAAGCTGTCGGGCGAGGCCCTCATGGGGAAGCAGGAGTACGGGATCGACGAAAAGATCCTCGCGGGCCTCTCGAAGGAGATCAGGGAAGTCACCTCCCTGGGGGTGCAGGTCGCCCTGGTCGTCGGGGGCGGGAACATCTACCGGGGCATCCAGACCAGCCGCGAGTACGGCATCGACCGCGCCTCGGCCGACTACATGGGGATGCTCGCGACCGTCATCAACAGCCTGGCGCTGCAGGAGAGGCTGGAGCGTGACGGCGTGACGACGCGCGTCCTCTCCGCCATCGAGATGCGGTCGATCGCGGAACCGTACATCCGGCGGCGAGCCCTTCGGCACCTTGATAAGGGAAGGGTGGTCATCTTTGCCGCGGGGACCGGAAACCCGTATTTCACGACGGATACCGCTGCCGCGCTCCGGGCAATGGAGATCGGCTCGGACGTGATCCTCAAGGCAACCCGGGTCGACGGGGTGTACGACAAGGACCCGCTGGTCCACAAGAAAGCCAGGAAGTTCAAGGAACTTACCTACATCGATGCTCTGAATAGAAACCTCAAGGTGATGGACGCCACGGCGATCTCCCTGTGCATGGACAACGACCTTCCGATCGTCGTCTTCAACATGACGAAAAGAGGGAACATCCAGAGAGTGGTTCTGGGGGAGAAGATCGGCACCGTGGTCCGGGGAGGTCACTAGTGGAAGCCCTTTTCAAGGACACGGGCGGGAAGATGACGAGAAGCATCGAGGCCTTCAGGAAGGATCTGGGGAAGATCCGGACGGGGAGGGCATCTTTTTCCCTCGTGGACGGGATCATGGTGGACTATTACGGGACCTCCACCCCGCTTCAGCAGGTGGGGACCCTGTCCGTCCCGGAAAGCAGGCTGATCACGATCACGCCCTGGGACGCCAAGATGGTTGGCCCGATCGAAAAAGCGATCCAGGCAAGCGGCCTGGGCCTCAATCCCTCCAGTGACGGCAAGGTCGTGCGCATTCCCATCCCCCCCCTGACCGAGGAACGGCGCAAGGACCTCGTCAAGGTGGTGAGGAAGATGGCGGAGGACGCGCGGATCGCGATCAGGAATATCCGGCGCGATTCGATCGACCGGATTAAGGAAAGGGAGAAGAAAAAAGAGATCTCCGAGGACGAGATGAAGCGTTATCAGGACAGGGTCCAGAAGGAGACGGACAACTACGTCAAGAAGATCGACGAGATCCTGAAGGGGAAGGAACAGGAGATCATGGAGGTCTGACGCGAAGCGCCGGGCCGTTTCCGTCATCCGTCGACAACAGAAGGAGGAAACACAGCATGGCCATCATCATCAACGACGAGTGCACCGCCTGCGGGTCCTGTCCGGAAGCCTGCCCGGCCGGAGCGATCGTCGAGGGCGAGAAGTACAAGGTGACCGATGAATGCACCGAGTGTCTTGCCTGCGTCGAGACCTGCCCGACCGGGGCCATCGTCCAGGTCTAGGACCTAGGACGCGTCCGCCGGGATTCGAAGACAAGCCCACATGAAAAACGGCGGACCCCCTGCATCCGCCCTCCCGCGGCACGTCGCCATCATCATGGATGGAAACGGGCGGTGGGCAAGGCTTCGCGGCCTCCCGCGCGTCGAAGGGCATCGGATGGGAATTCGTTCCGTCCGGGCAATCGTCGAGTGTGCGCGGGAGATCGGGATCTCCCACCTCACGCTGTATGCGTTCTCCTCGGAAAACTGGGGGCGTCCACGGACCGAAGTGACGATGCTGATGGGGCTTCTCCGGAAGTTCCTCGCCCAGGAACTCCCGGATCTCAACAAGCACGGAATCCGGTTAAACGTCATCGGCGAGACCTGGCATCTCCCTCTCTACGTCCGGAAGGTACTCGACCGGACGCTGGCAGCCACGGAGCAAAACAGCAGCATGACGCTCACTCTGGCGCTTTCGTACGCGGGCAGGAACGAGATCGTGCGGGCGGCCAGGCAACTGGCCGCAGACGCGGCGGAGGGGAAGATCGCTCCGGAATCGATCACCGACGAGGAATTCGCCGGCAGGCTGGACACGATCGGGATCCCGGATCCGGATCTGGTGATCCGGACCAGCGGGGAGGTCCGGATCAGCAATTTCCTCCTTTGGCAGGCGGCGTATGCGGAGTTCGTCTTTACCGACGTCCTTTGGCCTGATTTCGGGAAGCCCGAGTTCCTCGCTGCTCTCGAGGAATATTCGCACCGCGACCGTCGTTTCGGCCTGACGGGGGGAAAGGGAAACCGTTCCCCGGGCGACCCATGACCGCGCTCGAGAAACGGATCCTCACCGCGGTCGTGCTTCTGCCGCCCCTGGTGGGGGTCATTCTGTTCGGAAAGGGCTGGCTCTTCGCTCTGCTGGTCGGAGCGGTGGCCATTCTTTGTGCCGGTGAGTATTTCCGCCTGTTCTTCTCCTCCGCCCGGGACAGATGGTCCGGCATAGGAGTGACCGGTCTGGTCTACCTCTCCGCGGTCTTCCTTCCGTTCCAGGCGGCGGGGGCGGCAGTGCTGTGCTGCGTTTCGCTCATGGTGTTCTCTTTTCTGGCGGGTGGGGAGTCCCACGCGGAAAAGGCTCGGGGAGCCGGGCTTGCCACGCTCGGCGCGGTCTACATCGGCGCGTTCCTGTCCACCTATCCCCGCACCATCGCTCTCCCGGGCGGGGAGCACTGGGTCTTCCTGGGGCTCATCGCGGTCTTCGGGGGAGACATCTCCGCCTACTTCGTCGGCACGTCCTTCGGGAAGCGACACCTTTTGAAGAGCATTTCCCCCAACAAGACGGTTGAGGGTGCCGTCGGGGGACTGGCGGCCAGCATTGTTCTGGGGACCGGCTACGGGGCTTTGTTCCTGCACGGTGTTCCCCTCTGGTTCGTCTCCCTCGCCTCCGCGGGCGCAGGGGTCGTGGGGCAGGCCGGAGATCTGTTTGAATCGCTCCTCAAGCGTGCCGCGGGGGTCAAGGACAGCGGGACGCTCCTGCCGGGGCACGGGGGGATGTTCGACCGGGTGGACGCCGTCATCTCCGCGGGACCGGTTCTTTACCTGTTTGCGTGGCTTGCCCCGCTCGCAGGGGGGCAGTGATGAAGCGGGTCAAAGGTGTCGCCGTTCTGGGATCCACGGGATCGGTGGGCCGCAACGCCCTCGATGTGATCGCGAGATTTCCGAAGCGGTTCCGGGTGACGGCCCTTTGCGCAGGAAAGAACGCCGCGGAACTGACCGAGCAGGCGCGCCGCTTTCGTCCCCCCTTCGTGTGCCTCTCCGAGGAGGTGACCGTTTCCCGGCTGGGACGTCTTCCCCCCGGAACGCGCGTGTTGATCGGGGAGGAGGGGATGTCCGAGGCGGCCTGTGCCGGGGAGACGGACATCGTCCTGGCCGCTGCCGCCGGTGTGACGTCCATACGACCCGTCATCGCGGCCGCAAGGAAGGGGAAGAGGATCGCCCTGGCGAACAAGGAGTTGCTCGTGATGGCGGGCAAGTTCCTCGTGGAGGCCGCGAGGGCCGGCGGGGGAGGGATCCTCCCCGTCGACAGTGAGCATTCCGCGGTCTTTCAGGCGATCGAGGGCCACCGGAAGGAGGACATTTCCCGGATTATTCTTACGGCCTCGGGAGGGCCTTTCCGGGCCCGTACTTCCCGGCAGATGCGCGACGCGACGGTAGAGGAGGCGCTTGGCCACCCGACGTGGCGGATGGGCGCGAAGATCTCGGTCGATTCCGCAACCCTGATGAACAAGGGATTCGAGGTGATCGAGGCGATGTGGCTCTTCGGTCTCCCTCCGTCGCGGATCGACGTCCTCATCCACCCCCAGTCGATCGTCCACTCGATGGTGGAGTACCAGGACGGCAGCCTGATCGCACAGCTGGGCGTTCCCGATATGAGGATCCCCATCGGGTACGCCCTGTCGTATCCCGAGCGGCTCCCCCTGGAACTTCCCCGGTTGCTTCCGCATCGAATGGACGGCTGGGTGTTCGAGCCGCCCGACGGAAAGAGATTTCCGGCCCTCTCCCTGGCGTACGATGCGGCAAAGACCGGGGGAACGGCGCCCGCGACGCTCAATGCAGCGAACGAGGTAGCGGTCGGTGCGTTTCTCGCGGGGCGGATCCGCTTCACGGACATCGCCAGGGTGGTAGAGAAGTCGCGTGCTGCATGGCGCAAGGCGAAAAGGTCTGTTACCCTTAAAGATGTGCTCCGCGCGGACGCGGAAGCCAGAGCAGAAACGTCCCGCACCATATCCCGAATGAGGAGACCCCGCAAACCGTGATCTATTTCCTGTCCTTCCTCGCCGTTCTGGGCATTCTGATCTTCGTTCATGAGTTCGGGCATTTCATCGTCGCTCGCCGGCTCGGTGTGGGGGTCACGAAGTTTTCCTTCGGGTTCGGGCCCAAGCTTGCAGGATTTACGAGAGGCGAAACCGAGTACCTGATTTCCGCGATCCCGCTCGGAGGGTACGTCAAGCTCGTGGGGGAAAGCGACGAGGAGGAGGTTTCCCCTGAGGAACGGGACAGGGCGTTTTACGGCAAGCCGGTCTGGGTGAAGATGGCGATCGTGTCCGCCGGTCCGATCGCGAACCTCGTATTCGCGTTTCTCGTGTTCTGGGTCGTCTTCCAGGGCGGGGTTCCCGCCCTGACCCCGAAGGTCGGGGACGTGATGCCGGACACGCCGGCGGCCCGGGCAGGGATCGAGGCCGGCGACCTGGTTGTACGGATCGGGGAGAGGGAGATTACGACCTGGGAAGAACTTGCCGCCGGGATCCAGGAGTCGGGGGCCGGGAAGGAACTGGCCATGACCGTCCGCCGCGGGGAGAAGGAGATCCAGGTGACGGTCATACCGGAAATCCGGGAGGGACTGAGCATTTTCGGAGAAAAGATCGACGGACCCAAGATCGGCGTGGTAGCCAGCAAGGAGGTCATTCATAGGAAGATCAACCCCGTGGCCGCCATCGGCCGTGCGGCCGGAGAGACATGGAGGATCATCACCCTGACCGTACTCACCGTGGTGAAACTCGTCATGCGTGTTCTCCCCTCCGATACGCTCGGGGGTCCCATTCTCATCGCGCAGATTGCGGGGGACCAGGCCAGGCAGGGAATCTCCCCCTTCGCATACTTCCTCGGGTTGCTGAGCGTGAACCTGGGGATTCTGAACCTTCTTCCCATTCCGATCCTCGACGGCGGTCATCTTCTCTTCTTCTCGATCGAGGCGCTGCGGCGGAAACCCCTCTCCCCGCAGGTACGGATGATGGCGCAACATGTAGGACTGGCCGTAATTCTTATGCTCACAGCGCTCGTGTTCTACAACGATATCGCACGCCTGATCGCCGGATAACCGATTGATACTGGCCATCGAATCGTCGACTCCCTGCGGGAGCGTAGCGCTCGTCTCCGGGGGAAAACTCCTGGGGGAGACGGTGCTCCCCCGGGAGAATCAGGTATCCGAGACGTTCCTCTTAGCCATTGACCGGCTTCTCGGGGGGGCAGGGGGACCGACCATTGTCACCCATGTAGCGGTTTCGGCGGGACCCGGGTCGTTCACCGGTCTTCGCGTGGGAATGGCGGCCGCGAAGGGACTCTGTTTCGGGTGGAACCTGCCCATCGTGCCCGTGCCGACGCTGCACGCCCTGGCGTCGCGCTTCCGCACGGAAGAGGCGTTGGTGTGTCCTGTGCTCGACGCGAGGAAGAAGGAAGTCTACACAGGGGTCTTCCGCTGGGTAGGGGGGAGGTGCCTCCGCGTTGCCCCCGATGCCGTGGTGTCGCCGGACGCTATCCCGGACCGGTTTGCCGGGGAGAAAGTCTTTTTCTGCGGAGACGGGACGGTTCCGTACGGAGAGTTGCTCCGTGCCCGGATGGGTGCGCGCGCACTCTTCCCCGCGCAGGGCGTTGGGTTGCCGCGGGCGTCGGCCGTGGGATTTCTGGCGGAACACATGATCCGGTCGGGGGAGAGGAAGGAGGCGCGGACGGTCGTACCCGCGTATCTCCGCTTTTCCGAGGCGGAGGTCCGCCGGCGGAAGGAAGGACTTGCCGAGCCGAAAATTGACAATTGACCTTCCTCTGTTAAACTCAGATATCATTCCAGACCCGGAGGTGTCGATGGGGGAGCGGAGCCAGGAAGAGAAAATAGACGCGCTTGTCGAAAAAGATCCGGAGTTCAAGTCCCTGGTTCAGGAACACCGCACGCTGGATGGGAAACTCAAGGAGTTTGACCGGAAGGTATATCTTTCCCCCGACGAGGAAATGGAGCGGAAGCGGCTTCAGAAACTCAAGCTGGCGAAGAAGGACAAGATCGCACAGAGGCTCTCCGGACAATAGGAACAGGAAGGGAGAACTCTCCCTCCACGACGGGTTGCTAAGCCGCTTGCACGTTGGATCCGGCAAGGGTGGTCCCGGCGGGCGACATCCCTTGCGGAGGTTGCATTCCCGCGGGGTTTTTTTTTGTTTCCGATGGGGCGAGAGAAACGAAGAATGCGAAGTGACAGGACGAAAAAAGGGTTGGAGAGGATGCCCCACCGGGCGCTCTACTGCGCTGCCGGGGTTCCGCAGGCGGCGATGGGAAAACCTTTCATCGGCGTGGCGACCTCCTTTACCGACCTGGTCCCCGGCCACGTCGGGATGCGGGTGCTGGAGCGCGTCGTGGAGAACGGCGTGCACGCCGCGGGCGGCTATCCCTTCCTCTTCGGGGTGCCGGCGGTGTGCGACGGGATTGCGATGGGACACAGGGGGATGCACTACTCCCTTCCCCTGCGCGAGTTGATCGCCGACATGATCGAATCGGTCGCCGAGGCCCACGCGCTCGACGGGCTCGTCCTGCTCACCAACTGTGACAAGATCACCCCCGGGATGCTCATGGCCGCTGCGCGGCTTTCCGTTCCCTCCATCGTCCTGACCGCAGGCCCGATGCTCTCGGGAAGGATGGGGGACAGGCGGCTCTCGCTCGTGACGGACACCTTCGAGGCCGTCGGGCGGTACCAGCGGGGGGAGATCGACGCGAAGACGCTTGATCGCCTCGAGGCCGAGGCGTGCCCGGGAGAGGGGTCGTGCCAGGGGCTGTACACCGCGAACACGATGGCGTGCCTTACCGAGACGTTGGGCATGTCCCTGCCCGGGTGCGCAACCGCCCTGGCCGGCATGTCGAAGAAACGGCACATCGGGTACGCGACCGGGAAGCGCATCGTGGAACTGGTGCGAAAAGGGATCACCCCGCGCAAGATCCTCACGCGCGCCGCCTTCGAGAACGCCATCCGGGTTGACCTCGCGCTCGGGGGTTCCTCCAACTCGGTGCTCCATCTTCTGGCCATCGCCCACGAGGCGGGGGTAACGCTTCCCCTGGCCGAGTTCGACCGGCTGTCGCGGGAGACGCCGCAGCTCACCACGGTCACCCCGGCGGGTCCCCACATGATGGAGGACGTGGAGTTCTCCGGCGGGATCCCGGCGATCCTCAACCGGCTGCTGCCCAAGCTCAGGAAGAACCCGACCGTCTCGGGGGAGGACATCACCGCGGTCGCCAGGAAGGGGCGCGTCGTAAACGACGGCATCATCCGCAAGGTCTCCGCCCCCGTGCGGGCCGAGGGCGGAATTGCAGTCCTCACCGGAAACCTCGCCCCGGAGGGCGCGGTGGTAAAACAGTCGGGCGTCGACCCGGAGATGTTCACTTTCCGGGGGAAGGCCAGGGTCTTCGACTCCGAGGAAGCCGCGATGGCGGCGATCATGGGGGGAAAGATCCGTCCGGGCATGTTCGTGGTCATCCGGTACGAGGGGCCGAAAGGGGGACCGGGAATGCGAGAGATGCTATCCCCCACGTCGGCCATCATGGGGATGGGGCTGGGGACCAAGGTGGCCCTCCTCACCGACGGGCGATTCTCGGGTGGAACGCACGGGCCGTGCATCGGCCACGTCTCTCCCGAGGCGATGGAAGGGGGGGCGATCGCACTCGTGAGGAACGGGGACGCGATCGTGCTGGACATCCCGAGGCGGAAGCTCACGCTGGACGTCCCGGCGAAGGAGCTTTCCCGCCGGAAAAAAACCTGGAAAGCCCCGCGTCCGAAGGTTCGGTCGGGGTATCTGGCCCGGTACGCAACACTGGTGGGCTCGGCGGGCACCGGCGCCGTGATCCGGCCGGGAGGATGACGTGAAGATGACCGGAGCGGAGATATTAATCAAGGCGCTGGAAGACCTCGGGGTGGATGTCGTCTTCGGATACCCGGGCGGGGCGGTCCTGAACATCTACGACGCCCTGTTCCAGAACACGAAGGTCCGGCACCTTCTTGTCCGCCACGAGCAGGGCGGCGTGCACATGGCCGACGGGTACGCTCGCGCCTCGGGAAAAACCGGCGTAAGCCTTGTGACCTCGGGCCCCGGGGCGACAAACACGGTCACCGGGATCGCGACGGCGTACATGGATTCGATTCCCATCGTCGTCTTTTCCGGCCAGGTGCCGTCGCTCATGATCGGCAACGATGCGTTCCAGGAGGCGGACATCGTCGGGATCACGCGGCCCTGCACGAAGCACAACTACCTGATCAAGCAGACCAAGGACATGGCGCGCACCATCAAGGAGGCGTTCTACATCGCCTCCACCGGGCGCCCGGGGCCCGTGCTGGTCGACATCCCGAAGGACGTCTTGGCCGGCTCCGCGGAGTACCACCTCCCGAAAGAGGTGAGTCTGCGGGGGTATCACCCCAACTACGAGGGTCACCAGAAGCAGGTGGAGAACGCCATCCGCATGCTGCTGGAGAAGGAGCGCCCCGTCATCTACGCAGGGGGGGGGATCATCCTCTCCGATACGTCCTCGCTGCTTTCGGAGTTCGCCCGGATCCTCGGGATCCCCGTCACGACCACGCTGATGGGGCTGGGCGGCTTCCCGGGGACCGACCCGCTCTCCCTCGGGATGCTCGGGATGCACGGCACCTTCCGGGCGAACATGGCGATCTCGCACTGCGACGTGATCCTGGGGGTCGGGGCGAGGTTCGACGACCGGGTCACCGGGAAGATCGACGAGTTCGCGCCCGGCGCGAAGATCATCCACGTGGACATCGATCCGACCTCCATCCAGAAGAACATCCCCGTGGACATCCCGATCGTGGGGGACCTGAAGGACGTGCTCCGGAAGATGATCAAGCTCGTCAAGGGGACGAAAGAGGCGGCAAAGTACCGGAAGAAGATCGCCCCGTGGCGGGACCAGATGGCGGAGTGGAAATCGACCCATCCGCTTGCGTACAAGCAGGGAAAGGGAAAGATCAAGCCCCAGTACGTAGTCGAGCAGGTCTACGATCTCACCGGCGGCGACGCGATCATCACCACCGAGGTGGGGCAGAACCAGATGTTCGCCGCCCAGTACTACCTGTACGACAGGCCGCGGACCTTCCTCTCCTCCGGGGGGCTGGGCACGATGGGGTACGGGCTTCCGGCGGCGATCGGGGCACAGGTGGCGATGCCGGAAAAGCTCGTGGTCGACATCGCGGGCGACGGGAGCATCCAGATGAACATCCAGGAGCTCGCCACCGCCGTCCAGTATCGTCTCCCCGTGAAGGTGGTGATTTTGAACAACGGGTCGCTGGGGATGGTGCGGCAGTGGCAGGAGCTGTTCTTCCAGGGGAAGCTTTCCCATACGTGCCTTCCCCAGATCCCCGATTTCGTACGACTCGCGGAAGCTTACGGGGCGGCGGGGTTCCGGGCGACGAAGCCCGAACAGGTAAGGGATGTTCTCCGAAAGGGGTTCGCCGCACCCGGGCCGGCCATCATCGACATCGTGACGGATCCCAACGAGATGGTCTACCCGATGGTGCCTGCGGGGGCGCCTCTCACGAAGATGCTTCTCGTGTGACGGCCCGGGGGGAATCGATGCGACATACCATATCCGTTCTGGTGGAAAACGAGTTCGGTGTCCTAAGCCGCGTCTCCGGGCTGTTTTCCGGGAGGGGGTTCAACATCGAGTCGCTTTCCGTGGCGGAGACGCAGGACCCCACGGTCTCCCGCATGACGATCGTGACCAGCGGCAACGACCAGATCGTCGAACAGATCCTGAAGCAGCTCAACAAGCTCGTTTCGGTCATCAAGGTGGTCAACCTGACGAACAAGGAGACCGTGAACCGTGAGCTCGTGCTGATCAAGGTGAACGCCGACCCGGAGACGAAGGCCGAGGTGCTGCGCCTGGTGGACATCTTTCGGGCGAAGATCGTCGACGTGGCAATCCGGTGCTACACGATCGAGATGACGGGCGACGAGGAAAAGATCAACGCGCTGCTCCAGTTGCTGAAGCCGAACGGGATCCGCGAGATCGTGCGAACGGGTCGCGTGGCCATCGCACGAGGGATGTAGCAAGAGAAGGGGAAGAAGAGACAGGGATTTCCACATTGCCCGGGGAGGGGATGACGATGGTCCGGATCTACCGTGAGAAGGATGCCAGGCAGTCCGTTCTGAAGAAGAAGAAGATCGCGATCCTGGGATACGGGAGCCAGGGACATGCGCACGCGAACAACCTGAGGGAGAGCGGGATGGACGTCGTCGTGGGCGAACTCCCAGGATCCGAGAACGCGGCGAAGGCGAAGAAGGCCGGGTTCGAGGTCTGCGACGCCGCCACTGCCACGGGGAAGGCCGACGTCGTCGTCATGCTCCTGCCCGACGAACTGCAGGGGGACATCTACCGGACTGCCGTCGGACCGAATATCAGGAAGGGCGCCTACCTCATGTTCGCCCACGGCTTCAACATCCACTACGGACAGGTCGACCCCCGGGTTGATCTGAACGTGTTCATGGTGGCCCCGAAAGCCCCCGGGCATCTGGTGCGGGCGCAGTACGAGAAGGGGGAGGGCGTCCCCGCCCTCATCGCCGTCCACCAGGACCCTGCGGGGGACAGCCGGGACGTGGCGCTTGCGTACGCCGGCGCGATCGGTTCGGCCCGCGCGGGGGTGATCGAGACCTCCTTCCGGGAGGAGACGGAAACCGACCTCTTTGGGGAACAGGCGGTGCTCTGCGGTGGCGTGACGGCGTTGATCCTGGCGGGGTACGAGACACTGGTCGAGGCGGGGTACGCACCCGAGATGGCGTACTTCGAGTGTCTGCACGAGCTGAAGCTCATCGTGGACCTCGTTTACGAGGGCGGGATCTCCACGATGCGGTACTCCGTGAGCAATACCGCGCAATTCGGCGACCTGACACGGGGGCCGCGGGTCGTCAACGCGGAGACGAAGGCCGAGATGAAGCGGATGCTCGAGGAAGTCCAGAACGGATCGTTTGCGCGGGAGTGGATCCTGGAGAACCGGGCAAACCGCCCCGTCTTCAACGCTCTCACCCGGCGCGGCGAGGAGCACCCGATCGAAGAGGTGGGCCGCAGACTCCGTGCGATGATGCCGTGGATCGCGAAGGGGCGTCTGGTCGACAGATCGAAGAATTGATCCGGAGAGGGACAGGCCGGCATCGATGGATCCGGGAAGGAAGGGTCGGGAGGGCGGGGTGATAGCCCCGGAAGGGATTCCCTTTCTTCTGGGAGCGATGGCCCTCGCGGTCGCGTTACTCCTCGTGTGGCCAAGGACCATTCCGGCCGCGCTCTTCGGGGTTTTTCTCGCCGTTTTTGTCGGATGGTTCTTTCGGAACCCCGACAGGTTGCCTCCTTCTTTCCCCGGAGCGGTGATTTCCCCCGCGGATGGTAAAATAGTGTATGCAGGCGACAACCCGCCGGGAAGGTATTTCGGGGAACCGGGAAAGCGGGTGAGCGTCTTCATGTCTCTTTTTGACGTGCATGTCAACCGGGCCCCGGTTTCCGGCAAGGTGGTGTCCGTCCAGTACCACCCCGGGAAGTTCCTGGCGGCAAACGTCGAGAAGGCGTCGCTTGCCAACGAACAGAACGGGGTGCTCCTCGAAACGCCGGACGGCCACCGGGTCGCCTATGTGCAGATCGCCGGGTTCATCGCCCGGCGTGTTGTTTGCGACCTCGTTCCGGGGGACACCGTCCGGGTGGGGCAGCGGGTAGGTCTCATCCGTTTCGGATCGCGGGTCGACATTCTGCTCCCCTCCTCCGCCTCCCTGAACGTGCGGGAGGGGGACCGGGTTCGGGCCGGGGAGAGCATCGTGGGGGTGGTGAAATGAAAAAGAGGAAAAGGCGGGAGGACGGGATCAGCCGCGGAGTCTACGTATTGCCCAACCTGATCACGTCGTGTTCGCTGTTCGCCGGGTTCTACTCGATCGCCGCGACGTACACCGGCCAGTTCGAAAAGGCCGCCATGGCCATTATCGCAGCGGTTGTGCTGGACGGACTGGACGGCCGGATAGCACGGATGACCCAGACGACCACGAAGTTCGGGGTGGAGTACGACTCCCTGGTCGATGTCGTCGCCTGCGGCGTTGCGCCGGCGTTCCTCGTGTATGGATGGGCTCTCTCGCGCTTCGGACGGTGGGGATGGCTGGCCGCGTTCCTCTACCTGATCTGCGGGGCACTCCGGCTCGCCCGGTTCAACGTCCAGGTCAACACGGTCGAGAGGGGGAAGTTCAACGGGCTGCCGATTCCCGCCGCCGCGACGTTCGTGGCCTCCATGATCCTGCTCTTCTACTATCTCGGCGGATCCGGGAGCTACAAGCACGTCGCCGTGCTCCTCTCCATCTACGTTCTTGCGTTCCTCATGGTCAGCACCGTAGGGTACGACAGTTTCAAGGACCTGGAGCCTTTACGCCGCCGTCCTTTCAACACGCTTGTGGTGTTCATCTTCCTCGCCCTCCTGCTGGTTGCGGAGCCCCAGGTGATGATCTTCCTGTTCTCCTCCGTTTATATCGTTTCCGGTCCGGTGGGGGAGCTGGTGCGCGCGTTGCGGGGTCGGCGGCGGCAAGAGATAACGGACGAAAGCGAGAAAACCGCTCATGGGAATGACGCTGACGGAGAAGATCCTCGCGAGGCACGCGGGGAAGGAAAAGGTTGAGCCGGGAGAACTGATCCTCGCGAGGGTCGACCTCGCGCTGGGAAATGACATAACCAGCCCGATCGCCATCCAGGCGATCCGGAACCTGGGAATCCGGAAGGTATTCGACAGGGATCGGATCGCGCTCGTTCCGGATCACTTCACGCCGAACAAGGACATCCGCTCGGCCGAGCAGGCCAGGATGATGCGAGACTTCGCCCGCGAGTACGGGATCACGAACTACTTCGAGATCGGGCGGATGGGGATCGAGCATGTGCTTTTGCCCGACGAGGGGCTCGTTGTTCCCGGCGATCTCGTGATCGGGGCGGACAGCCACACCTGCACCTACGGGGCCCTGTGCGCATTCTCGACCGGCGTTGGCAGCACCGACCTGGCCGCGGCGATGATCGCCGGGGAGGTGTGGCTCAAGGTGCCCGAGTCGATCCGGATCGTGCTCTCCGGAAGGCCGGGAAAGTGGGTCGAGGGGAAGGACGTCATTCTCCATATCATCGGGAAGATCGGTGTGGACGGCGCCCTCTACCAGTCGATGGAGTACACCGGGGACGGGCTCGCGGCTCTCTCGATGGCGTGGCGCTTCACGATCTCCAACATGGCGATCGAGGCGGGAGCGAAAAACGGCATCTTCCCCTTCGACGAGGTCACGAAGGCCTACGCGGATGAGCGGGCTGCCCGGGATTACTCCGTGGTCGAGGTCGACGGGAACGCCCGGTATGCGGCGGAAATCGGGATCGACCTGGGGGCCCTCGAGCCGCAGGTGGCGTTTCCGCACCTGCCGGAGAACACCCGGCCCCTGTCCCAGGCGGGAAACGTCCCCATCGACCAGGTGGTGGTGGGTTCGTGCACCAACGGGCGCATCGAGGACCTCCGGAGCGCGTGCGCGGTCCTGCGCGGCCGGAAAGTGCACGACGCGGTACGGATGCTCGTCTTTCCCGCCACCCAGGAGATCTACCTCCAGGCGATGCGGGAGGGGTTGATGGAGATCTTCGTGAGCGCGGGCGCGGCGTTTTCCACGCCGACCTGCGGGCCGTGCCTGGGGGGCCACATGGGGGTCCTCGCGAAGGGCGAGCGGGCCGTCGCCACCACGAATCGGAACTTCGTGGGCCGGATGGGGCACCCCGAGAGCGAGGTCTACCTCGCCAATCCCGCGGTGGCGGCCGCCTCCGCGGTGCTCGGCCGGATCGGCAGCCCCGACGAGATTCCCTGACGCCCGCGACCGGCTCCGCAGCCTCCCCCATCCGCAGCGGTATACCGCTGCTCCGGGGGACTTCGTCGGAGGGGGACTCCGTTCGTGGCTCGCCGTGCGATGAACCCGCACGGCTTAAGCTTAACCTCACCGTCCGGCCGGTCTCCGGGGGTCCGTTCCGGAAGAGGCCGTGCACCGAGAGGGTCGATGCGGGGGGTTCCGCGAAGCGGCCTGTGGAGCGAGGAATGGGAATCGCCGCGAAGCGGCGTCCGGTACGCGAGCGGAACCGGCAGCGAGCGGGCGC
>Ga0307380_10005137_pt1 | contig 17443 bp, 17 predicted proteins | sample UN3MG_FD_202239 | JGI IMG/M metagenome (GOLD analysis project Ga0307380, IMG submission 202239) | Soil microbial communities from Risofladan, Vaasa, Finland - UN-3 | ecosystem: Environmental > Terrestrial > Soil > Coastal area > Acid sulfate soil | place: Finland: Risofladan, Vaasa | collected...
TTTCTCGTAGTTGATTAACGGCTTTGCAGTATTTTAGATAAGTGTATGGAGAGAAAAGCGCCAAAACCCCCGTTACGTACAGTTTGCTGTTGGTCATGAGAAACGGGGGTTAAACCTCATTGCTACAAAGGTTCATAGCTTTCATATACTGCGTATCCGGGTAGCGTGAGAGAAAAAGTGATTGAAAAAAAATGGGATTAGTGACAGAATTAGGTATAAACATTCCGGATATAGGACAATGACAAAGAGTGAGTTCCAGAAAAAGGTCATCGAGCTTTTAAAAAAGTATGACCTCACCAGCAAGATGCAGGAAAAGATCCTCCCTCTCCTGTCCATCATCGACAACCTCAACCAGGAGGAGATGGTAAAGGTGTACAATATTCTCGAAGAGGCGATCGTTGCCCAGAAGGAAACAGAGGCACTGGCGTTCAAGCTGAAGATCCTGTGCTCGGATTTCAACAAGACAATAAAGTCTTTCTCGAAGAGGCTCGTCGAGATCAGAAAGAGGCTCGAAGGGCTGAAAAATAACGGTGCTCTTTTTGAAATAAGAAGCTTGCCTTCGGAGCAAGAATTTACTAAACTAAGAAAAGAAGCAGCCATGAAATATAACAAACATTCATTCTCAGGAGAAAAGCCGAACTTCGGACTGAAGCTCAACAAGCTCTTCAGTGCGTACATTACGGAGTATGGGCCCGAGCAGATCACGCTTGTAATAAGCGATTCTATACTCTACACAAACAACCTCATCCTGCGAATATCCCTCAAGACGAAGAATGTCCTGATAGGTTCCAGTAAATCGCTCAAGCTCTACGAGACGAAAGAGGGACACAGTTACCTTGTCACTGATAAACCAGAGGTAATCCCGTTCGGAAACAAAAAAGGGTTCTACTTCAAGAACATAACCTATGAGGATATTCTTAATCTTACCAACGGGGATTTCTTCAAGGTGTTCAACCAGCAGATACTCGACGGATACAAAGAGGAGGAGACAACCCTCCCGGAAGAACTAAAGGATGTGGGCTATTTCAAGTTCGAGTGACCTTCAGGCCCTATCCACTCCCTCCCCGCTTTTATCGCATCTCTAATGATACCGGAGCTCTTTCGCACATCGTCGGCACCCTCGATTCCTGGGTAGAGAAGCTCACCGCTGTAGCGCACACCGCATGCCGACATGAATGCCTTTGTGATGGAGATGTTGCACGAAAAGATCCGTTCTCCGGAGCGATGATCCGGAGAGCGAAACCCTCCGGTAGAAAGAAGAAAACCCTTCCTCCCGTCAGAGACGGTCATACCTTTGAGTACAAAACGTCTCACCCAGAGAGCTTGACCGCGGTCGATGAACGCCTTCGCGACCGCCGGGGGCCCCATGAAAAATACCGGGAATGCAAACACGATACGCTCGTATCCCACAAGTGCATCATAGTACTGGGTCATGTCGTCATCTATGACGCACCTGCCTGTTTGTCCGCATCGGTTGCACGAACTGCAGGGCAGGATGTCGAGCTCACGGAGCACCGCCTTTTCCACCCCGCACGCCGCCTGGCGGCATCCATCAAGGAAGTAATCGAGTAGGGTGTCGGTGTTCCCGCCGGATCTCGGGCTTCCGTAGACTGCGAGCACGCGTGGAACATCCTCCGCGCGTTTCGTTGGTACGTTCTTTACCGGTTCAGGCTTTCCCACGCTGTTTCCCGACAGTTTACCCTTTTTTCAATCGTATTGTTATATCTTTCGGCAGCGCGATTCCGCCCGCCACCATCATGGCATGATAGATCCCTGTACCCAATGCGCATCCACAGTGAAGAGGAGGAGTTTTCTGCTGAATCATCGAGAAGAATTTCGATCTGTACCCATGCTTCATCGTATCAAGGATATCTATCTCAAAGGTATCGCCTACCTCTTTTATGTTGGGACACTCTGTCCTGACCGAAACTCCGCAGATATCGAATGCATCATCTGCTTCGGCCTCTATATGCACCGAGTAGCCGCATATGCCTGCATCGACATCCGCAATTCCCTTCATACCAGGACACCCCTTACTCCTTTTACAGCGGTCTTCTCCCGGCCAGCGCCTTGGAGAGGGTCACAGAATCCGCGTATTCGAGGTCGCCGCCTACAGGCAGACCGCTTGCGATTCTCGTAACCGATATACCGAGCGGCTTGATGAGCTTCGAGATATAGAGAGCCGTTGCGTCTCCCTCGACATTAGGATCCGTGGCGACTATAACCTCATCTATACCGCCGCTCTCGATTCTTTTTAAAAGCTCCCTTATCCTGAGCTTCTCGGGACCTATACCGTCGAGAGGGGATATGGCGCCCATGAGAACGTGGTAAAGCCCTCTGTATGTACCGATCCTCTCGACCGCCCAGACATCCTTCGGTTCTTCAACGACACACACAAGCCCTCGGTTCCTCCGGGAATCAGAACAGATTTCGCAGTGATCGTGCTCAGTAAGATTACCGCACTCTGAGCAGAAACGTACCTTTCTCTTGACCTCGAGTATGGCTTCTGCAATGCTCCGGCCCAAACCCTCATCCTCCTTGAGAATGAAAAAGGCCAGCCGCTCGGCCGTTCTTCTCCCTATACCGGGAAGCTTTGTAAGCTCGTTGATGAGATTGTGGATTGCGCTCTTATCTCTCAATTAAAACGGCACCTCGAGTCCGGGAATATTCAGACCGCCCGTAACCTTTGCCATCTCGAGCTTTATCGTCTCGTCCATCTTGTGCATGCCGTCATTCACTGCAGCGATGATGAGGTCCTCGAGCATCTCCTTGTCATCCGGATTAACGACCTCTTTGGCGATCTTGATGTCTATGACCTCATGCTTCCCGTTCACCGTTGCCTTCACCATATCTCCGCCGGAACTCCCCGTGGCATACTTATTCACAAGGTCGTCCTGCAGCTTCTTTATCTTCTCCTGCAGCTCCTGAGCCTGGCGTATAAAGTTCATTGTTATCCTCCAGTGGTGTTTTTCGAGACAATCTCCCCCTTGAATATTTCGAGCACCTTCGACACTCCGGGTGACATCCTGTTTTTCTCTATATCCGGATTTTCACCTGCATCAACCATAAAGCTCACACGCACGTCCTTCTGCAGAAAATCCCGGACTTCCTTCTCTATATATCTTCTGGTAGAGTCCTCGCTCACATGCTCATAGCTGAGACGCTGTTTGCTGTTGTAGTGGATAACAAGGAGGTTGTCCTCATAATGGTAAGAAGCCGCCCTGTCGAGAAACTCCGCGATGGCCCTCCTCTTCTTCGAGAAGTGCATAACCACTCTCTTCGCGATTTCGTCGTCACTCTTCCCGTTGAACCCTTCCTGTGTCACCGCTTCCCCGTTGAAGATCGATGATTCGGAAGACCCCTCACAGCCGTTTTCCGATGCCTCCTCACCTCTGAACAGCGAGGAATCTGCATCATCTCCGCACCCGTTTTGGGATGTCTTCTCCCCGTTGCCGTATGAAGAATCGACAGGCATCATCTGTCCGCCCCCGCCGATTGCCCTGCCCATATCCTCCAGCCGCTTCACCAGAAGTGCCGGATTGATGATCTCCTTGTAGTGGACGATCTTCATAAGGGCGATCTCGAAGAGCTCCCGGCCGAGCTCGCTGTTTCTCGTGTCGAGAAACGTCTGCGAAAGCTGGGTAAGCACGTTGGTGATGTCCCGGGAGGTAAAGCTTTTGAGCGACTTCTTCATCCGCTCCTTGTCCTCTTCCGGCAGGTCTATGAGCTCTGAGCCTCTCGAGTCGAAGGTCATTATATTGAGGTTTCTGAAATACTCTATAAGGCCCGATATGAGGGCGATCGGTTCGAATCCGTCATTGACGAGACGATGCAAAAGAGAGATACACCCCTCCGCTTCCCCGGCGGCCAGGGCCTCCGCGAAGCTGTGATAGATGTCGTATCCTGGCAGTCCCAGCACGTAGAAGACGTCCTTCTCCTCTATCCTGGCTTCAGAGTAGGATATCATCTGGTCCAGGATCGACTCTGCATCCCTCACAGATCCTGAAGCGGCCTTTGCGATCCAGAACAAGGCCTTTGGGTCCGCTTCCACCGAAACGTCCTTCAGTATGTGTTCGAGCAGCGGCGTAATAAGGGGTATCGGTACACGCTTGAAGACAAACTGCTGGCATCTCGATCGTATGGTGGGAGGCACCTTGTTTACCTCGGTAGTGGCAAAGACGAAAACAACGTGGTGGGGAGGCTCCTCGAGGGTTTTGAGAAGCGCATTGAACGCCTCCGTGGTGAGCATGTGCACCTCATCGATGATGTATATCTTGTACCGCGCCGAGGACGGGGAAAACCGCACATTCTCCCGAAGCTGCCGCACCTCGTCTATTCTCCTGTTAGACGCACCGTCTATCTCGACGAGATCGAGAGCCTTTCCTTCTGTTATCTCGGTACAGAAGACGCACCGGTTGCACGGTGTGGGAGTGGGGCCGCTTTCGCAGTTGAGGGCCTTGGCGAAGATCCGGGCGGCGGACGTCTTGCCGACGCCTCTCGGACCGCTGAACAGGTAGGCATGACCGACCCGGCCACGTGTGATTGCATTCTTGAGGGTGTTCGCTATATGCTCCTGGCCCACGAGCTCGTCGAAAACCTGCGGTCTGTACCTTCTCGCCGATACGATGTAGGACATCGGTATTGTCGTTCTCCAGTCGGTTGATAACCCTAATTAAAATAATGCAATTCGATCTTTATTGCAAGCCGTATAAAAGGCCCATCTCACAGTGCCCGCTCCAATCGAGTATGAAAGCTCACAGACACAGATCACTTACCGTTGCTACCTTCCGGTCCTGGCGGGGTTGGGTGTCTGCATCTTGAGCCGTACCCGATTATCACAGCAGGCACTGTAAGATAGGCCTCTTTTCGGAGAGAGTGGGATTCGAACCCACGGTACCCGGTTAAGGTACACACGCTTTCCAAGCGTGCTCCTTCGGCCTCTCGGACATCTCTCCTGTACTGCTTGATCTATAATATATAAACCGTGCAAGATAAAATCAAATAAAGAGTTGTACAGGCCGGGGTGATATTGCTTGACGAAAGGCTCCCTTTTTCTGTTTCTTTTACCATCCTTAACGACACGCAAGGAATCTGTTCATGAACGGCATCCCACAGCTTATCGACACCCTGACGGCAATCTTCCACCAGCATGCTATTCTCAGCATCGGAATATTACTTTTCGTGGGCTATAGTCTCGGCAAACTGTGTGAGATCGTCAAACTCCCCGCAATCACCGGATATATACTCGCGGGCCTCATTCTGGGAAAATCGATCACCGGTATCATCAGTCCGCAGATGGGGCACAACCTCTCGGACATCACGGAGATCGCACTCGGATTCATAGCTCTCTCTATTGGAGGAGAGTTCAGTATTGCAAAGATACGGCAGACCGGTTTCAATATCCTCGTGCTCACCATCTTCGAGGCTATTTTCGCATACATATTCGTGACCTCTATACTCTTCTTCATCGGGCTGGACTACAGAATCGCATTCATTCTCGGGGCAATTTCCGCCGCAACCGCCCCTGCTGCGACCGTCATCATCATAAAGGAGCTCAGGGCGCGCGGCGAGTTTGTGGATTATCTCTACGGGGTCGTCGCCTTTGACGACGCGGTGTGCGTCATGCTTTTCAGCATCACGTTCTCCATCGTTTCTCCCATGCTCACAGGCATCGAAGTAAAGGGAGGGATCTCCCACGCAGTAATGGAGCTGGCCCTCTCCTTCGTGACAGGGGGAATCGGGGGAACCCTCATTCATATGCTCACGATAAAAAAGTACCGTATCAACGAGATCATGCTGATTTCACTCTCCATTCTGTTCCTTGTCTCAGCAGCAAGCATGATCTTCGGATTCTCTCCGCTCATCGCCAATATGGCCATGGGAGCAACGATAGTAAACCTTTCTTCGAAAAACAGAAGGATATTCATTATAATCGAGCCGCTCACCCCGCCGATATTCGCACTATTCTTCATACTCGCAGGAACTGAGCTCGATATATCGATATTTGCAAAAGGAGGAGTCGTCATATACAGCATCCTCTATATTTTAGGGAGATTCGCCGGGAAGTTTGCCGGTATATTAGGCGCAGGTTCCATCATTAAGGCGCCCGAGGCTGTGCGGAAGTTTTTGGGCTTCTGTCTCTTTCCTCAGGCCGGTGTCGCAATCGGCCTCGCACTCTTCGTACAGGCCTCTCCCATGGCGCTGAACGCCCCTCTTCATGTGAAGGAGATGTTTATTCTCATCGTGAACATCGTGCTCCTCAGCGTCTTTATCAACGAGCTGGTGGGGCCGATAATATCGAAGTTCGGTATAAAAAAGGGAACAGGTCTGTACTAACGGAGGATAACCGAAGGATGGACATATTCGACATCTTGAAGGAAGAGGCGTGTTCAGTCACGCTCTCAGCCAGAAACAAGCACGACTGCCTCGAAAAGATCGCCATGCTTGTGGCTCCTGTCGTCGAGGGAAAGAGCCATGAACAGCTTTTCTCAGCGCTCCAGACGAGAGAAGAGCAGGGCACAACAGGGCTTGAAAAAGGAATCGCGATCCCTCACGCGAGGATAGAGGGTATAGAGGCTTTCACTCTGGGTATCCTGGTCTCGAGGAGAGGAATCGACTTCAAGGCGATAGACGGGAAGCGTACGCACATCTTCTTCATCCTCGTAGGGCCTGTAGAACGCTCTCAGGAGTATCTGAAGCTCCTCGCCCAGGTGTCGAGGGTTGCAAAGAACAGGAACGCAGTCCGGGAGATGCTCGCCGCGCTGACCCCATCGGTGCTGAGGGAGGTGTTTCTCCGGTTCACCACAGGCGGGCTTTTGAAAAAGGAGGAGAAGGGAAAGAGCAAGCTATTCGTCATCGTGCTCTACGAAAGGCGTTTTCTCGACGATATCGTACAGCTGTTTCTCGAGCAGGGGATACGGGGCGCATCCGTGATGGATTCCTCCGGAATAAGCGATGTCCTCTCCAAGGTCCCGCTTTTCGGCGATTTCCTCAACTTTCTCGGCGAGCGTGAAAACACGAGCAAGACGATAATCACCGTTGTGCCTGAAAACGAGATCCCCACGCTCATCGAGGGGATCGAGGACATCATGGGAGACCTCGACACACACTCCGGCGCAATGGTGTTCACCCTCGACATATCCTACATGAAGGGCTCTATGGAGGCCATCTAATCCCTATTTGACAAGTATCAGCCCCCGTTGACACTAAAAGTATCAGCGAGTGTTTACAGTTACAGGATTATTCAATATCCTAATAATTCTCTGAAAATCAACCCTTTAAGAGTCAGGTAAGGGTTAATTTTCAAGGGGTTTCTAATTATCATTTTAAGTGTCAACGCTGGGTGATATATATCACCTATTGCTCATAAGTCGCCGTAAACAGCAAGCGAAATGGGGCTTTTGGCGGTTTCCTCACCGCATACTCTTTTTCACCGTCCAGCTGCGCCGCTACCAAATCCGTGAGCAAACCGCATCCCCATTGCTCATAAGTTACAATTTATTAGACCCTATCTCAAGGTTGCCTGAAATTATCATTTACGAATGGTTACAGATGTAAATAGAACATTGCCAACAGCATGTCTTCGAAGCGACGCTTCAGTCCCCATTATACCCAAATCTCAAAAAAAGGGCATATACAGATTGCTTCGTCTAGCAGAAACCCTCATGGGTTTCTGCACCTCTCGCAATGACAACCAACACCACGTTCTATTCGCCCTACATAGTATTATATCACGCCTAAATTGAAAGAAACGCGGCCTCAAGCTCGTACCGCACCGATCGCCCCTTCATAGTCAGGTTCCTCGGTAATCTCGCCGACGAGCTGTGTGTAGATCACCCGGTCTCTCTCATCGAGTACAACCACAACCCGTGCCAGAAGACCAGCGAGCGGCCCGTCCGTGATCTCGCACCCGTAGCTTCGACCGAAATCACGGTTTCTGAGCTGGGAAAGAGTTATCATATTATCAATTCCTTCGGAGGAACAGAACCTGTCCTGTACAAAAGGCAGATCGTTGCTGATTGTAAGGATAACGGTGTCTGAAAGAGACTTCGCACTCTCGTTGAACCTACGTGCCGAAGCGGGCACCTGCCAGTATCGAGAGAGGACACGATGTTCAGAATCTTTTTCTTTCCCGTGAAATCCTTTAGAGTGACATCACTGAGGTCTCTCTTCGTCAGCACCCAATCGGCTGCCTCTGTCCCCTTTTCGGGGAGCTCTCCTGATGTGTGAACCGGTTTTCCATTCAGATGTATCGTTGCCATGCTTTTGTTCCTACATCGTCCTTTATGAAATAGTCTGGAATGTCCCGAAGAGCAGAGCATCATAAGCCTTCATCCTTAAAAGACAGCACGCGACTTAATTTCTCTCTTGAATGATATCCACACGTAACATCGAGACATGATAAAAAATTATACTTCCGCCCGTACCTGTTAACGCTCTTTTCGTTTTACCACCAATATTGTATCGGGCCTTTATCGGCTTTTCCAGGAGTAAACCCGATCAAAAACATGCTTGAAACTGCGTCCAGGCAAACGTATTTTTTCTTAGGAGAGTATTACGAGCCGAGAGGATACTGCTCTCAAAGATGAAAGATCGAGACACCCGGAGGCAAATAGGGTTTCGCCCTCTTTAGACCGGGGGAGGTTTCCGATGCGGAGGATGAAAAATACAAGATCCTCTGTTCCGCCCTTTACAAACCCTTGTCCGAGACGGGCCGTTCAGAAGATATGTTCCGCACCCTAAAGCAGAAAAGAAGCGTGCTGAGAAGCTCGATCTCTTGTCTACGTTGATAATACTCTTATACATCAATAACTCCTTTTAAGAGTCGTTAATTGTTTGGTAAATATTGTTATTTTTTGCCTATTCTATAGAAGAAGCAATTATAGAGTTGAAAGGGGGAGAACGATGAAAAGAGTAATGCTTCTTGTTATTACCCTGATCTTTATATGCGTGACAGGTTCCCTGTTTGCGGACGGCGACTTCGATCTTGATTTCAAGCTCGACATGTCCGTCTCGATCCCTTCGGGTTTCTTCATCACACCGAGCGTGAGGGCAATGTACAACATGGGTACATTCGGCGCCGGAGCGGAGCTCAAATATTCGCATAACCTGAAGTATAATGACTCCTACTTCCTAGGCTTCGGCCTTGTCGAACTGGGTCCCATTTACGGAGGGCTCGGGTTTGCCGCAAAGCTCACCGATGCACACGACCCTACAGGTGAGTACTACTTTGCCACTCCTGAAACAGACGTAACCCTCGCTCTTACGGGCGGAGCCCTGTTCAAACCCATTCCGCTCGGTCCGGGGAAGCTCGGGTTCAACGCAGGCTTCGACCTCTACGCATCGGCAACCCCGGTAAAGCAGACGGATGTAAGCAACCCCGCTGACCTTATCGGCGCTCTGTTCACCTCCGGGATCGCGAGCGGTTTCAACGCCATATTCAACCTCTTCAAGATAAACCTTGGAGTAAACTACACGGTTGAGTTCTAGCTCCAGTCTCGAACGATTCTCCGAAGATACCAGGAGCTTGGGGCGCAGATACATACTACCGTGAGAATACGGACTGCCCTAGAACGAGCCCTGTGTGCTCACTACCTATTTTATGAACACACCCGCAGATGGCTCAACAATTCACGGACCGCAGAAAGCTCAATCAGCACTCATGGTGCTTGAGGATAGAGGAGATTAGAGACCGGACCCGTCTAGAACCCGCCGGGCTCCAGCTCCCTGAAGGACCGTTTTCCCCCTAAAAAAACCTTATATCTGTACACAGATGGCACCGTGAGAGGTAGCCTCGCGGGGGCTCTCTGTACCCGAAATCACAGGCAAATTTGAACAGCCCCTCCATGTCGTCATGTGCGAGCAACCCGATCACAGGGCGTTCATCCGGCTCAATCCCCTCCTCGAGGAGAGAGGCGAGGTCCCGGCAGTCACAAAAGTGAGATACCGCCGCAGTATCCGGGGAGTTGTCAAAATGGTTGTGCCAGGGCCTTTTGAAATCCCCCGACACATCCGGCCCAGAAGAGGTCATCCGCCCTGTACCGGGGAGCATCATCACCGAGCCTATACGCCGCCCGTCCCATAAAAAAGAACTCGATATTCCGGTGAGAGCCCAAACCCCTGAGCTTTTTGTACGTCTCATATGGAAGCGTTCCTTCAATCCCTAGCCCTGTGAACAGACGAAAGTACTCGATCTGATACACAAACATATTGCGGCCGAATATCTCATAACCGGTCTCCACCGCCATCTTCGTTCGTCGGAAGGGAACTCACTCCAGGTAGAAAGGGTTCACAGATATAATGATACCCTTCAGCCCCTTGTTTTTCAAAAGAAGCATCTTCTGTTTCGTCAGCTTTTTGTCGACACACCACACTGCGTTCGTTTCGACGAAGGTCGATGCTATCCCGTAGAATTCCGCCGTCTCTACGGCGCTTTCGAGGAGATTGAAGTTAAGAAACGGGTCGCCCCCGGTGAAGTGGAGCCCATGATTCAGGCTCACATACTCCGGACCGTACGGTGAGGGGCCGATCCTTTCGGCGAGGCCGGAAAGGATGCTCTCGAGATCCTTGTGTGAGATCCAGTCACCCTCCCACCGTGGGGAGCATGCGTACATACAGTGGAGGCATTCGCAGGAACATCTGTAGGAAAGTATAAAGCCGCCGGATACCGGAGATGGAACCTTTATCCTCAACCGTCCTCCTGTCCATTCTGCTCGACAGTGTACCGGATCCCATCGACAATAAACGTACGTTGGACGCTGAGGTCTATATCAGGAAAAACGAAAGTCTCGACCCTTCCCCCGTTGGGAGCGATACCGATCACGTTTACCCGCCTGTAGGTCTTCTTCTCCTTGTTGTAGCGCGGCTCCTTCAGGAAAAGTGTGTACATCTTCCCCCTCGGGATCTCGAACACGAAGTTATAGTCGACCTTTTTTACGTCGATCTCCGGGATCTCGTTGAGCATTTTCGGTCTCGAGTATCCTCTTTTTTTTTCCTCGCCATCGACGAGGTACGCTTTTTCCGCCTGCTCGACCATGAGTACGAGCCGGTCTCTTTTTACGATCTCCTCCTCTGTTCGTTCGAGCAGAGAGAGAAAATCTTCCTTCCTGAGGTCGGACAGCTCGTCACACGGGATAAAGAAGATCTTCTCCGGATAGCGGTGCTTGCGCTTCGTGAGGTCGTACCACTTTATATTCTGACCTGGCTTTGAGAGCTCGATTACGATGTTCTCCGCATCTTCGCTGTAGCTGTTGTTCTCCTGGTCCCTCTCCCAGTTGTTCGCAACGAGCAGGGTGGTCTTTTTTCTGTAAAGACTTTCGAAGTATCCGTACACGACCATAGAGTGGTGCATCTTGTTCGAAAGGTAGGGTATGATCACCGTCTTTCCGTTTCGTATGCTCTCCTCTATAAGGTCGATCTCCACCTCAAGACCCTCTTTGCTCTGTTTTCCCACGAGGTCTATCTTTCCACCGATGAAATTTTCGAAGACGATATCATTCTGGAGGAAGTCCATCTGTCTTACGATCCTGGGATCGAGCTCATCTATCTCGTAGACCTTGGTGTAAGGTTCCGGAATCGATTCAGGATGGGAGTGGTAGTAGACCTCGCCCCCGGAGAATCCGTAGCATCTTCCTATGCTCCCCTTGTAGATCGTATACATCAGGTAGATGAGCAGAGCCTCCTGGTCTTTAGAGAGCGTTCCGAATCGCTCCCGGGCCCATTCCGCCACGGTTTCGGAGACAAAACCGATCTGGTTCTCGAACTTCCCGTCATTTGCGAACCGGAAGTTATCTCTTCCCCACTGGAAGTCCGCGAAGGATATGGTGAACTCCCTCATGAACCTTCCGTAGGAGGTTTCTATGAACAGGGAGGCGGTATATGTTCCGGCCTTCCGGTATGGGGAACCCCGAAAGAGCACCTCTCCGCTGAACTTTTCGAGTGCGAGGTCGATTTCCCCGTCGCTCTCGAAATCGAATGACACGGTCCTGATATCGTCCATGTCTGTGCCTGCGATCACCCACTCCAGCACAGGCGGCGTGCCGCTGTGGCACTCGACATCGACCCTGATCTCCCTGTTTCTGAAATCGTACAGCGTGTCGTAGCTTCTCTGGTACAGCCTCTCGTCCCCGTAGGCAGAGAACAGGCCGAGGGAGAGAGCGAGAAGGATTGATAGAATGAAGGTTATAAGAAAAGATGGTCTTCTTTCGGTTGCTGATGGGCCCATAGAATCCCTACTGCAATGAATCGAGTATCCCTTTCACCCGGTCGCGCGCCTTTATGTGGGAATCGACGCGGTCGCGCTCCCTCTCGACTATCTTCCCGGGCGCCTTTGTGAGGAACTCTTTGTTTTTCAGCTTTTTCGAAGACCTCAATATTTCAGCCTCGAGGCGGTCATGCTCCTTCTTGAGCCTCTGTTTCTCCTTTTCCACATCGATCAGTCCTCGAAGCGGGAGATACACCTCATATCCGCTGCCGACCGCAGAGGCGCTCTCGGCCGGTTTCTTCATATCCACGCCGTATTCGATGCTGCGAAGTTTCGCGAGAGAGAGAATGACCTCCATCTGCTTCTCTATGACGCTCGATACGATCTTTGATGAGGTCTTCATGAGAACCTCCGCCTTGAGCTCAGGAGGAACGTTGAGCTCTCCCCGTATATTTCTGATATTGTAGACGAGCTCCTTGATAATGTCCATCCGCTCGACACTCTCTCTGCACACGTTTTTTTTGTTGTAGTCGGGATAGGAGGCAACCATTATGCTCTTCGGCCGCTGCCCGGGCAAGCTCTGCCAAGGCAACCTCTGCCAGATCTCCTCAGTGATAAAGGGCATGATCGGATGGAGAAGCCGTAATGAACCCTCAAGGACCCTGATGAGCATCCACGCTGCGTGAGATCTATCGCGGCCGTCGTCGCTGTAGAGCTTGACCTTCGATATCTCTATGTACCAGTCACAGAATTCGTGCCAGAAGAACTCGTATATGAGGGAGGATGCCTCCATGAGCTTGTACCCGCCGAGATAACGGTTCATATCCTTCACTGTATTCTCGAACAGGGTGAGGATCCATCGATCGGCGGTATCGAGATCGCCCTCTTCCACCTCCTGGAGATCGACATCCTCGGTGTTCATGAGGATGTAGCGGGAAGCATTCCATATCTTGTTCGCGAACCGGGCGCCGATTGCGAACTTATCCATGGAGAGGAGGAGGTTCTGCCCGAGCGGAGTGATGTTGACGATCGTGTACCGCATGGCGTCGGCACCGTAGTTGTCGACCACCTCGAGCGGATCGATGCCGTTTCCGAGGGATTTGCTCATCTTCCTTCCCTTCTCATCCATCACCACGCCATGTATATACACATCACCGAACGGTATCTCTTTCATGAACTCAAGCCCGCTCATTATCATCCTCGCGACCCAGAAGAAGAGAATTCCCGGGTCTGTAACGAGTACAGCAGTAGGATAGTAGTAGCCCAGTTCACAGGCGGCGCGAGAACCGTCCTGTGGTTCTGCAGGCCACCCGAGAGTGGAAAAGGGCCAGAGCTGAGATGAAAACCAGGTATCGAGAACGTCATCGTCCTGGTAGATGTTTTCAGACCGGCACGACCGGCATGCGCTCGGCTCATCGACCGAGGCAAAAACCTCCCCGCATTCGGAGCAGTAGTACACAGGGATCCTGTGGCCCCACCATATCTGACGGGATATGCACCAGTCCCTGATATTGGTCATCCAGTTCATATACACCTTCTTCCACCGGTTCGGGTAGAAGCGTATCTTCCCCTCTTCCACTGCCTTTATCGCAGGTTCAGCGAGCGGTTTCATACGGACGAACCACTGCTCCGAGAGATAAGGCTCGATCGTGGTGTGGCAGCGGTAGCAGTGGCCGACCTCGTGCGAGTAGGGCTCCTGCTTCACGAAAAGCCCCTTCTCCCTGAGCTCGTCGAGAACCACTTCCCTGCACTCATACCGGTCCATGCCGACACACTCCGGTATGCCGTTCTCGTTTACCGTCGCATCTTCACGGAATATGTTGATCCGGTCGAGCCCGTGCCTCTCGCCGATCGCGAAATCGTTCGGATCGTGTGCAGGAGTTATCTTCAGCGCCCCTGTACCGAACTCCCGGTCCACGTACGCGTCGGTGATCACAGGGATCTCTCGATCTGCAAGGGGCAGGACAACCGTCTTCCCCACGAAGTCCATGTAGCGGTCGTCATCCGGGTTTACGGCAACCGCAGTATCCCCGAGCATCGTCTCCGGCCTTGTCGTCGCGATCACGAGGCTTCGGTCTTCATCCTTCAAAGGGTAGCGGATATAGTAGAGGAATCCCTGGTGGGTCTCGTGGGAGACCTCTTCGTCGGACAGAGCGGTCTGGCACCTTGGACACCAGTTGATAATGTACTCTCCGCGATAGATGAGCCCCTTGTCGTAGAGCCGCACGAACACCTCGCGGACGGCCCTCGAGAGGCCCTCATCCATGGTGAAACGCTCGCGATCCCAGTCACAGCTCGCACCGAGATGTTTCAGCTGCTCAATGATGCGGCCGCCGTACTCCTCTCTCCACTTCCACACGAGCTCGATGAAACGCTCTCTCCCCACCTCCTGCCTCGTCCGTCCCTCGGATGCGAGCTGTCGCTCGACAACATTCTGGGTAGCTATTCCCGCGTGGTCCGTTCCAGGCATCCAGAGAGCATTGTACCCCTGCATCCGCCGCCAGCGGATGAGAATGTCCTGTATCGCGTTGTTCAGGCCGTGCCCCATGTGGAGCGCGCCTGTCACGTTGGGAGGCGGTATGACGATAGTAAACGGTTTCTTCTCAGGATCGACCTCGGAAGAAAACAGTTTCTCATCTTCCCAGAATTTGTACCACCTTCTTTCCACGCGCTTCGGGTCGTACTTCTTATCGATCTCCATCTCGGCAGTCTCATCTCTCTCAAATTAGCCCTTGGGGCTTAAAAAATACTCTGTTTATGCTTATTGCAAATTTCTATATCATAATTTTAGCCACCATGAACTTAATTTATGAGCCGGCTGATGTCAACGAGAATATCCCCTATCGGACCCGGGCCCTCCTGAGGATCGTGTAGAAGAAAGCTGCAACGGGAAACTGCGTAAGGATGCACGCGGCAACTCCGAGGACTGCCCCTCCTTTGAAGGAGGTGATTGCAACAACCGTCGCTATGGAGAGGTTCCGTGTGCCGTTCTCATAGATCAGCGGGATCGACCTCTCCTCTTCTATCCTGAAAAGTCTTGTGAGATAGATCGAGATCACGAAAGAAACAGTATAGTAGAGCGCGGATGTGAGAACACCCCACGCTATTATCCCTGGGTTGTCCGTAATCACCTGTGCTCCCATCGCAACGGAGATAAGAATGATGAACAGCTCGATGATACCGGACAGAGTGGAGAGTGTCGGCTTTATCTTCTGAAGCAGGTCACCCGTCAGCCATCTTTTCATCACCCGCTTCAGCACAATGGCGAGAATAAACGGGATAACGATGAGGAAGCCGAGGTTTTTTATGAGAAGTATAAGAGAAAAGTAGGAGCTTGTTCTGAAGAAAAGCGAAAACCCGAGCGGAACGAGGAATATCCACACAACGAAGGTGAAAGACTGGATAATAAGAGTAAAGAGTATGTCCCCTTCAAGGAAGCCGGTCCAGGCGGACAGCATCGCGTTAGGAGGGACTGTGGACGATATGACAATCCCTCTCTGCAGGTAGGAAAACTGCTCTGGTATGATGTAAGAAATACCGTAAGCGACAAACGGCCCCAAAATGAAGAGGATGAAGCTCACCGCCATGGGGTAAAGGTAGTGCTTCAGCATGGCGAGGCTTCTAAGACTCGTTGGAAACACCATGATAAAGACCATGATGAAAAGAAGGGGAATGACGATGAATTGAAGAGAGAGCACCCGCTGCTCATTAAACCTTCCCGCGAGATAACCGACGACCATGGCGAGAAGGACCCAGAGGAGTATGTACTTTCTTACCCATAGATTGAAGTTTCTCATACACGGCTCTCTGAAGCTGTATTGAAGAATAGTACCATATGTCGGGGATATTACCACATTAAAAAAAGGTTTTATGATCCTTCAAACGCCGCTCCGTATCCGGACGGACAGGACGATCGAGTCCTCTGTTTAAACAGATCTTTGGTCTGTTTAAACATACTCTATGCCGAGGCCTTCGAGGACCTTCATGCAAACCCATAAGTTCTTTTTTCGGTCGTTTTCGGTGAGAGAGATCCTCACAGTATCCCCGATCCCGGCAATCAGCAGCGGGGCGAGCCCGCATACAGACCTCACGACACCGTCCATCCCGAATCCCGCCTCCGTGATCCCTACGTGGAGAGGGTAGGCCACTCTTCGTGCAGCCTCCCTGTTGGCCTCAACTGTGAGTCTTATGTCTGGCGATTTCAAAGAAATCACGATATCTTCGAATCCCTGACGCTCCAGAAGTGAAACCTCTTTCAGCGCACTCTCGACCATCGCCTCCGAGTTTCTCCCGCCGTATCGGTACAGGACATCCTTTCCGAGTGAGCCGGAGTTTACCCCGACCCTTATTGGCACCCCTCTCTCCTTCGCCGCACGAACGACCTCGAGGAGCTTTCGAGAGCTGCCGATGTTACCGGGGTTTATCCTCAGTTTGTCGCAGCCGGCTTCGAGAGCGAGCAAGGCAAGTTTATAGTCGAAATGTATGTCCGCAACCACCGGTATACCGCAAAGCCGTCTGACGGTCTTCACTGCAAGCGCCGACTCAGGGTCCGGAACAGCTACCCTCACCAACCGCAGCCCGATCTCCTGCAGTGACCTGATCTGTCTCACCGATGCCGAAACGTCCCTTACCGGTACAGATGTCATCTCCTGGATGACGACGGGATTAGACCCTCCGATCTCGAGGTCTCTGACACGTACAGTACTCGCTTTCCTCCTCTCAATCCCGATCTTCGTGGCTACACCCTCCTGTCTAGCCTCTCTTTTTTTTACTGCCGCACAACCAGTCCTGAAGCCCTCTCAGGTGGAGGAGGAGTGAATCGGGAAGCTCGACGTCGTCGTAGCGCATAGGATCTCCCTTTTTCACATCTCTCTTCAGCTTTGCACCAGTAGAAAGCCCGAGGGGAAGAAGGCCCTCATCTTCTGCAACAGAATACCTCTCTATGCCGCCGCGGGAGGAGAACCCGCCGATCTCGTCGACAGTCTCTCCCTCCTTGATATCTTTTTTCGCCAGCGTGATGACCTCGGTAGTCGGAGCGCTTGCTGTCCTGAGCACCGGTTTTTTGTACAGGCATGCCGTGCCGACAGACACAGGAACCTCTATGTTGGTGAGGTGGTACGGGCGGTACAAGAGATGGCATGGCCCCTCCCCTACCTTGAGGTACCGAAGCGTCTCGTTTACTATTCTCCCATGATGCCGTACAACGGCAAAAACTCCGGGTGCCACATCTCCGACCGCGTA
>Ga0307380_10005139_pt1 | contig 17437 bp, 15 predicted proteins | sample UN3MG_FD_202239 | JGI IMG/M metagenome (GOLD analysis project Ga0307380, IMG submission 202239) | Soil microbial communities from Risofladan, Vaasa, Finland - UN-3 | ecosystem: Environmental > Terrestrial > Soil > Coastal area > Acid sulfate soil | place: Finland: Risofladan, Vaasa | collected...
TCTCCAAACCGGCAAAGTTTCGTCGGCCGCCAATGTGCGCTTTCATGCCTACAGCATATCATAGCTGCACCAAGAAATCAAACCTATTACGCGAGATTCAATAATCGCGTGAATGCTCGAAATCGTAGAGCCAAACCCCGGTCGGAACTCAAGCGAACAGATTCTGGCCCCCCCCGCGCGTGTTTGTCAAGAGCCTGAGGCGGCCGGGTGACCGCGGAAAGTTGGGATCGGTCGCGAGAACCTGTAGGGGCGCACGGCGTGCGCCTCCTTCACCCCGACCGGTCGGGGTGCTACATTCGGGCACACAACCGGCCACCCCAACCAAAAACGGTCACACCCAGGCGGCCGCGCTTGGGATTCCTTTCGCCGTTCTCGCAGGATGCTGTTGGCGCCCGGGGCCGCGCTGCAGCGGCGCTCAATCACCGCCGCAAGGTGGCGAGCTTCTGCCGCGCGTAGTCGCGCCAGGTGCTGTGAGGGTAGCGGCTCAGCAGCGACTCGAAATAGCCGGCCGCCAGGCCCGGCTCGCCCGTCTTCTCCGCCAGCTCGCCGGCGCGCATGAGCGCCACCTCCGCCTCGGGGCTGGTGGGGTGGGCGCGCAGCAGGTTGTTGAGCGCGGTCAGGGCGGCGCGGTGTTCGCCGGCGCGGGCAAGGCCGACCGCGATGTCGAACTGCGCCGCGGCGGGAAAGGTAAACGTGGAATCGTAGCGCAGCAGCGCCTGGTACGCGCGACCAGCGCGCTCGGGCTCGCGATGCTCCAGGAACAGGGCGGCGGCGCGGGTGTAAGCCTCGGCGGCGTCGTCACCGAGGTTGAAGCGCTCCTTGCTGCGCGCCAGCTCGAGCCAGGCCTCCGCGTCCTCCGGCGCGCGGCGCACCGCCTCGCTCAGGTCCGCATAGCGCCGGTACCCCTCGTCTTCGCTATAGCTGGCCCCCGACAGCAGATCGCGGCGGCGGATCCTGCCGGGCAACCCCAGCACCAGCGCCAAGGCCATGCCCATGCCGAACCCGCCGATGTGCGCCCAGTAGGCGACGCCGCCGACGGCCTCGCCGGTCATGGCGCCCTGCACGGTCGAGGACACTCCCCCCAGCACCTGCATCCCCAGCCATACGCCGAGGAAGAACCAAGCCTGGACGCGCGCCACGCCCACGCGCCAGAAGAAGATGAAGAGACCGACGACGTAGAACACGCGCACTCGCACCCGCGAGAAGCACACCAGCGACAGTCCCAGGACGGCGGCGATGGCCCCGGACGCGCCGACGCGCGGAATCTCCAGCGACGCCGGCGCGAAGGCCTTGGCCATGCTCACGTCAAGCAGCGTCGCGCCCATCTGCCCGCCGAAGTAGAACGCGAGCAACAGCAGCGGACCCAGCACGTCCTCCACCACCGAGCCGAACAGCCACAGGAAGAGCATGTTGCCCGCCAGATGGGCGGGCCCGCCGTGGGAGAACATGGATCGCACCAGCGCGCCCAGCTCGGGCTGCGCCGGCACGAAGCCGAAGGGGCCGACGCCTTGGCCCCCCTGCGACCAGTATGGCAACTCGTACAGCAAGTAGATGAGGCAGTTGGCGGTGAACAGCGCGTAGGTCATCCACGGTGTTCGCCGCCGGGGGCGGTCGGTCGCATAGGGCAGAAAGAAGAACATGGTCCGTCATGGTGGAGCAGGCGTCCCCGCCTGCCATCTCACCGCCGAGGTTTACCCGCCGCTGGCGGGCTTGCCTGCCGGCAGTGCGGCGGGGCGCCCGTGCCACGCTAGAGCTATTCCCCGTTGCTTCCGAAGAACCTAGTGAGAACGTCAGCACCGTCTGAGTGTCGTCCTGAATGCGCGAGGCGATCGGGCTCTCCCCGGTCACCGCCAGGCAACCGATGGGGGAGGCGTCGCTGCGCTCAGCATGACGGCTCGTGGGGAGTGATATGCGCATCCTTTTCCTCTGCAACCAGTGGCACCTCCAGAAGCAGCTCGTGTCGTGGCTCGACTGCCCGGAACTGGCGGCGGCGGGACACGAGTTCATCCCCTGCGTCGCCGACGAGCGCATCCTCGACCACTGGCAGCCACAAGCGATCGTCATCTGGGGCGGCACTTTCTACGCCGAACGCATCGCCGCGCTGCTTGCCCGTCGGCGCGGCCTGCGCGTGATTGCGGTCGAGAACACCGCCTTCCGCGACCGCATCTATGTGGACGCCGCGGGCGTCACCGGCAACCGCCACGCCGCTGCGCACTGCCGGCACTGGCTGGAGGGACGCGCGTTCTACTCCGGCAAGGGACTCACGCATGACGTGTGCAGCTGCGCCGCCTACCCCGCGGTGATGGCGCGCCCGTTGGTTATGGACGGCTGCAACCTGCTTGCGCCGGAGGATACGGCGCGAGCGGGGGATCGAGTATCACAGCGTTGGGCGAGCCGTGGCCGCGCCCCAGCCGGTGGTACGCGGCGTAGGGGCAAGGCATGCCTTGCCCCTACATCGAGATCCGCGCGAGCAGAGTTGCCGCGGCGCGGAAGGCCCGGCCGCGGTGGCTGATGCGGTTCTTCTCGGCGGGGCTTAACTGGGCCATGGTGCGGCGGTATCCGCGCGGAATAAACACCGGGTCGTACCCGAAACCGCCCTTGCCGCGTGGGGCGTCGGCGATCCTACCCTCGACCGTGCCCTCGACGACCGTCACTTCCCCCGCCGGCGTCGCGATCGCTGCCGCACAGCGAAACCGCGCCGTGCGCTTTACGGAGACACTGTCTCCGGTGGGTGTCCCCGCTGCGTCACGCATCATCCCCAGCAGCTTGGCGATGCGCGCGCCGTCGTCGGCGTTCGGCCCGGCGAAGCGGTTCGACCGCACCCCCGGCTGTCCGCCGAGCGCATCCACCTCCAGGCCGGAGTCGTCGGCGACGGTGAGCAGCCCGGTGTGGCGCGCCACCGCGACCGCCTTGGCGGCGGCATTGTCGGCGAAGGTGGCGCCGGTTTCCGCCGCCTCGGGCGCGTCGGGGTATTCATCCAGCCCGCGCACATCGCCTTCATAACCCGCCCCGCGCAGGATTTCCCGCACCTCGCGCAGCTTATGCGCGTTGCGGGTGGCGAGGATGATGGGGCCGGTAGGAGGAGGTAGGGGATTCGTCGCTGGCGCTCGGAATGACATTGCACGGCCCTTATCCCAGCGCCGCCTTCTGCGCGGCGAGCAGTTGCTTGATGCCGGCCTGGGCAAGGTCGAGCAGGTGGTTCATCTGCTCGCGGCTGAAAGGCGTGCCCTCCGCGGTGCCCTGCACCTCGACCAGGCGCATGGCGCCGGTCATAACGACGTTCATGTCCACCGATGCGGTCGAATCCTCCTGGTAGCCGAGGTCGAGCAGCATCTCGCCCTGGACGATGCCGACGCTGACGGCGGCGACGGCGTCAATGAGCGGCAACGCCTTGAACACCCCGCGCTGCTGCAGGCCGCGTAGGGCGTCCACCAGGGCGACGTAGCCGCCGGTGATGGAGGCGGTGCGGGTGCCGCCGTCGGCCTGGATGACGTCGCAGTCCACGATGATGCTGCGCTCGCCCAGCGAGCGCAGCTCGGTGACGGCGCGCAGAGAGCGCCCGATGAGGCGCTGGATCTCGAAGGTGCGCCCGCCCTGGCCGCCGCGCGCGGCCTCGCGGCGGGTGCGCTCGGCGGTCGAGCGGGGCAGCATCCCGTACTCGCTGGTGACCCAGCCGCTGCCGCTGCCCTTGAGAAAAGGCGGCACCGTCTCCTCCACGCTCGCCGCGCAGATGACGTGGGTGTCGCCCATCTCCACCAGGCACGACCCCTCGGCGTACTTGAGGAAGTTGCGGGTGATGTTGACCGGGCGCAGTTGATCGTTGGCGCGGCCGTCGGCTCGTGGCATTGGGAAGTCCTTTCTCACCGCGGAGAGCGCCGAGAACGCGGAGACTACTGCAAACGGTAAGTCATTCTCTCGGCGTCCCCCTCTGCATGCTCTGTGTTCTCCGCGGTTAGCTTGTTTCCTACGCCAGGTCAATCTTGTGCAGGTGGCCGGTGATGCTGCAGCCCAGGAAGCGCGCGCTGACCTCGGCGAAGTGCGGCGTGAGGTCGGAAACGTAGAAGAGGTGATCGCAGGAACGTTCGAGCGACGCGCGCAGGGCCTCATCACGGGCGAGGAGCGCCTGCACGTCGGCGGCGGTCTCCAGCGCGGGGTCCACCAGAGTTATGTCCTTCCCCACCATGCGCGCGATCATGTCGTGCAAGATGGGATAATGGGTGCAAGCGAGGATGATGGTGTCCACCCGGCGCTCGAGCAGCGGGGTGAGGTAGGTGCGAATGATGGAAGGCGTCTCAGGCTGATCGAGCCATCCCTCTTCCACCAGGTGCACCAGCAGCGGGGCGGCCTCGGTGATGACCACGGCGTCGTGACGCATCTCCGTGATCAGGCGCTCGTAGATGCCGCTGCCGACCGTGGCGCGGGTGCCGATGACGCCGATGCGCCCGCTCTGGGTCGCCGCCACCGCCGCGCGCACTGCCGGGTCAATAACGCCGATGACCGGCACCTCCAACCGCTCGCGCAAGGCCTCGAGCGCGACTGCGGAGGCGCTGTTGCAGGCTACGACTATCAGCCGCGCGCCCTCGCGCAGCAGGAACCGCGCATCCTCCAGCGCGTAGCGCGTCACCGTCTCCGCCGACTTGCCGCCATAGGGCAACCGCGCGGTATCGCCGAAATACGTCACCCGGTAGTCGGGCAGCACCTCGAACAGGCGGCGCACGACGGTGAGCCCGCCGATGCCGGAGTCGAACACGCCGATCATCTCGAATCTCCGGCGGAGGCGCCGCTCCCGGGCGAGTCGGCCGCAGCCGGCGTCGGCTGGGACCGCGCGGCCGCGGCCCCGGTCTGCACCCATTTGACCGATTCCAGCTCCGCATAGTAGGCGAGCAAGCCGCCCTCCTCCGCAAAGCGCCGCACGCCATCGGTGATCGCTTGGGCCGCCCGCTGCTGGAACTCCGGGCTGCCCAGCAGGGCCTCCTCTTCGGCGGAACTGAGGAAAGCCAGCTCCACCAGTGCGGCGGGCATGAGCGACCTGCTGGTGACGACGAAGTCCTTGCGGCGCCGCACGCCGCCGTCCTTGCGCCCGAGCCCTTTCAGCAGCTCCTGCTGCAAGACCTTGGCGAGGCCGAGGCTGCGGGGAGTGGAGTAGTAGGTCTCGGTGCCGCGGGCGCTCGCCGACCCGGCGTTGCAGTGGATGGAGATGAAGACGTCGGCGCCCTGCTTGTTGGCGACGCCGGCGCGCATGGTGAGCTCGCGCCTCAGTTGGTCGCGCGGGGCGGGGACGGGCAAGGGGATGAGGCTGCAGTCCTCGCGGCGGGTGAGGAGGACCCGCGCTCCTTGCGCGCGCAGCAGCTTTTCGGCGCGCAGGGCGACCGCCAGATTCACCGTCTTCTCCTCCAGCCCGCTTCGCCCGGGCGCACCCGGCTGGCCCCCCCCGTGGCCCGGGTCGAGCACGACCGTCACGTCGCCCGGCGGCACCTGCCCCAACAGGACGCACAGGCCCCGGGGCCCGCGCGCCAGCGCCGCCGGCTGCGGGCTGCGCAAGTTGAGGACGATGCGCGCCTCATTCTCCCCCGTCTGCTCGGCGGTGGCGGACTCGACCAGCGGGTGCTCGCCCTCGACCCTCTCCTCCGTCAGCCGCGCGTTCGAGAGCTCGACCACGGTCTGGGGCGTGCCGCGGCGGTCGCTCAGGCTCGCCACCGGCGCGCCACTGGCGTTGACCACCAAGGCGCAGACCGTATCCGAGCGCCGCACCAGGCGAATCGAGTCCACGGTCACGGTTCCCTGCGCAGTCTCCGGCTCCAGCTTGGGGGCGGGGAGGTCAATCACGATCGTGCGCCCCCCATCGGTCGTGCTGTGGTGGTAGGCTGGGACCTCCTGTTTGAGATCGAGCACCACGCGCACCGAGTCCGGGTTGAGCGAATTCTGGCTGGCGCGCACCGACACGAGATCCGCCTCGTTGACGAGGATCTGCTGTTCGGCGGCGAACAGGTCGGCGTTGGCGACGTCCACGTAGATGCGCGGCGGCTGCTTGAGGGTGCCGGCGGAATAGGAGAGCTGGGCGCTGCCGCCGATGGTGACGCGCACCTTGTCGGGCAGGCGCGCGAAGGTGATGTCGGTGACCCGCGGATGCAGGAAGATGGTGCGCGACTGCTGATCCCAGCGGTAAGCGATGCCGAGATGCCAGGCGACGGTGCGCAGGGGCAGGAACAGATGCTCGCCCTGGCGCGACACCGCCGCCGGCAGGGCGCGCTCGACGCCGTTCACCAGGGCCTGGTCGCTGCCGGTGCGAACGATGAGCGAGGCCCCGTTGGGGGCCCGCATGTCAATGCGGCCGTCGGCGGCGGTAATCTGCACCCCGAGGCGTCGCAGCGCCGCCACCGCGGGAGCGCACACCTCTTCCTTGTCGGCCAACACCTGGAAGGGCGCCGGGCTCGGCATCGGCTCCCCGCCGGCGACGAAGCGGTCCGCCGCCGCGGGTACGGCAACGAGTGCTGCGAGCAGGGCTGCGACGCTGGCTGCGAAAGCTGGTCTCATGATGGACGCCACCAGGAGGGGAAAGTTCCTTCCCGCCCCGGGCCTGGGCGCTGCCCTGGGCGACGGGGAACTGTCCCCTCGCGCCCGGCGGCGCCAGGTATTGTAGCAGCTTTGCAGGGCCCGCACAACCCGCCAAACAGGAGTTCAGCGCTCTCCGCACGATGGTGACGCCGCCAGTTCCCGCGCCAGGCGGCACAGCTCAGCGGCGGCGTGGTCGAAGAAGCGGCGATAGCTCTCGCACAGGTAAGACCGCCGCTCCATCGGCCGCGTGTCACCTCCGGCCGCCGGCAGCCGGTCCTTGCAGCACCCGCCGCGACACAGGTCGAGCCATTCACACCCGGCGCACGCGGCGGCGTTGGCAGCCCGCTGCGCGCAGAAGTCGCGCCAGCGCGCGGTCGCAAACAGGGCGTCGAAGTCATCCTGCATGAGGTTGCCGAGCCGCCACTCGGGCCGCACGAAGAAGTCGCACGGATAGACGTCCCCGTTGTGCTCGACCACCAGGTAGCCGCTGCACGGGCCATCGAGCTCGCACAGGCTGCCGCGCCCGCGGAGCTCCCGCTCCATGATGGCGTCGAATAGCCGCACCGACACCTTTCCCGCGCCGTCCTCGCGCCAGGCGTCGAAGACCGCGCACAGGAAGTCGCCGTAGCCGGCCGGGGACACCGCGTATTCCGCGGCCCGGCCGCCGCCCCCGCCGGCCTCGACGCACGGGATCAACTGCAGATGGGTGAAGCCCCGGTCGCGCAGGAAGCGGTAGATCTCGGCCCCGTGCGGCGCGCTGGCCGCGGTCACCAACGTCAGCAGGTTGAACTCCACGCCGACGTCGCGCAGGTGGCCAATCCCCGCCATCACGGCGTCGAAGCTGCCGCCGGCGGCCCCGGTGCGATAGTGATCGTGGATATGGCGCGGGCCGTCGAGGCTAACGCCGACGAGCACGCTGTAGGCCCGAAACAGCCGCGCCCATTCGCGGTCCAGGAGCACGCCATTGGTCTGCACGGCGTTGGCGACCGGCTGGCCCCCACGGCCGTGACGCGCCATGAGGCCGAACGCGTCAACGAAGAAATCGAGCCCCGCCAGCAGCGGCTCTCCCCCTTGCCAGCTAAAGGTGGCGATGCCCCGACGCGTCGGGGCCAGATACGTGCGGATCATGTGTTCGAGCACGTCGCGCGCCATGCGGTGCCCGGGAGTGGCAGGGTACATCGCCCCCACGCGGCGGTAGAAGCAATAGCGACACGCCAGATTGCAGTCGGCGGAAACGGGCTTTATAAGGAGCTGGAAGTCCCGTGGACGATTCATGGCGCTCGGTCGTCACGGCCCGCGGCGAGGCCGTGTCGTCCACCTCCGGATTGCGCGCGGCGCTGGTTCACCGCCATCGGCCTACGGCGGACTGACGCTCAGCCAGTTGTCCCAGTACGTATTCGCCGCGAACTCGAGCTGCTGGTAGCTGGGGCGATAGAAGTCGTTGTAGTCGTTCTTGCCGGGGACGAATATCGCCAGGCCGTGGGAGTTGCGGCGGGCGTTGTTGTGCGCCTCGGCGATGACCACGTCCTGCACCGTTTGCATCACCGTCTGGGCGGCGGTGACGACGTTGTCGCGCGCGACGAGGCCGCTGATGAGTTGGGCGAAGTCGTAGAGGTCCTTGTTGTCGGGGTAGGCGTAGCGCTGGGCCTGGGTGCGGGCGGAGGTTATCTGCGTGGAGTAGGCGGGCATCGCCGTCGCCAGGGCGCGCCCGAAACCATCCACTGCCAGGGCCACGCCGTCCATCTTCGCCAGCGCGACCGCCGACTGCGTAAGGCCGCTGGTGTAGCCGATGGAAGCGTAGTAGTCGAGCGTCTGCGTCACGATCCGCTCGGCGAATTGCTCGGGCGTCATGGTGGGCGTTGCCACCAGGCTGGCCAGGAACGTCTGGTAGGCATAGCCAGGCCCCGGTGGGCTTTCCTCGGAGCCGACCATGAGCCGACCGAAATGACGCAGCTGGTAGGCGACCTCGACCATCTGCATGAGGGAGGCGTCAAAGCAGATGATGTCGAGCCGGGGCTGCACGTCGAGCGCCTGTGGCAGGTCGGTGATGCTGATGTGGCTGCTGACGGTCCAGTCGTAGGAGACGCCGCGGGTGGCGGGGTTTCTCGCCTCGGCGGTGCGCGCGCTGCGCCATCCCGCTCCGTGGTCCCAGAGGACGACCATATAGTGCTCGGCGGGGTAGGCGGCGACGCCCCACTGCACGAAATCGCGCAGCATCCGCCAGTCGCCCATGTCCACCTCGCCCAGGTCTTGCAGCACCGGCGAGCTGATGGTCGCGGTATCGCTATCCTTGACGACGCGCAGACGCCGGCACCCGGTCCAATCGCCGTTGCTGGTGTCGTAGCCGGCGATGCGGTCCATCTGCACAATGATGTCCACCTCGGGCGAGGAGCCGACCATCTCCATCTCGTTGACATCCTGCACCCCGAACTCCTCGAGGTCGTTGTCGGCGTTGAGGAATACCAGGATCGTCCATTTGCGCTCGGAGGGCTGCAGCAGCGTGTTCGGCACCGTGGCCACCTGCCCGGCGACCACCGTCACTTGCGCCACCGCCGTCAGGAAGCCCGACTTGCTGATGGTCAGCGTTTGCGCCCCGATGGCTACCCGGTCCAGGCGGAAATAGCCCGCGGCGTCGGTGGTGGCGACAGTCGCGCCGCCGGTGACCATGACCAGCGCCCCCGGCGCCGGCTCGTAGCCGGGCGGCGGCGTCGGCCCCCGGCCGAGCGCCAGCATCGGCGTCTGCGCGGCGGCGGGCAGGGTCTGCCCGAACACATAGCCTTCGATCGAGCCAACGGCGGAGCCGGAGCCCCCGCCGCAGCCCGCCGTCATCAACATCAGCAAGGCGCCCGCCACCAGCAGCGCCGCAATCACGAGAATACGCATCCTCAGGCTCCTGCAGACGATGGAAAGAGCGACGAGGGAACACAGGCCCCCTTACCGCACCGATGGAATGAAGATTCCAGAGGAGCGGCCCTAATCCTCTCGGTATGCGCAGCACGCGCAGGAGCGCGCGCGCCGCGCGTCGAACAGCAAAGGCGATGAAGCGCCTGCCCCTGCCGGCTCCGGCGGAGCCCGGCGGGGCGTGGTCGAGGGTGATGCTGTCGTGCCGGTTGCGCCCGCCGTGAAGAGCACTTGGAACGCGTGGGTCGAGGTTGACACCGCGGCGATGCGCCGCAATGCCGCGGCCGTGTGCCGCCTCGTCGGCGCCGGCGTGCAGGTGATGGCGGTGGTCAAGGCCGACGGCTACGGCCACGGCGCCCTGGCGGCGGCACGGGCGGCGCTGGAGGGAGGCGCATCGTGGCTGGGTGTGGCAAGCGTCGAGGAGGGGGCCCAGCTTCGAGCGCAGGGGATCGCAGCGCCGGTGCTGGTGCTGGGGTGCGGCCTGCCCGACCAGGCGGCGCAAGTGGTGGAACAAGGGCTGACGCAGACGCTGGCGACGGGGGAGATGGCGCGCGCGTTGTCGGCGGCGGCGGTCGGGGCGGGCGCCGAGGTGGGCGTGCACATCAAGGTGGACACCGGCATGGGGCGGCTCGGCGTGCTTCCGCATCAGGCGGCGGCCTTTGCGCGCCTGGCGAACGATCTGCCCGGTCTGCGCGTCGAGGGCATGTGCTCCCATCTCGCCACCGCCGATGATGATGACCCAACCTGCGCGCGGGCGCAGGCCCGGCGTTTCCAGCAGACCCTGGCCGAACTCGCGGCCCAGGGCATCGAGCCGCCGCTGCGCCACCTCGCCAATAGCGCCGCGGTCGTGCGCTTCCCGGAGATGCATTTCGACCTGGTGCGGGCGGGGCTGTTGATCTACGGGCTCAATCCGCTGCGGCGGCCGCTGACCGAGCTTGACCTGGTACCGGCGCTGGCGTGGAAGACCCGCATCGCCTGCGTCAGGCGGGTGCCGGCGGGGCAGCCGCTCAGCTATGGCGGGCTCTACGTTACCCCGCGTCCGAGCCGTATCGCATGCTTGCCGGTGGGATACGCGGACGGATTCCCGCGCGCCCTGACCAACGTCGGCACGGTGCTGGTCGGCGGGCGGCGCTGCCCGGTGGTGGGCGCGGTGTGCATGGATCAGACGCTGGTGGATATCGGCGATGCCGACGCGCAGGTGGGTGACGAGGTGGTGCTTATCGGGGAACAGGCCCGGGAGCGAATCACCGCCAATGATCTGGCCGCCGCCCAGGGGACGGTGGTGCACGAGGTCGTAGCGCGCTTGGGGAAGCGACTCCCGCGCATCTGCGCGGACGAGGTCGCGACGCAGGAGGGCGACACATGAAGGCATTATCTCACTGGAGTGCGAGGAGGCGCCGATGGCCGGCGCTGACGGCGGCTGCGGTCACGGCATTGGCGGTGCGCGCAGCCGTCGCGGCGCCTGCCGCCGCGCCCCCGCAGCCGGCGCCGGCGGCGCCCCGGGCCGCGGCGGTGCAGCAGGGCGCCGCGGTCGAGGCCGCCGAGGTGCTGCGCGTGGCCGATGCGGTGGCGCAGTCGGTGGCCGCCACGCAGCGCATTCCCGCGGGCGACGTCGTCACCCTCAAGGATGGCAGTGCCCGGGCGCTGTCGGCGGCGCAATTGTTCGTCCTGCTTGCCCGCTTCCTGGGCAACGGCCACGAGCAGGGGGTGACGCCGGACCATGCCCCGTGTCCGCCGCGGATGGCGGGCCCGCTGGAAACGTCGTCGGCGCCCGTCGCACTGGCGCGTGAGGTCGTGATTCCAGCGGCGGACCTGCTGGCCCAGGCGCGCGTCACCGCCGATGTCGCCGAGGCCACGGGCAGTGTGCCCAGCGGCGTATGGGTGCAGGGACTGCGCCTGAGCCCGGCGCAGTACATGGGGGCGCTGGCAACCATGCTGCAGCACGCGGCGACGACGGGCGCGGTGCCGGAGCAGGTCGCGGTGGGCAACTACCTCCCGCCGCTGGACTGGGCCGTGAACTCGGCGGCGGGCGGCGAACCCGCCGCGCCCCCGCCGCACCTGTCCGCGGCGCCCGCGCAACTTGCGTCGGCGCCTGTCGCTAGCCTGCGGGAACCGGTGATGGCGGAGCCGGAACCGGTGCTGGCCCCGACGCCCGAGCCGGCGCTCACCGTGTACGTGCCGACGAAGCCGCCCCTGTCGGGCGCACTGAAGCTCACCGTCGAGTACGAAGGGCCGCCCGCCTTCATCCGCCTGTCGGTTGACGGCAGGGCCAAGGCGGCGTCCAACATGTCTCACTTCACCTACGTGTGGGACACCCGCCTGGAGCCCGACGGCGATCACCTGCTGCGTATCGCCGCGGTTGACAGCGCGGAGCGCACCCTCGACCATCTCGAAGCCAGCCTCGAGACCGCCAACGGCAATCTTCCTCTCCGCTGACCGGGGAGGATGCAGCGTCCAAGGTCGCCGACGGAGGGCGCACCGCGGCTGGAGCAGGTCGCAGCGCCTGCCATGACCGCCCTGCGACGTGGAAGGTTACCGTGAACGCATCCAGCGCCGTGCTTCTCAACTGGCTGCTCTTCTTCCCGTTCGTGGCGGCTGTGGTCATCGCCGCCTTCCCGCGCATCCTGCGCCTGCTCCCCGCGCAGGAGCGCTCCCTCGCGCTGGGCGCGCCGGGCGCTACCGCCGTCGCCACGGTCCTGCTCTCGCTGGGCGTTGCGGGCGCCATGGGCGCCGCAATCGCCCGCGAAGGCTACGTCTACGCCGACTATCTGTGGACCCCTGCTTTCTTCCAGTTGCGGCTGCGGCTTGACGCTCTGGGGTTCTATGCCCTGCTGGCGATTCTGGCGGCGCTGCTTCCGACGGCGGTATGGGCGAGCGCGACCGGCGCGCGCGACCACTTGCGCTGGGCCGGTTTCGCGGGGGCGCTGGGCGCGTTTACGGGCGTGGTGCTCGCGGCGGACCTGGTGGTGCTGTACATCTTCTGGGAGCTGTCCGCGCTCGCGCTGTGGGTGGCGCTCGCGCCGCCGTTCGCCCCCGGCAAGCGGTTCCTGGCCTGGAGCCACGCGGGCGGGCTGTGCGTCCTGGTGGCGGTGCTGCTGGTCGCCGGGATGACGCTTGACACGCATATCTACAGCGCCGGCCCCGGTTTGCTCATGCAGCGCCTATCCTGGGTGAAATGGGTGGGGCTGCTGTTGCTGGTCGGTCTCGCGTTCAAGCTGGGGTTGGCGCCGGCGCACTCCTGGCTGCGGGATCTGACGCACGCGGGGAGCGGCATCTGGGGGGTGGCCCTGCCGGGAGTCGGTCTGGTGACGGCGGGGTACGGAGCGATCAGGCTCGTGTCCTACATACTCCCGTCATACGCCGCGGCGGCACTGGCGTGGCTGCCGGCGTTGTTGGGGCTGATCACCGTGGTCTACGCGGGGATGCGGGCGCTGTTGGCCGATGACCCGGCCACGGGCGTAAGCTTCTTGTTGGCCGCGGCGGCCGGCCAGGTCGCGTTCGCCCTCGGCGTGGGGATGCGCGGGGCGAGCGCTGGTCTCACCGGGGCGATCGCACTGCTGCTCCCGCTGGCTCTGGGGGCGTCCCTGCTCGGCGCCGGCGGCGCGGGAGGCTTAGGCGCAGCCACCTGGCGCGACTTGCGCGGCAGGTTCAGATCTGCTCCGGCGCAGGGCACCGCGCTGCTCGCGGGGGTCTGGACGCTGGCGGGCGCGCCCCCGCTCGCTGGATTCTGGGCGCAGCGCGCAGTCGTCGCCGCGGCGCGGCACGAGGGGGTGGGTCTGAGCGCGCTGGCGCTCATCGCGCCGATCTTGTTCGCGGCCTACGGCGTGCGGGCGGCGACGATTGGCTTCGCGCGCGATGGAGGTTCCCCCGGGCGGGAACCGCGATGGCGCGGGTGGTGGGTGTTCGGGGTCGTGCTCTTATCCGCAGCCCTGGGGATGGCGCCTGGCCTGTGGATGCCCTACGTGCTGAAGATCACACAGAGCCTGACGGGAGGCTGAGGCATGTCCTCTGTCGCGGCGCAAGCAGGTGGATACATGGCGCTCGCCGGCGCCGCGGCCGCCATGGCCGTGGGCGCGGCCGGGCTCTTCTCCACCCGGCTGCGATCGGTCGTGGTTTACTCGGCCGTCCTGCAGGCCGGGTACGCGGGAGTGGGCGTAGCGGCGGGCCTGCTGGCCAAGCAGAGCGGCGGATACAGCGCCGCGATGTTTCAGGTCATCGCTGGCGCAGCCGGAGTGGGGCTGATGTGGGTCGCCACGCGCGCCATCGGCGCGCATACCGGTGAGCCGCCGGCGCCGGAGTCCACGCCACAGGTGTGGTGCGTGTTCTGCCTGGCGTTGTCATGCATGTCGCTGGTCGGCCTGCCGCCGCTGGCGGGGCTGCCGGCAAAGGTGGCGATTATCCATGCGGGGCTGCGGAACCCTCTCGCCCTGTTCGTCGTCACTATCGGTGCGGCGGCTCTGGGCGTGGTGAGCCTGTGGGCCTACGCGAGCATCGTCTTGCCGATGGTCCTCGGCCGCGCCAGCGCCGACCGGCCGGTTGTAGGCCGAGGGCTGCGAGCGGCAGTGGACGCGCTGGTCGCGGTGCTGGTTGCGCTGGGGCTAGTGCCATACATCGGGTTCGCCATCGGCGCGGCGGTGGCGGGCGGGCCCTAGCCGGCAAAGGCAGAGCGCCCACTAGATATAGCCCATCAGGCCGGCCGGAAGTCCAATATCTTGTGAGAAACCGCACGCCGAGGGGTTTACAGCACGTCGGCATTGTGCTAGCATACGGGCATCTCGGCAGGGCGCGACCGACGCGCCCGCATGAGAGGTGACAGGGATATTGCAGCGCATCGCAGCAGTGACCGCGGTCTTGGTCGTCGCAGGGCTCACCTTCGCCTGCATCCCACCGCCGGCCGCAAGCAGACCATCACCGGCTCCAGCCGCTGAACCCGCGGACGTCGCGCAGTGTGTTCTCAGCAGCGCGGCCGCGGTGGCCCTTTGCGCCCTCCCCACGCCCAGCGCCGTGATCGCCTCCGCCCCCCTCATCAACGACGCGTTGACACAGTCGTACGAATCCCTGCAGCCCGTGCTTCGCAGCGAACCGCCGCCACCTCGCACAGCGGCATCCGGCGGCGACCTGGTGGATACGGCACGCCGCTACCGGGGGGTGCGCTATCGGTGGGCGGGCATGAGCAGCCGCGGCATGGACTGCTCGGGGCTCATCGCCCGCGTGCTGCGCGCGAACGGCGTCCGCGCGCCCCACAACGCCGCCCAGCTTTTCAAGCTGGGCGAAACGGTGCGTTTTGCGGATCTGCGGCCCGGCGACCTGCTGTTCTTCAAGACCAGCCGCCGCGGCATTTCCCACGTTGGGATGTACGTCGGCGAGGATAAGTTCATCCACGCCTCGAGCGGCGCGGGCCGCGTCGTCACCACCAGCATCTACGACCCCTACTACTCCAAGCGCCTCAAGGGCGCCCGCCGGTTGGGGGAGACCTCCGAATAGGCTCGCCGGGCGCACCACACGCTTACTGCCGCCCCGCCAGCTCCTCGATGATCGCCGCGACCTTGTCGGCGGCGTCGGGGCGCCCCAGCGCCTTGCTGCGGCGGGCCATGGCCTCGCGGCGCTCGTCGTCCTCGATCACCTCGCGCAGCATCTTCGCCAGCACCCCGGCGTTGAGCTCGGCATCGCGAATGATGATCGCGGCGCCGGCCTCGGCCAAGAGGCGCGCGTTCTGCTCCTGCTCGCTGCTCGCCGCCCCCGCCCAGGGAATGACGATGGCGGGCACCCCGCGCACTGTAATCTCCGCCAGCGCGGAGCCCCCACCGCGGGTGACGATGACATCGGCGGCGGCAAGGGCAAGCTGGATGTCGTCGAGATACTCCCGCGCCTGGTAGGGAAGCCCGGCCGCGGCCAAGGCGTTTGCATCCGGATGGACGGAGTTGGCGCTGCCGGTCAGGTGCAGGACCTGGATGCGCCGGGCGATGGCGTCGTGGCGCGCCAGGCGCTCGAGGGCGCCGGAGAAGGCGAGATTGAGGTTGCGGGAGCCGATGCTGCCGCCGACGACGACGATGGTAAGGCGATCGGCGGCCAAGCCGAGGGCGGCAAGCGCCTCCTCGCGCCGAGCCTCGATGATCTCGCGGCGCACCGGGTTGCCGGTGACCTCGATGCGCAGTTTGGGGCCGAACAGCTCGCGGCAGTATTCGGCGGACTGCGGGGATACAACGCACAGCACTCGCGACATGCGGGCGGTGGCGCGGCTGGTGAAGCCGGGGCGCTGGTTCTGCTCGACGGTCATGCGCGGGATGCGCAGCAGGCGCGCAGCGACGATGACCGGGCCGCTGACATAGCCGCCCAAGCCGACCACAACGTGCGGGCGATGCTGGCGCAGGAGGCGCAGGCTCTGGCGCAGGCTGCGCCCGGAGAGCAGATCCGCCGCGCTGCGCAGGCGGCGCAGCAGCGGCTGGCGGCCGCGCAGGCCGCGCACGGAGATGGTGGCGAGGTCGAAGCCGGCGGCGGGCACGATGCGCGACTCGATGCGCTCGCGGGTGCCGATGAAGAGAATGCGGGCGCGGGGATTGCGAGCGATCACGGCGCGGGCGATGGCGATGGCGGGATAGACGTGTCCGCCGGTGCCGGCGGCGGCGATGGCGACTCGCAGCTCGTCTCGCTCCGCGGCGGCGGGCGCCATCACTTCCCCAGCGGAGCAAGCTGAGGCTCACTCCAGGCCGCAAAGTCGGCGGAATGCGAGACCCACCGCTGCTCGTCTTCGCCTGCCAGCGCGCTCCAGTAAAGGTCGTAGCCGCCGGCGACCTCCTCGACAGTCACAAAGCCCTTGGCGCCGGGCTGGCTGCTTACCCGCACCGACTGCGACCAGCGTTGTCCGTCCGCCGACCAAGCGGCCCAGACCTGGGGTTCGCCGTCGCGGTCGGAGACCCACGCCAGCGTCAGCCGCCCCCTGCGGTCGGCGACAAACAGCGGGCCGGCGTGGAGCAGGTCGTACTGGAGATCGCCACTGATGCCGGGACTCGCCTGCACCGTTTGGTGTTCCGGCACCGCCAGGGTGAGGGACAAGGCGCGGCCGCCCTCACGCTCGGACACCCAGATGACGCCCATGCGGCCGTCGAGCATCTCGATAATGCCGGGGGCGCGATCGGGCGTGGGGGCCAGGGCGACGGCTCCGGGGGGGCTCCAGGCGCGGCCGTCTTCAGACATGGAGATCCAGATGTCGGGGCTGCGCGCGACGTAGCTCAGGCCCGCGTCCGCGCTTCCGCGACCAGGCGAGACTTCGGCCAGCCAACCGGTGGTCGCGCTCCAGGCGAGCCAGTACGTTCCGCTTGACGCCCGCGCCAGCGTGAACTCCGAAGCGCCGTCGTCCGACACCACCCATTCGGGGTAAGCGCCGCTCACCTGCACCGGGCTGCCCCAATGCTCCCCATCGGTGGAGTAGGCGGCGAGAATCTGCCCTACGTCGGAGGGCGCCCCGGACCGCCACGCCATCACCGCGGCGTCGGCGGCGACCACCGCCCTCACCTGCTGAAAGGCGCCGACGCCCGGGATGGACGCGGGATCGAGGAGCAATTCCGCGTGCGCAGCGGCGGCTGCCAGCGCCACGACCATGGTCACAGCGAGTTTCCGCATGTCATTGCCGCCTTGTCCGATAGGAGTATCCCGCCAACAATCATGGGACCGTGGCTGAGGCAAGGCTTCTGCGGCGCGGGCGTCATTCCTCCCGCGCCTTGGGTAATGCAGGGAACGCGCGAAGCCGGGGTCGAGCGGACGTGCGCGCCCGAATGAGGACCACCCAGGACCCGCGCCCGCTAGTGCACCATCTCGCTGGTGGGAGCGGCGGCGAGGTCGGTGACCCCCACCCCGGCCTGGGGGATATTCACCACCAGGTGCTGGTCGGACAGATTGGCGACGAAGAACAGCACCCCCCGCGGCACGCCGAAAATGGGTGTCACCAGGTCTGAATCGGCCTTGAGCTTGAAAAACAGCGGCA
>Ga0307380_10005140_pt1 | contig 17436 bp, 18 predicted proteins | sample UN3MG_FD_202239 | JGI IMG/M metagenome (GOLD analysis project Ga0307380, IMG submission 202239) | Soil microbial communities from Risofladan, Vaasa, Finland - UN-3 | ecosystem: Environmental > Terrestrial > Soil > Coastal area > Acid sulfate soil | place: Finland: Risofladan, Vaasa | collected...
CGCACTCAAAGCGGTCAAAGATTTAGGATTGACTTTAGGCAAGAAAGTAAGAATAATATTTGGAGCCAACGAAGAGACCGGCATGGCAGATATACCATATTATTTAAGTAAAAATAGAGAGCCCGATGTAGCATTTTCACCAGATTCGCCTTTTCCAGTTGTATATGGCGAGAAGGGTATATTGGATTTGATTTTTAGTAAAAAAATTAATAAGAACTATGGAAAGTTTTCTGTAGAGAGCATACAAGGCGGGGATATGCCTAAAAAGGTACCTGATTTTTGCAATGTCATAATAAACTTGTCTAAACAGGATAAATCTAATTTAATGAGTATAGTTGATCGATATATTGAGAAAAAAAGAGCAAAGGTAGAATTAATAGAAAAGGGAGATAAAATATTTATAAAATATACGGGCAAATCAGCTTCGGCAATTTCACCGGAAAATAGTGATAATGCCATATCTGGCATGATGGAGTTTTTAGAGTGTTTATGTCTAACTGATGGAGATTTAAAGGATTTTGTACAATTTTATAATGAAAGGGTGGGGTATACAATCTATGGTGAAAGAATGGGATGTGCCTTTAAAGATGACATATCAACTCCATTGACCCTTTGCCCTACAATCATCAATTATAATGGAGAAACAGTAAAAATGCATGTTCACATTAGGTATCCCATAAAGACGAAATTTGAGGAATTAATGGCGAAAATTGAAAATACTCTTTCTGCTTATTCTATAGAAATACAGGTTAAAAGGCATTCAAAACCTCACTATGTATCTGAGCATAATCCTCTGGTAAGCACTCTTATGAATATATACAGGGAAGAAACCGGGGATTATAATAGTAAGGAGATAACAATGGCCGGGGGTACATATGCCAGAATATTAAAAAATGCAGTAGCGTTTGGTCCTCTTTTCCCTAATGAAAAACAGGTTGCCCATGAGGTCGATGAATACTTATGTATTGACAGCATAATCAAGGCTACTAAAATATATGCAAGAGCCATATATGAATTGGCAAGATGAAGCACAATTTATATTCCTGCTGTGCAAACAGGAAAATTGGTTTACACTTCGGGGTAAGGTAGTAAAAAAGATGGTATTTTGGTTTACAAGGGTAAATTAGGAAAAGATTTAACCGTTGAAGAAGGTTACGAAGCTGCAAAAATATCTATTATTAATTGTTTGGCTGTACTTAAGGGGTGTCTTGGTAGTTTAGATAGAGTAAAAAGAATTGTTAAGCTTTTAGGTTTTGTAGCCTGTGTTCCAGAATTTGATCAGCAACCATATGTAATAAATGGAGCTTCAGACCTTTTAATAGAAATATTTGGCGAAAAAGGAAGACATGCACGTTCAGCAATTGGTACAAATATACTTCCTTTTGGTACTCCAGTAGAAATAGAAATGATTGTAGAAGTTGAATAAAGGAAAATAAAAGATAAGGAATCCTTTGATTAATACTTTTAATTCTTTGGAAGAAGCTTTCTCCTAAGCCCTTAAAGAAAAAGGGGGAAAGGCAAAAGTTTTAGTTATACCATATGGTGGTTCTACATTGCCAAATTACAAAGGAAAATTTTAGGCAAAATTAAAAATAAATATCTTTGGATTTATGTAATTTTTTTCCTTTTTTGAATATTGTAGTTATTGATATTTTCTAGGTAAGAAAACAACATAAATAATAATTCAAACTATTTATTATATGTAAAGGTCTTATATTTGAATATATTTATTAAAAATAATCTAATTCATATAAAACTTTTTTTTGTTGGTATCTTTTATGGGGGTGTTTTTATTGCCGGTAAAATTGTTGCTCCATACCTTCCGCCATTCACTACTGCTTTTTTGCGTTTTTTTATAGCTCTCTTCTTTTTGATATTATTTTTTCTTGTTACGTATGGAAAATTACCCAAAATTAATTTACGTCAAATTCCGTTAATTCTTTTTTTAGGAGTAACCGGTATTGCAGCTAATAATTTCTTTCTTTTTTTGGGATTGAAGTTTATTTCAGCTAGTCGGGCATCAATGATTGCCTCTTTAAATCCTGCTGTAACTGCTATACTTTCAAATTTAATATTTAAAGAGAAATTGGGCAAATTTAATCTTATAGGGATACTCATTTCCTTAATTGGAGCCCTTATTGTAATTTCTAAAGGAGATCTACAAGTTATTTTGCAAGAAAAGATTGGCATAGGAGAATTATCAATATTGGGGTGTGTTGTATGTTGGTCTGCCTTTACTTTAGCTGGTAAAATTTTGGTAAAAGAACTTAAACCGTTAATAGCTATATCTTATGCATGCCTTGCGGGTAATCTGATTCTAATAATCCCTGCTATTTTAGAAGGAGAACTTCAAAATTTTATGCAATATAATATTTCAGTATGGATAAGTATTTTTTTTATGGGATTTTTTGGCACTACTTTAGCCCTTGTCTGGTTCTATGAAGGAATTGACAAAATTGGTCCTTCCAGAGCTGCAATATTTCTTAATCTTCAGCCGGTCTTTGCTACTTTAATAGCCGTATTGATTCTTCACGAAAATATTTCCTTTTCTTTCATTGCAGGAGCAATTTTTGTGTTAAGCGGCATTTATCTAATTAATTACCAGTTTGCAGAAAATAAGATATAGTAGTCAGATGGTAAATAAATATAAATAAAACATAATTAATCATTTAAGCTAACTTGATAATAACTTGAAAAAAACTAATCTAACATTTATCATAATTTTTTTACTTCGATATTGAGTTCATAAAAAAAATAAGGAGGTATAGCATGAATCTAACACTATCAAAGAAAGATAAAGAGTTTTTAGAAGGAAAGAATGGGAAATCGCTAAAAATGGCAATGGAGGTGCTGGTTGAGCTGGCCAAATCCTATGGAGCCAATAAGCTTATTGATATCAAACAAGCCCATATAGATGGATGCCTTTTTTCGACTACAGGAGAAGCGGGACTGGAATTTGCCGAAAAACTGGCAACGGAGGGAGGCAAGGTCAGAGTTCCCACCACCATGAATGTTACTTCAAGGGACATCAAGCGCTGGAAGGATTTTAGAGTTCCAGAAAGATTTTCCATGAAAAGTGCTACCATGGAGAAGGCTTATCTTGAAATGGGATGTATCCCCATCTGGACATGTACACCCTATCAACATGGTATAATTCCTAGATTTGGAGAACATATTACCTGGGCAGAATCAAATGCTATTAATTTTGCAAATTCAGTTCTGGGTGCAAGGACTGCTCGATATGGAGATTTTGCAGATATTTGTGCTGCTCTAACTGGTAGAACTCCCTATATTGAATATCATTTAACAGAGAATCGCAGAGGGCAATTTTTATTTAAATTTCATGGATTGAAAAACCGGGAGTATTCTGCTGCCTTTTATTCAGCGCTAGGTTATCTTGTCGGGAAGGTGACCGGTGACTTAGTTCCTGTATTACAAGGTATACCTGTAGGAATAACTTCTGATCAATTAAAGGCATTAAGTGCAGCATCAGCCTCATCCGGTTCGGTAGGTCTATTTCATGTGGTAGGAGTAACTCCGGAAGCACATAGTCTTGAAATGGCTTTTCAGGAGAAGGTACCCTTACAGGTGGCCAATTTTAGTTATGACGATGTTCTGGAAATAGCTAAAGAATTGACCGGAAAAAGCAAAAATGTAGATCTGGTCGCTGTGGGATGTCCCCACTTCTCCTATCCGGAAGTTGTCATGACTTTAGAACTACTAAAATCAAGAAAGATAGCAGACGGAGTACAGTTCTGGATTCACACCAACCAGAACACAGAATTTTTATTGAGGAAAACGGGGATTTGGGAGAAAATAGAAAAGACGGGAACCAGGATAACTACCGATACATGCCTCTTAAACTGGCCGATGGATAAATGGGGTTTCAAGACTCTAATGACCAATTCGGGTAAATTTGCCCATTATGCCCCAGCTCAAAGAGGATTGGAAGTTATATTCGGAAGTTTGAAGACTTGCGTTGAAACATCAATTAGCGGTATTTGGGAGGGTAATTATGAGTTATAAAACTATAGTTGCGAAATTTTATGCTCGGGGAAAAGCAGAAGGTAGGGCACTGGTAACTGATAAATCTTTATGTTTTGTTGGAGGGCTTGATCCAAAAACAGGAAAAATAATTGAAACGGGACATCCCTTAAAGGGACAGGATATAACAGGAAAAGTTTTAGTCTTTCCACGGGGTCATGGTTCTAGTGGCAGCTCGGGAATATTGCTTGAAGCAATACGATGCAATCATGCACCTGCTGCCATCATTAATATTTTCTGTGAACCGATTATCGCTACAGGATCAATTGTTGCCAAGGTATTATATGGGAAAAGTGTCCCGATAGCTGTTGTATCGGAAGATGATTTTAAAAGCTTTTCTTCCGATGTCCTGTTAAGGGTTGACGACAAAGAAAAAAGTATAATCATATTAGAATAAATTTAAAATAAATTATTGTTAATTAAATTCCCAATTTTTAACATATTAAAATATCCAATTGGAATAATGTTATTTTAGATTCCGTAAAAATATTATTAAAATTTTAGGAACTTTTGAATAGATATATCATAAAGTGATATTTTCTTACAATATTAATTAAAATATTTAATATGTAATGTGCTAATTTTTGATAATGTTATTATCAAACTCGTTAATTCTTCCTTTTTTGTTATCCATGCTCATTTGTTCATATAGAAGGAATAAATGAGTAACTGATGCACTGTTGTAAAGCATTATATTAAACTGCATTAATTTTTACCCAGAAAATCAATTTCACAAGTTAACACATACAAATCCTTTAGAAATTTGACATTAAAATAAATAAGTGATATATTTAAAATTGTAATACAAATATATTACAGATGAAAAGATAAATATATTGTGGTGAGTATACCGCTACAAATTAATGAAAGTAGGTGATAAAAATAGGAGAGAGTGGTAAGGCTTATAAAATAATTAAAAACCTAATTATTGAAAACAAATTAAGTTCCGGTTCAGTTGTTTCCGAAAAAGAGTTGCAAAAAAAATTAAATTATGGCAGAACTCCAATAAGGGAAGCTTTAATCAGACTTCATTACCAAGATTGGTTGGTTGATATAATTAAAAAAAAGGGTATTTTTGTTTCAAATGTAAAACTTGAAGACATACAAATAGTTTTTGAATTAAGATTTGTGTTAGAAGAACTGATTGGAAAACTGGCAACAGAAAGAATATCCGATACACAGATAGAAAAAATCGAAGAATTAATTAAAGAGTGTGAATATTCAAAAAAAATATCTTATTCTGAATCTATAGAGTTTGACTTTAATTTTCATAATATCCTTATAGAAGCTACTGGTAATAGATTTATAGAAGATATTTATAGTAAATTATACAACTATAGTATTAGACTTTTGTATTTAAAATATGCAAATAGATATAAATTTCTCGACATATCACACTATAAAGAAATTTTAGATGCGTTGAAAGATGGGGATAAAGAGAAAACATCAAATTTATTAAAAAAACATGTTGTTGATTTTTGTTCAAACTATTTTAAAAATATCTTTTATTGAATATGTGAAATTAGTTGTAAGTTCATAAAATTAATTAATAACAGATTTTATTTGTATTACTTTCAAGTGGTGTTTACACTTTGCGTTCTTTCCTATAGAGAATAATACTATCTATAAGGATTCAGGTAAAGCATATTTTCTCATGCCATCCAAGAATTTAAAAATTAAAAATACCGCGAGTAATATTTTAAAATACAAAATTATTCCTTAGTCTATTTAAATGAAGAAAATATAAGGAGGTGAAATATTGGTTCATTGGTATTATGCGTTTGACTGAAAATTAATTTTTAATTTTTATCAACAACTGTGTATTCTTAAAATAATTTTAGAAAGGAGTTTATAAAAATGTCAAAAAAAATGAGATTTGGTCTTATCGGTGGTGGATTAGCAGGCCCTCTTTCAGCGGGAGCATTAAATGATATTAAAGAAGCTGAACTGGTTGCAATGGCAGATATCAAAGAAGATGCATGCAAAAGTTTTTGTAAGAAATATAATATCAAGGATTGGTATACAGACTATAAAGAAATGTTAAAAAGGGATGATATTGATGCAGTATGTATAGCCACGCCTCCTAGTTTGCATGAAGAAATGGTAGTGAATGCAGCTAAAGCTGGCAAACATATCATGTGCGAGAAACCTATAGCGATAAATTTATTGGAAGCAGATAGAATGATTAAAGCATGCAAAGATGCAAATGTGACTTTAGGTGTTATTGTTATGGTTAGATATTATAACGCAGCAGAAAAAATAAAAAAGGCTTTGGACGAAAAGAGACTTGGTAAGATATTATTGGTAACGCTTACCGGAAAGTCTTATAGGAGTGATGATTATTATGCATCCGGAGCCTGGAGAGGAACTTGGAAAGGTGAAGGTGGCGGCAGTTTAATGAGTCAGACCATTCATTTTATTGATCTAATGCTACATTTTATTGGAGAGGTTGACAGTTTATCTGGTCAATATATGACTACGATTCATAAAGACATAGAAGTTGATGATATGGCAACAGCCCAGTTTAAATTTAAATGTGGTGCATTAGGAGTAGTAGATAGTAGTACTGCTGTACTTCCAGGATACCCGAGAATATTAGCAATTCATGGTGAAAAAGGGACCATAATCATGGAAGAAGATAAAATAACAGAGTGGAAAGTAGAAGGAATGAACGAAGAAGATTTTATTACTAAGAACATAAAAGAGGAAGCACAAACTATCACTAAGCCAGGATTTGTTGAAACTAGATTTCACCGTTTGCAGTTGTTAGATTTTATGAAAGCAATTAATGAGGGAAAGAAACAGAGATTTGATGCAACAGATGAGCGAAGTAGTGTAGAATTTATAAGAGCTATTTATCAGTCTGGTGATACAGGGAAACAAGTAAAATTTCCTGTGTTTGATAAAGAGGAATACGGTAAAGAAACAAGAATGTAATTTTTAAAATCATTGTTAGAAAGGAGCGGTAAAAAATGAAAAGATTACCTGTTATGGAAGAGGTTGTAAACAAACATTCTCAAAGGATTTGCGATAAGTTAGTAAAAAAGTTAAAAGAAGAGGGAAATACAGAAGCACTAGAATTATTTAATGAGTATAAAAATGATAAAAAACGTTTTCATGATTATATGCAGGGTTTTGCAAACATGATTATGGGATATGTACAAAAATATGGGGGAGATGAGGTGGTATGGAAGAATATGCAAGATTACGCCCGATATGGCTACCCCCCATTTATCAACAAATGGATTGAAGCATTTGAGAAAGGCGAAGCGGGACCGGAGAATTTTCCGATGGAGGAATTTTTAATAAATAGGGCAAAAGTTTGGGAGAAAAATCACGATAATTTAATGAAGTGGGAGGAGGATGATGAGAAGATAACGCTTACCTTGGATCCGTGTGAGAGTGGCGGTCAAGTAGTTAGAGAGACTCCCTCGGAAAAGGTAGCCGTGACGGGAGAGGCACATACCTGGTGCTATAATAAAAAAGGTTTTCCAATTTATTGTTTGAACTGCACTACTATGTGGGAATTTGGGTGGTATGACTGGTTTGGATGGCCATTAATTATTTTTAAAACTCCTGAGATAGGAAGTAAGGGTAAATGTGTTCATGTTATTTATAAAGATCCTAAAAAAATACCTGATAGTTATTACAAGGAAAGAAAATTAAAAAGGAAAGTTTAATCTAGTGGAAAATCCCCATCTATAAGGGTGGAGATGAGAGCAATATCCAGTGGTCTTTCTTATATACGAAAGACCACTGGACTGAACATGTGAAACTTGAATCAGAAGATACTACATCTGCAAGAGTGAGGAGTTTTATTTGTTCAATGAGTGATAAGAGCTATTTATCAGTCTGGTGATACAGAAAAATAAATAAAATTTCCTGTAATTGATAGAGAGGAATATGGCAAAGAAACGAGAACATGATTTATTGAATTAATTAATAAAAAAGGTCAATTAAAATGAAAAGATTACCTTTTATGGAAGAGGTTGAAAATAATTTTTCTCAAAGGCTTTGTGATAAGTTAGTAAAAAAGCTAAAAAAAAGGAAATACAGAAGTGCTAGAATTATTTAATGAGTATAAAAATGATAAAAAACGTTTTCATGATTATATGCAGGGTTTTGCAAACATGATTATGGGATATGTGCAAAAATATGGGGGAGATGAGGTGGTATGACTGGTTTGGATGGCCATTAATTATTTTTAAAACTCCTGAGATAGGAAGTAAGGGTAAATGTGTTCATGTTGTTTAAAAAGATACTAAAAAAATACCTGATAGTTATTACATGGAAAGAAAATTAAAAAGGAAAGTTTAAAACAATAAATTATTAGCTGTGTAAAAATTGTTTTTTCTATGGTAATTATCTCACAATTTAATATAAATTAAAATAAAAGGGAGGTGTTTATGGGAAATTTTTTAAAATCATTAGATTCCCATTATGAAATATTTCGCAAATTTATAGATATATTCGTTATTGTTTTATTCACGATTCTAATATTAGTTGTGTTTAGTCAGGTTGTTTTTAGATATGTTTTTAATAATTCGTTAACCTGGGCAGAGGAAATGGCAAGATACCTGCAAGTTTGGATGATTTTTTTAGCGGCAGCTGCAGCTATTAGAACTGGAAGCCATATTTCAGTAGATTACGCAACTCATAATTTATCTTCGAGATACAAAAATTTTCTAGGCATCATTATTGCTATTTTGACTATTCTGTTCTTGGGTATTGTAACAACCTATGGATATAAGTTGTTTATCCAAATCTATCATTCAACGCAGCGTTCACCAGCGATGCAAATGCCAATGTCTGTAGCATATGCAGCTGTTCCTGTAGGCGGACTTTTTATGTTGATAGAAGCAATAATAGTGTTTCTTAAATTAATTATTAATCAACGAGCATAATATTAAAACAGTTCAAGTCTTTGACTAAAAAATAAGGAGGAAAATTAAATTGCTTATTGCGGTGTTAACAATAACCATACTTGCATGTATAATAATAGGAATGCCCATAGTATTTGGATTAGGTATAAGTTCTTTGCTTACAATATTAGTGTTTGAAAGAATACCTCTTATAGTAATACCTCAAAGAATGTTTGCAGCACTTGATTCTTGGCCAATAATGGCTATACCCTTTTTTATGTTAGCCGGCACTTTAATGGATAGAGGGGGAATGTCAAAAAGAATAGTTGATTTTGCGACTGAGTTATTTTGTTTTGTCAGGGGCAGTTTAGCAATGATTACTGTTTTAGCCTCAATGATTTTTGCGGGCGTTTCTGGTTCTTCAACTGCAGATACAGCGGCTATAGGTTCAATTATGCTTCCAACTATGAAGGAAAGAGGGTATAATATGAAGTTTGCTACTGCGCTTCAAGCAGCTGCCGGTTCAATAGGTCCGGTAATTCCTCCAAGTATTTTAATGATTTTCATTGGCGCCACGACAAATACATCTATTGCAAAATTATTCCTCGGAGGAATTGTTCCGGGTGTTTTAATCGGTGTTGGTTTAATGATAGTTTCGTATATTCATGCAAGAAGAGGCGGGAATGCATATTTATCTTCCAAGACCTTTAATTGGAACAGAGTTCTTAAGGCCACTATTAATGCAATACCAGGCCTTGGGTTACCAGTAATAATTATCGGAGGAATAGTTGGGGGGATCTTTACTGCAACAGAAGCTGCTGTTGTTGCAGTAGTTTACGGATTTATAGTAGGAATGTTTATTTATAAAGAGCTTAAAATAGCTGACTTACCTGCAATTTTAATACAATCTGTAAAAACGGCTACAATCATAATGTTTCTTATCTCAACCGCATTTCTATTTTCATGGATGATTACTGTTCTACAAATTTCAACAAGATTAACTAATTTTATGTTCAGTCATGTTTCTAGTGCTTTTGGATTCTTTATTTTTTTTAATATTTTTTTATTAATTGTAGGAATGTTTCTGGAGAGCTTTTCGGCGATAATTCTATTAAGTCCTTTACTTTTTCCCATTGCCCAAAGTTATGGTATAAACCCTATACATTTTGGTGTAGTGATGTGTGTTAATTTAGCCATAGGGTATATTACACCACCCTACGGGGCTACTCTTTATGTTTCTTGTAGTTTAACAGGAAAAACAATTAGAGAAGTAACTCCATATATATTCCCGATTTTCATATCTATGTTGATTGTATTAATTGCTATTACATATTTCCCCCAAACTATTATGTGGATTCCAAATATGATGAGATAAACTTACTATTCCGCTGTCCTTAATTAATAGCTTAATACAAAAACATTAAGGAGGTGATAGATTGCCTTATTAGTATTACAGGGTTGACTGAAAACTTATTTATAGTTTTTTCAACCATTTTGTATTCTAAAAATAATTTTAAAAGGAGAATATTAAGATGAAAAAGTTATTAATTGGTTTGTTAATTTTTGTTATGTTTCTTGCATTTGTAGTGAATGGATTCGCCCAAGCGGAATTCGTTATTAAAATTGCAAGCTCAGCAAATGCAGAAGAACCTCAGAGTATCGCAATGGACCTTTTTGCAAAAAATGTTGAGGAGAAATCTAATGGCAGAATTAAATGTGAGCACTATCCTAGTAATCAGTTAGGAAGTGAAAGGGATGTATTAGAGGGGTTGCAAATTGGAACCATTGAGATGATAGCTCCTGCAACTTCAGTAATGGGTAATTGGGTTCCGGAATTAAATTTATTTGAATTACCTTTCATCTTTAAAAATAGGGATCATTGGTGGGCGGTATTAGATTCTGAGATAGGTATGAGTTTTGCTGATGCTTGTGCTGAGCAGGGATTCCATCTTCTTGGATTTTATGATGTTGGCGCACGTCATATAATGACCACCGGAAAAGCAATCAATTCTATTGAGGATATGAAGGGCTTAAAAATTAGAACCATGGAAAATACTGCTCATTTGGATGCCTTCAAGGCATTTGGAGCTAATCCAACCCCAATGGCTTATGCGGAATTATATACAGCTCTGCAAACCGAGGTTATCGATGGGGCAGAAGCAGCCAATGTGAACTATAATTCTAAAAAGTTTTATGAAGTTGCACCTAACTGGGCTCAAGTTGGTTGGATTCATTTAGCACAAATTGTAGTCATGAGCAAGATCTTTTATGATAAGCTTCCACCTGATTTACAGGAGTTAGTTAATAATGAAGCAAAAGTAGCGATTAAATTCGAAAGGGAAGCTTACAAAGAAAAAGATGAGTCGTTGCTTCCAAATTTAGAAGCCTTAGGTGTTAAAGTAACTTATCCAGATAAACAACAATTTGTAGAGGCTGCGAGTGTAGTTTATGATAAATGGGCAGACCAAGTCGGTGGACGGGAAAAAATCGATGCTGTGTTAAATTTTAAATATTAACCAAGAGCATAATAATTTTAATAATAGAAGGGGGGGCCTTCCCCCCTCCTATTATATTAAATAGAAAGGGAATAAGGAAGTGAAATTTAATTATAAGGAATTCATGCCAAAGGATATTTTTGATAGTATTTGCGAAATTAAAGTGAATACTCCAGAAATAATTACCTCAGAGTCAATTTCTAGAAAAAGAAGAAAAAACATAACAAAAGATGGAAGATTACTATTGCTTGCAACTGATCATAATGCGAGAATGATTACCGATTATGATGGTGATATGATGAGAATGGGAAATAGGCACGAGTGGCTTTCTAGTATTGTAAGGATATTAACTTGTAATGAGATAGATGGTTTTGAGGGTACTCCAGATATTATAGAAGATTTACTAATATTAAATTATATATCAAAACAAAATAGCGGTATAGATTTTCTAAGCAATAAATTAATGATTGGTACAGTAAACAGAGGTGGATTAAAGGGTACTTCTTGGGAAATGGATGATCAATGCACCTGTTTTACGGTTGAAAGAATTACTGACTTGAGACTTGATGGAGTAAAATTTATGTTTAGAATTGATATAGATGATGATAGGAGTGGAAAAATTATAAAGTATTGCAGTGATATTATAAATCAATCTACAAAAAAGGGATTACCGATATTTATAGAGAGCTTATATGTTCACAAAACAAACACGGGATATAGTATCGATACAACATCTGCTAATTTAGTGAAAGTTAATGGAGTCGCATCTGCTTTAGGTAATTCAGCGTCTATGAAGTGGTTGGAGATTCCTTTTAATAATAATTTTGAGCGAGTAGCTATATCTACTACATGTCCGATATTGGCATTACCAAATGGAGTTGCACGAAAAGCTTTTGATGTGGTTCAAGAATATTATATTGATAAGAGCGTGGCAAGAAATATAAGAGGCATGCTCTTGGGAACGAACGTTTTACTACCCATAGATGAAGACCCGTTATGTCTTGCAAGTGCAATGAGCAAAGTATGGCATAAAAATCTAGCTCCTGAAATCGCTTTAGCAGAAGCAAGGGAAGAAATGAAAAATGAAAAAAAGTTATTTCAGAAAATTTTTTAAGGAGGAATAAAATGAAAGGCTGGACAGGCAAATATCTCAGAATTAATTTATCCAAGAAGCAGATAAAAAAGGAAGAATATGACCTAGAATTTGCCCATAAATGGGTGGGGGGCAGAGGATTTGCCATCAAGATCCTCTGGGATGAACTGAAACCCGGTATTGACCCCTTAGGTCCTGAAAATAAGCTGATCGTTGCCTTGGGAGCCCTTTCTGGGTTGACTGCTCCCACCAGCGCAAAAGCAGTACTTGCAGCAAAATCTCCCCTTACCGGAGGGTATGGAGATGGCAATATTGGTTCTAAAGCAGCCATGCAGTTAAGGAAGGCAGGCTATGACTATTTAATCATCGAAGGGAAAGCAGAAAAACCGACACTCCTAAATATAGAAGACGATAAGGTGGAACTTTTACCTGCAGATGAAGTTTGGGGCAAAGGTGTCTATGAGACGTTAGAGATTCTATATAATAGATATTCAAAAAAGGTAGGTATCCTGACCATTGGACAAGCCGGAGAAAATATGGCCCTTTATGCAGTGGTCCGGGCCATGGAAGGACGGGCAGGAGGCAGACCGGGCATGGGAGCAGTTATGGGGTCAAAAAACTTAAAAGCGATTATCGTCAAAGGAACTAATAAAGAATTCTCTCTTGCCGACAGCGATGGATTGAAAAAGATAGGCCTGGAAGACTTAAAAGGAATTCGGGAACTTGATAAGAAAGTGGGTTGGTCCAAACAAGGCAGCCCCGAGATCTTGGCCTGGTGCAATGAAGTGGCTGCTTTACCCGTAAGAAATATGAGAAAGACCTCTTCCAAAGATGCCTGGAAGATAGATGGAGAAAGGCTGGAGACCGCCCGGGTTGCTACCTACGGATGTCCTAATTGTTCTATGCATTGCGGACATGCTATTTTAGATAAAGAAGGGCATATATCTGAATTGGATTACGAAAATGTTGGCATGTTAGGAAGTAATTTAGAGATTTTTGATCGAGCTCAAGTAGCTTCTCTAAACTACCTATGTGATGATTATGGAATAGATACCATCTCCGCTGGAGCGGTTTTAGCCTTTTATGCTGATGCTATTGAACAAGGTTTCATCCCAGGGGATTTTAAATTTGGACAAGCTGAAAAAGCAAAAGAATTATTGAAAAAAATAGCCTACCGAGAAAAGGAAGGAGATCTTCTGGCTCAAGGCACTAAAAAAATGGCCGAAAAAATTGGTCAAGGCTCAATGGATTTTGCTATGCAAGTCAAAGGATTGGAAATTTCAGCCTATAACTGTAAATTTATTCCGGGTATGGCTTTGGGTTTTGGGACCTGTTCTATCGGAGCACATCACAAAGAAGCCTGGATCATTACTTACGAAATTAGGGAGTCCACGCGAGATTCCTATGGCCGGGATAAGGCGCAAAAAGTGATTGATCTACAGAGAATCAGGGGCGGTTTATTCGAAGTCCTTGGGGTATGCCGTTATCCCTGGATAGAAATAGGTTGGGGAATCGAACACTATTCTCTCTATTTTAATAAGGCAACAGGATTAAATTGGGAACTAAAGGATTTTGATCGATTGGCTGATCGTATTTATGCCTTAATCAGGGCTTTCTGGGTACGGGAAATACCTGATTGGAATAGAGAATACGACATTGTCCCCAAAATATGGTTTGATCCCAAAAACGCAGATACAGAAGGTCCCATTGCCGGAAAAGTCCTTGAATACGACAAATACAATCAATTACTTGACCATTATTACGGTATAAGATGCTGGGATAAAAGAGGAATCCCTAAAAAACAAACCATGAAAGACTTAGACCTTGAGAAAGAAGCTGCTGAATTAGAAGGCTATGTTTCATTGGAATAATTAAGAAAGGAAAGAATTTTATTCTTTAAACCATGAAAATCAAACTGAAAATATTTGGCCAATTTATTTATCAATCCGGATTTAGAGAAAAAGAGGTAACAATTCCGCATGCGATTACCGTTGCGGAATTGTTACCCTTAATAAATCTAAAAAAGCAATCTCCCATGATTATCACCCGCAATGGCAAGAAGATTGATCCTGATGATAAAATTATGGATGGTGATAAAATCGTCATAGCGCCCTTTTTTTCCGGAGGATAAATTAGAATAAATTTTTTATAAAAGGAGAGAAATTGAATTACTATGAATTCGAATTAGAAAAAGCTGCTAAAGTCCTTATCGAAGAACTATTTAAATTAAAACTTTATGAAACATTTGTAATAACTGCCGATACAATTATCGACCCTCAAGTGACCAATACTACTGCAAGAGCTGTTTTTGCAATTGGAGCTAAACCCATGATTATTTGGCATGCAACTCCCTTAGACTAAAGTACCGCGAGTATGCCAATGTTTGTATCTATTAAATCAAATATTCGCAGAGAATTTATAAATACAAGATAACTTAAAATTTAGAATGAATTGAGAAAAAAATGAAAACAATAGGTTTTTTGATCAGTAAAAAAGAAAATGAAAAGAGGAGAGCTTTAATCTCTGATGACTTAAAAAATATTAGGAATGCGTCTTATTTATATTTTGAAAAGGGCTATGGAGAAATTTTAGGATATTCTGATGAGGATTATCGTAAGACAGGAGCAAACATTGTAGATAGAGAAATAATTTACAAGCAAGATATTATTTGCAATACCCATGCCCCCGAACCTGTAGAGCAAAAATTATTTCATAAAGGTCAAACTTTTTTTGGATTTATTGATGCTGTGCAAGGGAGAAAAATAACTGATTTTTTAATGAATATGGAGATGACTGCAATTGCGTGGGAAGAGATGATTGATAATGGTCGAACTGTTTTTTGGAGGAATAATGAGATAGCCGGGGAAGCTGGTGTATTTCATGCATTTTCATATTATGGGAGGTTACCATACGAATGTTCTGTTGCAGTTATAGGTACAGGCAATGCCGGCAGTGCAGTAGTTAAGTTATTAAAAAAAACGGGAGCAAAAGTAAATGTATATGATAGAAAAACTGTTCCATCATTAAGGAATAAAATCGTCAAATACGATGTTATAGTAAATACGGTCTCATGGGACGTATTTAGAAAAGATCGCTTGATTTATAGAAGAGATTTAAAAGAAATGAAAAAAGGTGCTATGATTATTGATATTAGTTGTAACGAAGAATTAGAGATAGAAACTAGCCATGCAACTACGATTGCTAATCCTGTCTATTCTGTGGATGGAATATTGCATTATGTAGTCGATCATACACCTACTATTTTTTGGAAAACCGCAACAGAATCAATAAGTAAAGAGATAATAAAATATGTTGATGATTTAGTAGAACAGAATTATAATAAAGTATTGAAAAATGCCACGATTATTCAAGATGGTAAAATTTTAGATGAAAAGATAATAAAATATCAAAAACGACAAGTGTAGTTTTTTATTCTGAAAATTAGCTAAAAAATATTTTTTATACTTTTTTTACTCATCTAAACGCCCCGCAACAGTTTTAAAAGCGGATATTCCAACTAGTAGGAGAATAAGTAAAAGTTTTAGTAATGCCTTATGGAAATTCTACTTTGCCCACATTTAAAGGAAAACTTTTGAGACATTAAACAAAAGAATGGAGAAAATTGTACTATGAAGAACAATAATACTTGTAAAAAATATAAAATAGTTTTCACAGATTACTATTTTGAGGATATTAATAAAGAAATTAAAATCTTAAATAAATTAGGAAGTGTTGAAATTATTGATTGTAATGATTTTGTTTCTAATGAGATTGAAAATGAAGAAAAAATATTAACTTATCTAAAAAAAATAAAAGCCTTAGATGCTGATGCGTTGGTTGTTAACCATGCAATAATTGGTAAAAAAATTATTTCTCAGTTAAAGAATTGTAAAATAATTGCCAGGTATGGTGTGGGAGTAGACAATATAGACTCGAAGGCGGCAAGCGAAGCGGGAATAGTTTTTTCCAATGTTCCCGATTATTGCATAGAAGAAGTTTCAGATAATGCAATAGCCTATATATTGGGATGTCAGAGAAAAGTAGTCCAATTAAACCATATAGTAAAAAATAATATCCCATGGAGTTATGAAAAAATAAAACCTATTAGAAGATTATCTAAATTAACTATCGGGTTATTGTCATTTGGAAATATAGCAAAAAAAGTGGCAGAAAAATTACGCGGTTTCAATTTAAATATTATTACATATGATCCTTGTTTTAGTGATAAAGAAAAATATAATTGGGTAAAGTTCGTGACATTAGACGAATTATTAAATAATTCTGATGTAATTTCAATACACACCCCTCTAAATAAAGAAACCCATCATTTAATAAACAAAGATTCAATTAAAAAAATGAAGGATGGTGTGTTTATCATTAATACCTCCAGAGGAGGATTAATTGATGAGACAGCGCTTTTTGATGGATTAAAATCAGGTAAAATTGCGGGAGCAGGGTTAGATGTATTGGAATATAATGATGAAATTAATTACCCGAAATCACCTTTAACGAAATTAGATAATGTTATTGTAACCCCTCATACCAGTTGGTATTCGGAAGATGCAGTATATGAACTTCAAATTAAAACTGCCGAAAATGTTTACAAAATGCTAAGTGAGGGAAAACCTGTATATGAATATAAAGAATATAAAGTAAAAAAACAAGAAAATTAACCCAATTAATCCAAGAAGTTCTATTTTTATTTGGTTAATTGTAACCGCTACTCGAAATTAATATTATTGTACTCATTTAAATTAAGGGTAGGAAAGTATATTTTACAAATAAAAGGTAATTGAGAAATATGTCGGATATTTTAATAAATATATATCGGGGAAATTTAATTGAGAATATTTATAGAGGAGATATTTCCATAGTTGATAAAAAGGGGAAATCTATTTTTTTAGTCGGAGATAGCGAAAAAATTACCTATTGGCGTTCGGCT
>Ga0307380_10005141_pt1 | contig 17433 bp, 8 predicted proteins | sample UN3MG_FD_202239 | JGI IMG/M metagenome (GOLD analysis project Ga0307380, IMG submission 202239) | Soil microbial communities from Risofladan, Vaasa, Finland - UN-3 | ecosystem: Environmental > Terrestrial > Soil > Coastal area > Acid sulfate soil | place: Finland: Risofladan, Vaasa | collected...
GATACCGGATGGCCCTGGTACTGCAGCGACAGGGCCTTAACACCCTCGGCGGCCCAATTCGAGACAATACCGAGATTCTCAACAGTATTGGCTTCTATCTCTGAGAAATAGGGCGCGTCATAGGCCCATTGTTCCTCACCGGGAACAGGCGGATAAGTTTCACCATCGTTGTCGTAATACAATGCCATCGCCTGTCCACCGCCGTGAATCGGACCGGTACCTACCGTTGGATTTCCGACTCCAGTGGAAGCGTTTAAGTTCGAGCCGCTGCTGCCGCCCTGAATGAGAAGCCAGGGCGCGGATGTTTGCCAAACCACATTGGCGTAGCCGTCTGTCCACACGCCTCGTATATCACCGCGGTCGTTGTAGTCTTCCATATTGTCCACGAAAAGACACTCGGCCATCGTAAAGCTCCAGACTTGGCCTTTCCACTCATAGGGGGGAGGACCAGAACTATTGACCTCATCGACCGCCCAGTAGTATGTCTGGCCTAAATCAAGCGGTGGATCGGTTGCAGGATAAGGATAGTTCGGTTCGGTCTGAGCGCCTTTGTAAACAGCAGTCCTGCGTTCGTTCACATCGGCAAAGTTGTCGCTGAAGTACAACTCGTGCGTCTTGGCGTAACATCCTGGGTACCAGCTAAGAAGAGGAGTCCTGTCCTCTACTATCCCATTATTAATCGGGAACGGCCTAGTGGCTTCCGGCGGGTCATACGGAGTTACAGATAGGAATTGGCCATCAATGATCTCTCGTGCCGGGATGCCAGGACCCCGCCAGGCCACCGAGATGTTGTCGCCGCCGCCGCCTTCCTTCATTAACGCTGAGATGTAGTATTTCTTTCTGCTATCCAGCAACTGGGGAGCAGACTGTTGGTTGCCGCCGCCCTGTCCACTGGCATTATCCCAATCTCTTGAACCTACCCAGCCGGACACGCTGGCAATCAGAACTACGTTGCACGGGTCATCATCGGTGCTCAGCCACAGCTCGCCGCCATCGTCGGTGGCAATCCAGAACGTATAGTTGCCTGACCTCGGGGGGCGCAGCCAACCGTGAATGCGGCTTCCATAGTCGTCGGCCCAGTCTACCGGCCCCTCGAAAGTGGTTATTAACTCGGAGCCGGTCGGGGAATCCGGGTAGTTCCCATTGTTCGTCAAGTCGGTCACAGCCGTGCCGGTGATACCTAACCACCATTCACGCAAAACATAACCCGAGCTTATCGGGGTAAAACTCCAAACATCGCCTTTCCAGAAACCGGGGGCAGGGGCAAGGCTATTGACCTCATCGACCGCCCAGTAGTATGTCTGGTTCATCGAAAGGAGTGTAGGACAAGGATAGTTCGGTTCGGTCAGGGGAATTTTGGCAACCAGGCGTTCGCTCACACGGTCAAAATCGGTGCCGAAGTACAGTTCGTGTGTCGCGGCAAATTTTCCCGGTCCCCAGCTAAGAGTAGGTTTAAACTCCAGCTCCTCGTCCGGAAGAATCGTGCCACCATCACGCGGGTACGGCCCATAGGCAGTCCAGGCATTTTTGGCCTCTTCGGAGCTTGGCGACAGGTTGTCCGACGGAATAATCCCGTAGGGGGTGGAGGGACTTGACCAGTACAGCCTTGCAACCGCACCACCGCCGTGTTCATAATATTCCATCCTGATGTTATATGGCCCGAAACTATCAAGCGGAATCGAACCGCTGTGCGCGGTCACACCCTGGTCTATCCACTGGTCGATGATGAGCTGGTCATCCACCCACAGCCGTGCACCATCGTCGGTTTCGGTGGTGAAGGTGTAGGTTTCGCCCCTGGCCGGCACCGCCAACTGTCCGGTCCATCTGATGGAGAAGTTATCAATGTCCACACCTGGTGGCGGGTCGGTATCAAAATTAAAGTTGATGTCAGGGTCTAAGCGGACAAGCACTTTACTTTGGAAGGGGTCACTTGGCCCTGGATCGCCGCCGCCCACAACGCTGGGGTCAACCCAGTGATAGTACTCGCCTGCCAAACCTTTGTCGCCTACTCCGGTGGTAAAGGACCAGACATTGCCTTTGACGTACTCACCAGTCGTTTTAGGGGCGAACGGTTCACGGCCCCAGCACTCATCAATCCGCCAGTAGTACGTGGTCTCGCTTTCAAGACCGCTGCATTGGTAGTACGGCCACTCAAAGGAGCCTTGATATTCCGGCGGTTGAGGGACGTCAATCCAATTGGCATCCTTCACAGCGTCAAAATCGGTGCCGATGTAAACATCGTGTTCCAGAGCTGTCGCAGACGGCCAGCCAGGCGGCGGACCGAAACCCGGGTACCACTCAAGGAGCACATCCAGGGATATAAATATGGCCTCATCAGGCGGACTGGGGATAAAGGCCACAGTATCCTGAACAATAAATTGCCAGACATCGCCTGCGAACTTATTGCCTTTGGCATCGATACCATCGACACACCAGTAGTAAGCCTTGCCCCGCTCAAGGGAATCTTTATACGGTAGAGTACCATAATCAAGACCCATATAATACGTGTTTGACGGCGGGAATGGCCGTGGGCCGAGGTTCGCGTCCTCAGCGCGGGTCAGCACATCGTTGTAAACTTCGCTGCCGTAGCCAACGTACCTGACATTAGTCGGTCCCGGCTGGAAGTTAAGCGATTGGTATAGGTTGCCAGTCGCCCCCTGAATTGTGCCAGCAACCACTTTACCATCAGTCGGTTGGGGGCCAAAAGTCTTTCCGGATAGGGTGCTAAAGTTCCATACCTCTCCTGGGTGCGGGGCGTCATTACCATCCCTGTCGACAACCTGCCAGTAGTAAGTTCTGCTTGCAACAAGGGTTGGGTCTCCGGTCGGGTCTCCGGGGTCGTGCTCTGCCGGCAAAGTGTTGTGTATTGTGTCAACAAGAAGCAGAGCACACGGGTCGGTGCCGAAGTAGACGTCGTCAAACTTGCAATATTCTCCTCGCGTCCAGGAAAGAATTTTCTCTACGGGCACATCCTGTTCACCAACAACCGGATCTGGTTCGGTGGGCCAGGTAATAGCTCCAAATGAGGCATCCTCGCGTAAGTTGTCGAAAGTGGCCGTGACAAAAGTGGGGGTGTCGTGCGACGTGACGGCAAAGCCGATATAAACCGTGCCGGTCATTGCGAGGGTAACGGTACCACCACCAGCCGTCTGTACCCACGTTTCGCCGTCCTCCGAATGATAGCCGTTAAACACATTGCCGGTACGTGTTATCCTGATGTACTCAGGCTCGACTACGGCCGTGCCGGTATCATTTTGAGTATTACCGAGACCAGTTGCGGAATTAGCGGTAGGGCGCCACTGGAACGCGCAGCCGCCGCCTTCCGTGCCCGTTACGGCCTGAAGGGCGTGTATGGAACCATCGGTGAGATTCTGGCGAACCATCAGGCAGGCCTTCTGCCAGCCGTTCACGCCCCCGGGGAAGCTGGCGACACGCGCGATTAGGTCGCAGTCGCCCGCCGTCCACTCCTTGTAGACAAATTGGAAGTCGTCATTGTCGTCCCAGATGTCGTGGCCGCCGCCTGTAACGGCAAGCTCCTGTGTCGCCGGATTCCAATCGGAGCTGCCCCCTGCATCGAGACCGATGGTCTGGTCAACCCACGGCGGCGGAACGGGATCCGCTCCGGCGCTGCCGAACAGGCCCAGCACCAAACAGAAAGAAATTAAAAAAACCAATTTTTTACACATAACATATTCCTCCTTCAAAAACTAAAATAAAACTTTCTTTGGCTTCACAAGCCAAAGCGTTTGTTGTTTTCACCCGTCATCCGGAAAAGGTGCGGAACCAGGAAAAACACAAAACAATATCAATATACGAATTTTTTCAAAAATAATGAGCCGAACCTTAACCATTACAGTCCTTCCTGCTTTCTTGCGAAAGCAGGGGTTGTAAACTTATGCCTGCGTGAAAACAACGTCTTGACAAGAAACAACAAAAATCTTCACCAAAAACTACGCCAATAAAAACTGTAAAACTCGCCTGTTTATGCACCTCCTTTCGCAAGCTCACTGCGAGCTGTTAATCGAAATGTACACACAACATACCTCCCAAGAACAAACCTCTCACTCCAGCTCTAAAACCTCAGTCCACAAATTTTTAGCTATTGGCTTAAATGACCTATAAAAACTCCACCAATAAGAGAAAGATTCGCATTATTCCTTTCCCTTTTTATACCACAAAAAACACCATTCCGTCAAGAAAAATTTCTCAAAATATTTTAAGAATTTATGCGTATTTTTCTGATAAGATTGCATAAAAACGCTTAATGTCTTTAATTTCAGGTTTTTAGGCAGCTTTGTCTGGTGAAAAATTTATTGAAAATCCGCGTTGCGGGCGTTATTTTTCACCTTCTGCCCGTTAGAAATAATCATTGAATGGCCTATAAAAAAGTAGGTTTTTCCGACAGACCCGTGGAAAGAGACGGCGGAACCATCCCCAAGCTGCTCCTTCGGCTACTTCGATAGAACTCAGGACAGGTTCGCTCAAGGCAGGCTTTGGGGCTTTCGCCCGGCCTTGATTTTACAAGGCTTACACGAAAAACATCAATCTGCGTTGCTTTGCTTGATTCGGTAAAGATGTACGTCCCAGGCCTTGAATGTATCTTTGAAGACGCCGTTCCTGGCCGGCAGTGTACGGTTCTCGCCAAGGACCTCGACGTTGTTCTCACCCGCCAGGCCGGGCACAGTAAACGTGGCGTTTGTCCTGCCGTTTCGCATACCGACGGTAAAAAGATATGTCGCACGCTTGTACTTCTTTATCATAACCGCGACAGGTACTTCTTTGTTATCGGATGATATTGTCACTCCATCCTTTACAGCCGGAGAGTTCAAGACGGGTGCAAGGTCGAGAATCCGGCGGTTAATCGCTGTCACCGCCGACAACATCTGCGGGTCGCTTAGGAGCGCGGATTCATTGAACCTCGGCTCCCATTCGTGGACGAAGTAAATCAGCCCCATTGAGCCGTGGATGATGGACATCCAGACCTCGCATCGTACCTGGTGCGGCGTGGCTTTATTGGTGGGATTTTGGATTCGGGTACACTCGATACAGTTCCATACGACTTTGTCCCCTCTCGTCCATTTCACGAGGCGCTCCACACCTTTAGGCACGTACCATAGCCTGCCCGATACCTGCGGTTTCGGGTGAGCAACAGGGTAGATGTCGAAAGAGGCAATATCGCAGCCCTTTACGTATTCGGGATAATCCTCCGGATGGTTTGTGCGGACGCCTCGGCCGTGCCAGCCATCCCAGGCGACACCCTGTCCGAGGTTCAGAAGCACGGGGCGCGTGGGTTCGGCGCTGCGAATCTTTCGATAGTCGCCGATGATGCTTTTGGGCGGGATGGGTGGACCGTATCCTTTGCCGCTTCCCAGGGACTGGGCGTTGTCCGGCTCGTCACCGTGCATCCAGCCTATAATGGTCGGGTCGTCAACGTGCTTAAGGGCCACTTCATTCTGGTGACAGATGACTTTCATACCGGCCTTTTTCAATTCCGCAAGCTGCTTTTCAGTTGGCCCTTTCCAGAGACCCACGTAGGTGTTGAAACCTGCGGCCTTGTACTGCCTGGCTTTAGCCGGATTTTGCAGCCAGACGGCGATGGGGAAAAAACCGGCGTCGTGTGACGGGCCATTTACCCATTGCAAGTATTGGCTTGCTTCCAAAGGTTTACTTGAAACAGTCAGAGCGTACCCAATAAGTATCAAGCTCGTTGTAAGAATAATATTTCGCTGCATTACAGTACTCCTCCAAAAACCCTTAAACCCGGATGACCCAAGTAAGACATTACAAAAGAACAGGATTATTATATAGATCATATATAGGCCATACAAGCCTTTTTGGACAGCGAAAATTGCGAGATAAAGCCACTCGGCAAGCGGACTTGGAAGACAACGCCCGAAAAAGTTGCTTTACTCCCACAAATTCGGTAATATAACACAGTGAATTTGCAGGGACAGAATGAGATCAATGGGAAATGTCGGTTAAATAAACAAATCGGAAATTGAAAGAGAACGATTGTAGCTGATAAATTTTTTACCCGACGGGCTTTGTGAAAACAATAAAGCTGGTAGTAAATCAGTTTTGGAAACATAAAGCAATTTTTTGAGCACAAGCTGAGTTGAAAGTGAGAAACGTCACAAAGAACATGCCTCGTATTTCGGCAGTAAGGAAAGCTGTCCTGCCACTGTTTCTCATCTCAGGTACAGCAGGTCTGATTTATGAGGTAACCTGGACCAGGGCCTTCGGCGTGGTCTTCGGCAATACGGTTTTTGCAGTAAGCACAGTTCTGACGGCGTTCATGTTGGGTTTAGCAGTGGGCAGTTGGCTGTTCGGAAAAATCAGCGATAAAAGTTCTCAACCCCTAAAGCTGTTCGCTCTGCTTGAGCTGGGAATAGGAGCTTATGCACTTGTCTTCCCGATGGTCCTGGCTGCGACAGATGTTTTATATCTCTGGTTCTACCGAAGTTTTCATCCAGGCTTTTATCCTTTGAGCCTTTTTCGGTTCGCACTGTCCATTATCATCCTGTTGATTCCGACAGCCTTGATGGGAGGTACGCTGCCGGTTTTGAGCAGGCTCTGGGCGAATTCATCAGGAAAGGGCGCCTCCGAGCCCCGCATCGGGCGAAGTGTTGGACTCTTATACGCAATCAACACATTCGGTGCGGTGGCGGGCAGTTTTCTTGCAGGGTATTTGCTCATAAGGACTCTGGGCGTGAGCAAAACTATCTATTTGGCGGCTTCGGCGAACATCCTCGTCGGACTCCTCGCATTGATTTTGTCTCACTTGATTATACAGCAACGGCCTGCGAAAAAGCGGAAGCACGCAGCACGTGAGTCTGAACGCGCCAGTATAAACCACACTTCAGACAAAACTGTAACAGAACTTGGAAACAAACGAGTGATTATACTGGTTGCGGTGGGGCTGGCGGGCTTTTGTGCCCTCGCTCTGGAAGTTTTATGGACAAGGGTGCTGGCCTTCGTTCTTGGAACGTCCGTTTATGCCTTCGCATGCATGCTGACCTGTTTTCTTTTCGGAATCGCTCTGGGAAGCTTTCTCTGCAGCAGACTATTTCTGGCGAAAATCAGAAAACCCATCTTTACGCTGGGAGTTGTGGAATTTCTGGTTGCGCTTGCCGTCCTCGCCTCTGTTCCACTGCTCGGAATTCTCTGGCATATTGACTATGTGCTGCTTACGAAGATGGTTGGCGGACTCTCGTTCTGGAAAGAGGTTGCAGGGCACTTTTTAGACGCATCGGTTATTCTTATGGTGCCAACAGTGTTGATGGGGGCGGTTTTCCCGATTGCGGTCAAAATTTGCGCTACGTCCTGGAAAGCCGTTGGCAAGAGGGTGGGCCAGGTTTACGCGAGCAACACCGTGGGTTGCGTAATCGGCTCATTCGCGGCCGGCTTTGTGATGGTACCTTTGCTGGGATTGCGCGATAGCTTCCTGCTCGTCGTTGGTATTCAGTTTCTCTTAGCTGTTATGGTCATCTTCATTTCGGAAAAACACCATGTGGCATTCGGTGTATCCGCAATTGTGGTTTCACTGGCCGTCTTCACCTTTGGCGTTCTAAGCATCCCACGTGACGTATTTGTGCGGTCGATGATCACATATCACCACCCCAGCAAAATCGTTTACATCAAGGACGACGTGACAGGCACGGTTACGGTACACGACCTGCCCGACGGAGACCGTGCCATTGCTGTTGATGGCGTTGGCGTGGCAGGCGTAGATTTAATGCTGAGAACAACCCAAAAACTTCAGGGATATGTTCCGCTGTTTGTACACAACAATCCGAGAAAGGTACTCCAGATAGGCTTTGGAAGTGGCGAGACATCCGGAGTAGGTCTTATGTTCGGCGTAGACGAGTACAACATCGTTGAGATATGTCCGGGAGTTTTCGAGGCGGGTAGGTTCTTCGAGAAAATTAATAAAGGCTCGTATAAAGATCCCCGGCTTAGAAAAATCATAATGGACGGAAAGAACTTCGTTAAGCTCACCGACGAGAAGTTCGACATCATCATGAATGATTCAACCTATCCCGGCACGACCGGCAGCTCAGCACTTTACACATATGACCACTTTAAGCAATGTCGCGAACACTTGAGGCCCGGCGGCGTGCTGTCCTGCTGGCTGCCTCTGGACCTGCGGCCCCAGGATTTTCAGATGATTCTTCAAAGCTTCCTGAAGGCTATGCCCCATTCTTCTCTCTGGATGGCCAACAACTGCCTAAACAAGCACGCTGTTTTAGTAGGAACGATGTCTCCCATGCGGATCGATTTTCAGCGGGTAAGAAAGTTGGGTGAAAGACAGGACATTTCCGCCGACCTGGCCGAGATCAAAATATACTCGGTTTATGATTTTCTCGATTGTCTTGTTGTCGGTGAAGACGGATTGCGGGCAATTGCGAAAGACACTCCGTTAAATACTGATGACAAACCTCTGCTGGAATTTGGAGCCGCAATCAAGAGAGATGATGAAGGGTGCTGGCTGGTCGTACTTAACTGGCTCAGCCGGTATCATTTCCCCGTCTTAAGCTACGTTGACAACACGGGCCGGACACTGAAAGAATCCGAACAAGTCAAGGTTGTCTTGCAGCGCTACTTTACGGGCACGCGCCACACCCTTCGGGCCCTTGTGGGGATGCTGCAAGGCGACCCGGAGATTATGAATCGCCAGTTCGAGATGGCGCGAAAAGCCAATCCACTGGACAGAGATGTCGAGAATTGCCTTAATGAATTGAGGTCGGAAATAAAGATGTTTGTCAAGGCTGTGGAACGCACGCCCGGAAATGCTCCTCTCAGAGAGCGCCTGGCAAGAAGATATCTTCTCGTCCGGGACTACCAGCGAGCTGCCGAGCATTACAGCGCGTTCTTGAATCTCGAGCCGAAAAACGCGGGCGTATGGAACAACCTCGGAATTTGTTACAAAAAACTGGAACAGTTCGACAAGGCGGTTTCGGCATTTCAGAAAGCAGTTGAGCAGGATGCCGGGCAAATGTTGGCTTATTTCAATCTGGGCCAGGCGCAGGATAAGCTCGGCGATTTCGCTGCCGCCTCGCAAAGCTATGAAAAGGCGCTCATGTTGTGCAATCCTGCGATGAAAACGTTCATCTACGATAAACTCGCACGTGCCTACTTCAATCAGAAGCAATACCTTCTCGCACTGGGTGCCATCGAAAAAGCACTGGAACACGCTCCAAACGACCCTGCTCTGTTGGAGCATCTGCAAAGTCGAAGAAAGGCAGTGATGCGCGCTGCTGAAAGTGCCCAGCCCTGAGATATTCTGCAGAACACTGCAATCTCAAAAGTACGTGAAACCTTAGAATACAGAAGCCCGATGCACTCAGGGATGCAGTAAGAATTATTTAAAAAGCATGCCCTCAAAACTATGAACTACAAACTATGGACTTATTAAGAAGCCCTGTGGCGGTCGGCCTGCTCTTGAGATTCTCTTAAGAATTTAAGCCACTTCGTCCAGGCCTTTTTGTAAATCTCAGCGGATACCAGGAAGCCGTCGTTGTGACTGCCGAAAATCTCGACAAATTCTTTCGGCTCGTTGGCCGCTTCATACAAATCCTGCCCAAACTCGAACGGCACAACATCATCATTTCTGCTGTGAATTATCATCACCGGACAACGAACGTCGCTGAGATAATCGATGGTCCTGTAGCTAAACCTCGCAAACCAACGCACGGGCATATAAGGGTAAAATTTTCTGCCGATGTCAACGTATGATGTAAATCCGCTCTCAATAATCAATGACCCTGCCTCGACCTTAGCGGCCAATTGCGCAGCGATACTTCCGCCGAGCGACCTGCCGAAGATAATAATATCCTCCGGCGATATCTTTTTTTCTTCGGTCAGCCATTGGTAAGCCGACATAACATCGAGATATGTCCCCTCTTCGGTGGGTTTGCCTTCACTGCTGCCGTAGCCTCGATAGTCGAAAATAAAGCAACTCAATCCGAGATTGTGAAAGATATTTATACTGTCCAGGCGGTGCATCATATTGCCGCCGTTGCCGTGGCAGAAAAGGACCGTAAACTCAGCATTTTCTGCCGGTATATACCAGCCGCTCAGACGCAGGCCGTCTTTAGTTTTCAAGACGACATTTTCAAAATCCAGGTCGATTTCGTCCGGCGTGTAGGGGACCTCACGCACAGGGCAATACAAAAAGGTCGGCTGCATAAAATAAAGTATCGTCCCCAAGCCCCAGTAGGCGATAAATAATACGACAAAAAAAGATATCAGCATCGAGCCCATAATTCGTGCTCCCGTCCCGTGAGCCGTGACTCGAACGACGAGCAACGGTGCACAAGCGACGTTTTCGTGTTCGGCGGTATTTTAATTTGCCCGCCAATCTAAAACAAGCTACAATTTTGTAAAGAAAAAAGATTAGCTGAAAAGACACGAATTCGCAAAGAATTTATAAATTAGTTCCTTTTGCGGAAAGCCTTTTTTGCTATGTTACCCCTGCGAAAGAATGTGCAGCAATGACAAAGGCTGTTTCCGCAACAGTAGCTAAATAACATACCACTATTTTACGGAGCCGGCTTTATCGGGACAGATGTTCTTTCGCGAATTGTTTTGCGACACGGTGAAGCAGGGGGCGGCAGTTTTTCATCGCGTAGTCAAGGGACATATCATTTGTTCGGCAGCCGATGGCGGTGATAATTCCAAGCTTCTCATACTCCTGTTGCGGCACGGTGACCTGGCCCGCAAGGACGGCCAGGCGAGTGTGTGATTCCAAGGCCATTCCTGCAATCCCGGAGACGACTTTTCCTCGCAGCGACTGCCGGTCGAAAGAGCCTTCTCCGGTAATAATCCAATCGGCCGATCCCAGTTCGGCCTGAAGGTTACTGCCGGCCATTACCGTCTCTATACCGGATACGAGGGTGGCGTTCATAAAGGCCAAAGCACCTGCGGCCAGCCCTCCTGCCGCTCCTGCGCCAGGGATGTCGCTGATATCGCGTTGGAGATGTTTCCGGACAAGGACGGCCAGGTGTGCAAGGCCGTTTTCGAGTTGTTCTACCATCCGGGGGCCTGCCCCTTTTTGGCCGGCATAAACTCTCGCTGCGCCGTGCTGGCCACAGAGAGGATTGTCAACGTCGCAAAGGACCTCTACCGGCGGAACACTGAAGTTGGCGGGTTTGACTATTTTTGCGATTCGTTCGAGGCCTGCTCCGCCAAGCGCAATTGCGTTTCCTTCGTCATCGAGGAACTTGAAGCCCATTGCTGTTGCGGCGCCGACGCCGCCGTCGACAGTTGCGCTGCCGCCTACAGCCAACAGAATTTTGCACGCCCCGTATTCCAATGCGGCTTTGATAAGCTGCCCGGTCCCGTAAGTCGTCGTTTTCAGTGGGTCCATCTGCTCTTTGGAAAGCAGTTCAAGACCACTGGCTGCGGCCATTTCGACAAGAGCTGTTTTACTGTCGCCGAACCAGGCGAAGCCGGCCTCGACCTGCATATCGGGCAGAGGCCCCATTACCGTTTGCCGAATCCATTGGCCGTTAGCTGCTGTAATCATTGCCCTTGCGGTGCCTTCACCTCCATCGGCCATAGGTTTTATTACGAGGCGGGCGTCCGGCGCGCATTCGGCAATGGCCGCTGCGATAACTTCACACGCTTCATAGCTGCTGAGAGTTCCCTTGAACGAGTCCATTGCAATGATTACTTTCATAAGAGGCAGTCCCAACAAGACAATTCGAGCTTCGCTAACATTCAAGAGAGTGGGTCAGCTTACCAGCGGCTTCTTTTTCAGAGCACAATTAGACTGATGACCCACAATGCAATGGCCGCAACACCGCCTTCAACGAGAGTCCCGAGTGTTTGCAGTTTATACCCATCCTTAACGCTCATTTTAGAAAGGCCTGTGACCACCCAGAAATAACTGTCATTCGCATGGCTGACTACCATCGAGCCGGCGCCTATTGCCACCACAGCTAATGCTCTGGCTGTCGGAGCCTCGAGGCCAAGCGCTCCAAGCAGCGGTCCCACGATACCGGCGGTCGCGATGATGGCCACCGTTGATGAGCCCTGGGCCGTTTTGAGTGCCGCGGCGATGATGAAAGGAAGCCATATACTAAGGCCTGCGCTTTTACCGAGATATCCTTTCACAACTTCGGATATTCCGGAGTTCTGCAGCACCCTGCCAAAGGCGCCTCCACAGCCGGTGATGATAATGATAGTTGCCGCGGCAACGACTGCCTGGCCAACCCACCCCGAAGCTGAAAGCATCTCGGTGGTCAGTTTTTTCGGCAGCATCAAGGCAAAGAAAACGCCCACGAGCAGCGCGACTACCGGCTGTCCGATAAAGCTGATGAAGACTGCTGCTTTTCCCACGCCGAACGGCTGGACCTCGAGATTACCAACCGACCTCAACACAATCAACACGATAGGCAGGAGGATGGGAATGACCGACTTGATGGCCGAAGGGCCCTGGGCGGCAGGTTCTTCCGGACCGGCTTCCTCGGATTCGGATTCGGGGTCAATATATACCCTGCCCGCAAACTTTACGGCAAACAACCAGCCGGCCGTAAGCGCGATAAGACTTACCAACAGCCCCCACAGGATTACCAGTCCAAGGTCAGCCTTGAGCAGTCCCGCCGCCGCGATAGGCCCGGGCGTCGGTGGGACCATTGTATGGGTCGCGTAGAGACCGAGGCTGAGCGCCACCGCACTCGTCGCTAATGATATCTTCGCCTTGCGCGACAGCCCCCTGCACAATGACGAAAGGATAACAAAGCCGGAGTCGCAAAATACAGGAATGCTCACAATATATCCGATTATGCTCATGGCCAGAGGCACATTCTTTGGGCCCACGAGTTTGAGTATGCTCTCGGCCAGCTTAAATGCACCGCCGGACTTCTCAAGGAATGTGCCGATGACCGAGCCGGCCAGAATTACGATACCGATGTAGCCGATGGTGCCGCCGAAGCCTGAATTTACCGAATTGACAACATCGGCAAGTGACATCTTCCCGCAAAAGACCCCGTACCCGAAGGCGGAGATGAGCAGCGCAAGGAACGGGTGCAATTTCAGCTTAGTTGTCGCAACGATAATGAAAACGACAGAGAGTAGAAGAAGCATTACGAGCCACATAGAACTCGTCCTTTTGATTGATATAGTTTTTTCTGTAAATGGATCAGTAAAATCGCAACAACCGGTCTCAGGCTGGCTCTACAACCTGGTGGTATTTTAGTTTGCTCGCTAATCTAAAACAAGCTACAATTTTGGCGTGATTAAAAGAAGAAAAACGAAAAGCGTCAAGGTCGGTCAGGTTAGAATCGGCTCCAGTGCTCCCATAGTCATCCAGTCGATGACGAAGGTGGCGACGGTCGATATCGCCCGTTGTGTCAAACAGATAAATCAGCTTGCCAAGGCCGGCTGCCGGCTGGTCAGAATCGCCGTTCCCACGCGAGCAGATAGCGATGCCTTTGCAAAAATCGTCCGGAAGGTAAATGTCCCATTGATAGCCGATGTTCACTTCAGCCCCAGGCGTGCTATCGAAGCGATAGAGGCCGGTGCCGCCAAAGTAAGGCTGAACCCCGGCAATATAAAAAACCGAGAGAGTATTCATCGAATAATCGACGCAGCTAAGATGCACCGGACCGCTATCCGTATCGGCGTCAACGAAGCAAGCATCAGAGACCTCAAAAAACGCGATGTCCCCATCGAAAAACGCACCGCTTTGATGTTGAAGGAGATGAAAAGATACGTCCGGCTGTTTGAAAATCGCGATTTCGAGAAGTTGGTCATCAGTGCAAAAAGCAGCGACGTGCTGCGAACCATCGAAATCAACCGCATGATTGCCGAGACCTTCGACTATCCAATCCACGTCGGGCTGACCCACGCAGGGCTGCCCAAAGACGCGCAGATACCTTCAGCTATAGCTCTGGGCACACTACTTGCAGAAGGTATTGGGGACACTATCAGAGTAAGTGCCGCGGCCAATCCCATTATTGAGACCGAAATTGCAAAACAGATTCTAATCGCGCTTGGCTTATATGAACGGACGAGGCCGGAGCTGATAGTCTGTCCGACGTGCGCCCGGGCCGAGATTGACGTAATCAAGCTGGCTCGGCGAGTTGAAAAAGCACTGCGTAGTATTGATAAACCGGTACGTGTCGCTGTGATGGGCTGTGTGGTCAACGGCCCCGGCGAAGCCGCCGACGCCGACCTGGCTGTCTGTGCAGCAAAGAACAAAGGATACCTTTACCGAAAAGGCCGAAAAATATCGACAGTACCGGAAAGCAAAATCATCCCGGCACTGTTGAAAGAATTACAAAAACTATAAGCCTATGTGCACAGAAGAGAAATTAGCAGATACATCCGGCGAGCCGCTCAAAACAACACTGATGCGATTAGTCATCGTTGTCATCTTCAGCATCGCGTTTGCATACATTGAATCGGCCGTGGTCGTGTACCTGCGAGTTATCTTTCATCCGGAGGGTTTCACTTTTCCCCTGAGTGATTTCGATACCATACTGCAGCACAAGGCCCTTCTATTGACCGAGATAGGCAGAGAAGCTGCAACAATAGTTTTAATCCTTACGGGGGCCTGGCTGTTCGGACGAAATCTTCAGCAGCGGTTCGCTTATTTTCTGACCATATTCGCCGTGTGGGACATTTTCTACTACGTCTGGCTCAAGGTCCTTCTCAACTGGCCCGCGCGAATTTCGGATTGGGACATACTCTTTTTAATACCAACCGCCTGGGCCGGCCCTGTTGTGGCGCCGGTGCTTATCTCAATTACATTGCTGGTATTTGCTATTGCAATACTCTTTCGTGACTCTGTCGGCAGGGGCATTAGAGCGAGCCGGATAGAGTGGCTCGGTTTTATTGCTGCCGCCGTTGTAGTCGTTGTCTCTTTCTGTCTTGCCGGCCGGCATATCGCCGAGCCGGATTTTGAATCGTATTTCTATTGGCCGGTATTTGCCGCAGGTCAAATAGGGGCCATCACACTGTTTGTAAAATGCCTCTTGAAGCCGAAATAGCGAACACAAAAGCAAAGTACGAAAAAGACCCAAGACTTTAGTCATGGGTCGTGGTGCATTCCTGCACTTTCAGTTTTTACTGCTCTCTGAAGTGTCGCGGCGGCGGGCTTCTATGATACCTGCTTTGATGTCTGCTTTTTGTCGTTGTCCTTTCTTACCGCGAACTTTTCGAACTTGCCGAAAATCATCTTGCCTGCCGAGGTCTGAAGCGAGCTGGTTATGCTAATGGCCAAATCCCGTCCGATCTTGTTGCGGGCACCCTCGACAACAACCATCGTGCCGTCGGGCAGATACCCGATACCCTGGTCGGCCTCCTCGCCTGGCTTTATTATCTTAACTTCCATAGTCTCACCCGGTAAAGCCACGGTCTTAAGCGAACTGGCCAAATCGTTGATATTGACGACATCGACCTCACGCACTTGTGCAACCTTGGTGAGGTTATAGTCCGTCGTTGCCACGCGTCCGTCGCAGCTCTTGGCAAACATCATCAGTTTCTGGTCAACGCCTTTGACCTCCTCGACCTCAGGGATGATACTGTCATCGATCTCGACGTCAATTGCAGAGTGCGCCTGCATCTGGTTAAGTATGTCAAGTCCACGTCTGCCGCGGGCGCGCTTGAGCTTGTCAGCGGAATCTGCTATGAGCTGGAGCTCATTGAGAACAAAACGCGGAACAACGATCGGAGCGTCGAACAATTTACTCTCACACAGGTCCGCAACCCGTCCGTCAATGATTGCCGAGGTATCCAAAATCAAGGGCCTCGCCCCTTTGGTCTGCTTGGCAAATTCGACATAGGGAATCACGAAACGCACATCGTCCTTTGTCCTCATGACAATAGTGATAGTAAGATAACATATACATATGCTTATCATCCATTTAATTGCCTTAATCGACGGTTCGATTAACTCGATGCCGTATGACTCCGTTATCATAGTTACCGCAGGCGTCAGTGCCATACTGAGAAGCATTCCTACTAACAGGCCAAAAAACACGCCCGCCAGGGCGCTGAGTTTTTTCTTCGGCGTAAGAATATCAAGTAGAAAAACGAACATAGCCATTCCCCCTGCGCTCCACAGTACCGCCCAGAAGTTGGTCTTGTCCTCCGCTCCCGCGATTGAGTCAGAACTCAAATTCGCAATCAGAACCGACAAAAGAACAATAGCAAATATAGCTCGAAAAACCCAAATTAACATAGTTATAAACCTCCCAAAAATTATGATATAGCGTTGTTATTTATGACCTTTACGATTATATCCCATATCCGACACGTCATCATATAGATACGTTATGAGCTACATTATGTTTGCAAGCGTCTTTTATAGATATCGGCTTATTTGAGCCAACCCCATTAGCATAGCTTTCTGTGCCATTGTCTCCGCAATAAAGCAGGAATATCTCCAAAATCTAAAGAAGAGACGGTGAAAGAAATCGGAGAAAAGACAGGCAGCCGTAGAAAATAGTGCTATATATACAATCAACGACCCATAGCAGAGAACCTGCCGGCAGGACAAAAAACCATCAAAAACAACGACTGTAAAACAGTTTCTCTTCCTGGAGATTCGCAACGGCGCTGAGGTTGACTATTTGGTGTCGGTGTCTGTCTGCTGTTCTCCACTGCTTTCGTCGCCGGCCTGGCTTTCGGAATCCGGACTGTCACCATCTTGAGGTTGCTCGGTTTGGGCCTGCTTAGAGTCCTCTGGGACCTTCGCCTCTGGAGCATCGTCGGCCTGGGCCTCAACGGCTTCGGCCTCGGTTTGTTCTCCGGAAGGAGTCCCAGGGACAGACTCTGCTGACACTTCCACGTCTCCAGCATCGCCAGCTTCAGCCTCAGCGGCTCCGGCCTCTTGCTCAACCGGCTCGGCCGGACCAGCCTGAGCTTGCTCGGATTCGGCAGGCTCGTCCTGCAGTTCCGCAGTCTGATCCATATCGGTATCAGACAACTCCGGAATCTTATCCGGATGTCCGTTGCCCAATGTCATTTCGGAAAGGACAGTCTGAACACCTGCCGGCATTGGCCGCTGGCCGTCTTTTGCTGCCTGTTCTTCAGCGGCCCACTGAACCCTTCGCAAACTCAATCCGATTTTACGGGCCTCACTGTCAACCCTTAGAATCTTGACTTCAATTTCATCGCTCGGCTTAACAACGTCTTGAGGCTTGTCAATCTTGTGGTCGGCAAGTTCAGAAATGTGCAGCAGCCCCTCCAGGTCCGGCTCAAGTTCAACAAACGCACCAAAATTAGTGACCTTTGCCACGGTGCCTTTAATAATGTGTCCCGGAATATATTTTTCTGGAATAGCCCGGACCCAGGGGTCTTCGGTCATCTGCTTTATGCCGAGACTAATCCTTTGCCTGTCTTCATTGACTTCGAGAACAATACATTTTACTTCCTGACCCTTTTTCATCGCCTCGCCGGGATGGTTATATTTCTTCGTCCAGC
>Ga0307380_10005146_pt1 | contig 17428 bp, 12 predicted proteins | sample UN3MG_FD_202239 | JGI IMG/M metagenome (GOLD analysis project Ga0307380, IMG submission 202239) | Soil microbial communities from Risofladan, Vaasa, Finland - UN-3 | ecosystem: Environmental > Terrestrial > Soil > Coastal area > Acid sulfate soil | place: Finland: Risofladan, Vaasa | collected...
AAACTGAGTACGCGGGCGGCGTCTACCACCGGCGTCAGTCCCCTCATTTTCAGATCGACCTTGTTCTTGTGCTCGCCGGATTTTTCCACCACAAACCGTTTGAGCAAGCTCAGCGGCGGCCGGTTGGTGAGGGCAATTTTGGCCATAAATCGGATAAAAAGCCGGTGTTTTCGGATGGCCTTGAGCAGCAGATCCTGCAGAATGTATGGGAACTCGGTGCCGGCATAAATCGGACGAAAATCGAAGAAAATAGATGCCATCAGCAGGGTGTGGGGATTGGGCTCGGTGATCCACTCGAGAAACGTGTCCCGCCAGCGGTCTTCCGGCTGGCACCACTTGGGATTAGAGGCCATGATGCCGCCCGGGCAGGGTGGAATGCCGGAACGCACCAGGGCTCTACAACGCGTTCTGAAAACCTCAAGAACCACGTTTTGCATTCGGCTTCGTCTCTGTCCGAAGGGTTTGAAAAAAACAGGGCATTGTCCTGGTCGGTGTACAAGGTCTGTTCCATCCGGCCCTCGCTGCCGAAGGCCAACCAACCGTAAGGGGCCGGCGGCTTTCCAAAACCCTTGTTTTCCATCTCCTTTTCGACCAGCTTAAGCATTCGAAGCGTCAGTCGGTCGTTGAGTTCGGTAACCAATTCAATCAGTTGCTTGACCGGGCCTCCCTGGCGCAGCATCATTTCAAGAACGCTGTCGATTTTGGGCCCCATGCCGATCAGGGTGTCCAGCGAGTCGGTGCGTTGGATTTCACCGATAATCTGGACCGGGGAGTAACCGGTTTCCATCTGCAAATCGTGCTCGCTGATTATGCCGATCATTCGGTCGTTCTCGATTACCACTAGAAGCCTGACAGCGTGCTGGCTCATAGACAAGAGAACATCAAAGGCATAGGCGTCGGGGGCGACGGTGTGCACCGGCTGGCTCATGATCTCGGCCACCGCCACGTCCGGGCTGATATCAGCAGCCAGCACCTTGGTTCGCAAGTCGTTGTCCGTCAGAATGCCCAGCGGCGGGTATAGATTTTTTTCGGTGATCACTATGGAGCTGACGCGGCGTTGAGCCATCAGCCGTGCGGCCGTTCGTACGGACACATTCGGTGCACAGGACAGTACGTTTTTACTCATCAGATCGGTCGCGCGTTTGCCGGTCATAAACAGATTCAGATTGACGGCATTCTTCCCGATGGGCTGGGGCCGCTGGAATTCGGCCGACTGGCGCACCGCTTGGATGGTTCTGGCCAACGAAGAATCGAAGTACCGATGGAACACCGGATATTTGGACACGAGCTGGTGCAGTTCTTCCGCCGGAAGCACCAGGGCGATGAGGTCCTGGTGCGCGGAGATGTCGAACATGGCCGGTTTGTCCTGGAGAAGACTGCTGGCCCCAAAGTAGTCGCCCTCGCCCCGGACATCTATCAGCAGTTCTTCGTCATGGTCGTCGAGCAAAGAGATGCTGACGGCGCCCTGCTGGATAATGTACAGGTACCGAAAGGCAGGATCCCCCTTGTTTGAGATGCGTTGTCCACCCGGGAAAAAGGCAATCTCCATTCGTGAAACCAGATGCGTCAGTTCGTCGATATCCAGGGTGTCGAATGGGGTCACGGAGCGCAAAAATTCCAGCATGCGTGGTAATGGAACGTGAGACCCGGACCCGTTATGTTTTTGAGATTCCATGTTCGTTTCTATCCTTGATCTTGAGACCGAGGCAAAAAATTACCGGTACACAAAACTTTTTTAAAAGATATGAAAGAAATGCGGGGCATCCTAAACTTTCGCTCAATGAGGGTTCAAGATTTTATCTATGAATGGTTGTTCCAGTGGTGAAATCTCCTGTGATAATATTTTCAAGTGTGCTCGGCCCCTGCCACTGGATAATATGAACCCGAGGGACTTTGTTGTCGAGTGCCTCAAATGCAGATTCCATTTTGGCGACCATTCCGCCTCTGATCGTGCTGTCCGCAATCAGTGCTTTGGCTTTTTGAACCGTAAGGGAACGACAAATTCGTTCTTCCACTAAAACACCCGGCACATCTGTTATAAAGACGAGATCGGTACACTGTGCGCCGGCGGATAAAGCGGCGGCCGCACTGTCGGCATTGACGTTGTAACTTTCTCCGCTTTCATCAGCAGAAATCGGTGAGACCACCGGCACGCGTCCGGTTTTGAGCGCATCCAGGACAACATCGGGGTTTACCTGTCTGATCTTACCCACAAATCCAAAGTCATGGCCGTGGCGTCTTAGCGGCTCGACGATAAATAGCCGCTCGGTTTTTCCCGACATGCTGGTGCAGGGTACGCCGTTTTTACTTAGCCACGCGGAAATGCGTCGATTGATGGTTTCGGACAGTACATTTTCGACAATTTTTATATCTTCGGCTTGGGTGATGCGAATGCCGTCGATAAAAACAGATTCACGATGGGCGTCTTTGAGCGCCTGAGAAATTTCAGCCCCTCCCCCATGCACTATTATTATTTCAACATGTTGTATAGATCTAATGGCCTGGGCAAGATCCTTAAATCCGTCTTCACCGTTAAAGGCTAGACCGCCAATTTTTATTAGAATCCTGGGTGTCATCGATACGGCTCCTTTATATCGGAAAATAAGACAGTTCTCAAATTTCGGCAACAAACGGGTATAAGATTAAACGTAACCTACATATTCTCCAATACCTCTAGTCCCAACAAATTCAAACCCTTTTTTAACACAATGGCCGTTGCTTTGATGAGTGCCAGTCTGGCCGTTACCAGCTTTTCATTTTCCGCACGAAGCACATGATGTTTATTGTAGAACTGATTGAACGCTTTGGCCGTATTAAATATGTGAACGGCAATCTTTGACGGATTGAATCCCTGAACAGCGTTATTGACTTCTTCCGGGAACTGAATCAATCGCTGAAGCAATAGAAGCTCTTCCGGATTTCCGAGAAGAGAAAAGTCGCAACGTTGAAGATCGGTAGCGCCGTTTTGGACTTTGGCCAATATTCCGGAGATTCGCGCATATGCGTATTGGCAATAGGGACCGGTAAACCCGTCGAATGAAATGGATTCGGCCGGATCGAAATTGATGGTTTGGGTCGGTCGAACCCGCAACAGATAAAATTTTATGGCACCGATGCCGATTTTTTCTGCACGATGGTTTATTTCATCATCGGAAAGTCGACCTTCGGGATCGCGCTGGCGAATTTCATCGGCGGCCAGTTTTTTCATTTCAGCGATGAGAACGTCGGCATCGACGATTTTCCCTTCTCTGGATTTCATTTTCCCTTCCGGCAAATACACCATGCCATAGGAAAGATGATAGCAATCCTTGGCCCATTCATAACCCAGGGCGTCGAGGATCTGAAAGAGGCATTTAAAGTGGTATTCCTGTTCGCTGCCCACCACGTAAATGGAAAAATATAACTTGTGCTCCTCTATTTTTAAAATGGATGTGGCAATATCCTGAGTGATGTAAAGGCTGGTGCCATCCGGTCGTAAAAGCGTTACTTTTTTTGCTTCACCGCCCTTTTCCTGGCCGAATTCCGCTACCGGCAAATGAAATACCGTGTTGCCATGATCATCTTTCGAGAAAACATTCTCTTCCAGACCTTTTTGGATGACATCCTTGCCAATTTTATAAGTGTCGGATTCATAAAAGAATACGTCGAACTCAAGCCCGAAATTTTTATATGTTTCGGCAAATCCGTCGTATACCCAATTGTTCATGGTCTCCCAGAGTTTTATGGTTTCCGGATCACCCGCTTCCCATTGTTGAAGCATTGTTTGCACGTTATCTTCCAGGGTTTGGTTTTCAACAGCCTCCTGGGCAAAGCGCACATACCAGCTGCCCACAAAATGATCTCCTTTCAAACCTTCGGATTCCGGAGTTGAATCGATTCCCCATCGTTTCCAGGCCAGCATACTTTTGCAAATATGAACGCCCCGGTCATTGACCAGGTTTGCTTTGACCACCTGATGATCGGTTGCTTCGAGAATTCTTGAAATAGATATTCCCAAGGCACCATTGCGCAAGTGCCCTAAATGCAGCGGTTTATTTGTATTCGGAGACAAGTATTCCACCATCCCCCGTATGCCCTTGCCAACGGAAGATTCTCCATATTTCGTGTTCTTAGAAATTATTTCGGAACAAAATTCTCCGAAAAGCACCCCTGGAAATATACTTATATTAAGGTAGGGGCCCGAAGCATTTACTTTATGGATAACGTCATCCGGCGTAATTTTTTCGGAAATTATTTTGGCAATTTCTGCTGGAGATTTCTTAAACTGTTTTGCCAGCGGAAAGCACCCCACAGCAAAATGGCCGAATTCGGTGTTTGGGGGAAAACCGAGTTCAAGGGGTTCCGGGATTTGCCCCAGGGCTTTCTCTGCAGCACTGTCAATTTTGTTTAAAATGGTCTCTTTGAGTTTCTGAACAGACATAACCACGTCCTTTGTTAACCCGAACGTTGCATAAACAACAGGGTTGGTATTAATAAAAAAAGGTTCTTCTCCAATTTAGTTGGAGAAGAGGGTTCCAAAATCATCAACTCTTTTGGAGATGTTTATAAAAAAATAACTCCTTGATTTTGAGGATCATTTCTTAGGGGTAACTCTCATTTTTTCAGGACCTGCAAGTATGGCAAAAAACCGATACGGTATCAAGTTATAAAATCCCTCGGTGTCTGTCCGGTCGGTTCACGATGTCAACCACCGTAACAATATTCTATCTGCTTGATTTTTCGAGTGCAACGGGGTTCTTTATTTTTTTGATGGTTGGTCAAGGTCGTTTCCCCGTTTCCCTGGGCAACGGACTTCAGACACTGGGCTTCCAAGAAAAAAATGAAAAAAGTTGAATTTTTCTTTTAATCATGTAATTGCAATTGATCAAAAGAAATCCCCATAGGGTGGATGATGGAGTTTTTTTTGTGACAAAAATGGAACGAATTTACGCAATCCTATGTAATCATTAAATTAAATTTTTATGAAATATTCGGGCCGACGAACCATGGGGTGTCCGTATTTTCGCTTCAAGAAAAAATGGGAAATTTGATCCCTTTGTTTCAAAGGCGCTTTTAACCCTAAAAAAACTGAATTAATTATGAAAGCAAGTTTAATTTTATCTGACGGAGCACTGTATGAAGGGCTTTCATTCGGCGCCGAAGGGACCACCACGGGAGAGGTGGTGTTCAATACTGCCATGACCGGATACCAGGAAATTCTGACGGACCCTTCATATCATTTCCAGTTAATCGTCATGACATATCCGCAAATTGGAAATTATGGCGTCAACCGGAACGATTTCGAATCAAAGCGTATTTACGCGGCAGGGTTTATTATACGCGAATACAGCCCCATTGTCAGTCACTGGCAGGCGGACCAATCCCTTGATGCGTACTTGAAACATTACGGCATTGTGGGGATCAGTGACATTGATACCCGTGCCCTGACCCGTCATTTGCGTGATCACGGGGCTCAAATGGGGATGATCACCACCACCGATGAACCTTTCGACACCTTGTTAGCGCGTCTGAGAGCCGGTGAAAAACTTGTGGGAAGAGATATCGTTAAAGACGTCACAACGGACAGGTATTATGATTGGCCGTTATCCGGTGAAAGCGATGGCAATGGAAAAAGTTCATTCAGAGTCGCTGTCTACGACTACGGCGTGAAATTTTCGATTTTAAGAACACTGCACGATTACGGGTGTCGACTCCGGGTATTTCCCGGCCATGCTCCCCCTGAAGAGGTGCTCGAATGGAATCCCGATGGCATCGTTCTCTCCAACGGTCCCGGCGATCCGGAGCCTGTTGAATACGCCGTCAAATCGGTTCGGCACCTGTTGGGCAAGAAACCGATTTTCGGGATTTGTCTGGGCCATCAGATTTTGGGACTGGCGCTGGGTGGCCGAACAACCAAGTTGAAATTTGGCCATCACGGTGCAAACCATCCGGTAATGCATCGTTTCACCGGCGCTGTTGAGATAACTTCTCAGAACCATGGTTTTATCATCGATATTGACAGCTTGGCGAAAAGCGAGGTTGAGATCACCCATATAAATCTGAATGATGGAACTCTGGAAGGAATCAGACACCAACCCCTGCGGGCTTTCTCGGTTCAATATCATCCGGAGGCATCTCCGGGGCCCCATGACAGCCGGTATCTGTTTGAGCAATTTATAGAGGATATGAAGCAGTTCGATGCCTAAAAGAAAAGACATAAAACGAATACTTGTGATTGGGTCGGGTCCCATCGTCATCGGTCAGGCCTGCGAGTTTGATTATTCCGGAAGCCAGGCCTGTAAAGCGCTGCGTGAAGAAGGGTTTATCGTTATATTAATCAACAGCAATCCGGCCACGATTATGACAGACCCTGAATTTTCGGATAGAACCTATATAGAACCGCTTCGAGCAGATGTGATTGCAAAAATCATAGAAGCTGAGCGTCCCGATGCGCTGCTGCCCACCCTTGGCGGCCAGACAAGTCTTAATCTTGCGGTTGAACTTGCCGAAAGTGGTATTTTAGAAGAATATGGCGTGGAGTTAATCGGCGCCAAGCTCGAGACGATCCGTCTGGCCGAGGACAGGAATCTCTTCCGCAATGCTATGGGGGAAATCGGCTTGAAGGTTCCTGCGGGCGGGTGTGTCAATTCTCTCGAAGCGGCGGAGGCACTGCGTGATGGAATCGGCTTTCCGCTCATCATTCGCCCTTCATTTACCCTTGGCGGTATTGGCGGGAGTGTCGTTTATAACAGAGAGGAGTTCAGCCGGGCGGTCCAGTGGGGATTGAGCGCCAGCCCGGTCACCGAGATATTAATCGAGGCGTCCGTGCTCGGGTGGAAGGAATACGAGCTGGAAGTGATGCGGGATGCGGCGGACAATTTCGTGGTGGTGTGTTCCATCGAAAACTTCGACCCCATGGGGATCCACACGGGCGACAGTATTACTGTAGCGCCCGCCCAAACCTTAACGGACGTCGAATTTCAGGCCATGCGGGATGCGGCCAAGAAAATTGTGGCCAAGATCGGCGTCGAAACCGGAGGGGCCAACATCCAGTTTGCCTTGAATCCGGAAAACGGCGAGATGGTGGTCATTGAAATGAATCCCAGGGTCTCACGCAGTTCGGCGCTGGCATCCAAAGCCACCGGTTTTCCCATTGCCAAGATTGCCGCCAAACTTGCTGTGGGCTATTATCTTCACGAAATCCCCAACGATATTACCCGAAAAACTCCGGCATGCTTTGAGCCGGCTATTGATTATGTTGTCGTCAAGGTCCCCCGATGGGATTTTGAAAAATTTCCCGGGAACGACGTTCGGTTGAGCTCTCAGATGAAATCGGTTGGCGAAGCCATGGGAATCGGCAGAACCTTCAAGGAAGCGCTGAACAAAACCCTGCGGTCCCTTGAAAACGGCTGGTCCGGTTTCCATGCCAATGGCAACGATTCCGTCAGCCGAATGTCTGGTGAAGTCTTGCTGGATGATCTCAGATGGGGAACGCCGGATCGCATCCTGAAAATTTGGCAGGCCCTCACCAGCGGTATTTCTCCCGAAGAAATATCCAAGATTACCCGTATTGACGTATGGTTTCTGAAAAATCTCCAGCAACTTGTGGAGTTCGAGACTCACATTGCCGAGGAATTCAAACAACGGCGCACGCTCACACCGGAAACCCTCCGAAGCGCAAAACGCCTTGGATTCTCCGACAAGCACATCGCCGGGTTGACCGGCAAACCGGAAAAGGAAATCCGGAGCCTGCGCAAAGAAAATGGAATATTGCCGTCTTTTAAAATTGTGGACACCTGTGCCGCCGAGTTTGAGTCCTTTACCACCTATTTTTATTCCACCTACGACCCGGAAAACGAATCCATCCCTTCAAACCGGAAGAAAGTGATTATTTTAGGCGGCGGTCCCAACCGAATCGGCCAGGGAATTGAATTCGATTACTGCTGTGTGCACGGCATTCTTGCCTTAAAAGATCTGGGAATCGAAGCCATCATGATCAACTGCAATCCGGAAACGGTGAGCACGGATTATGACGTGGCCGACAAGCTGTATTTCGAGCCGCTTACCTATGAAGATGTATTGAATGTGATTGAGCTGGAAAAACCGGATGGTGTCATTATTCAATTTGGCGGCCAGACACCGCTGAAGTTGGCCATCGACCTGGAACAGGCAGGCGTGCCCATATGGGGAACCTCACCAGATTCCATCGATCTGGCCGAAGATCGCGACCGGTTCGGCGCCCTGCTGGACTCCCTGGATATTCCCCACCCCCAATACGGAACGGCCGTCTCCATAGAGGATGCCATTGAAATCGGTCAGAGAATCGGATTTCCGTTGATGGTAAGACCTTCCTACGTCCTGGGCGGACGGGCGATGGAGATTGTTTATGATCTTAAATCGTTGGAACATTATATGCAGTATGCTGTCACTGCCTCAGAGGAACATCCGGTGCTTCTGGATCGCTTTTTGGAAGACGCTTTTGAGTTTGACGTGGATGCCATTTCCGACGGTGAGCGAACAGAGATTTGTGGTGTCATGCAGCATATCGAAGAGGCCGGCGTACACTCAGGGGACAGCATGGCCGTATTACCGCCTTTTTTGCTGAGCCGGGATCAGCATGAAGACATCAAAGAATATACCCGTATGCTTGCCGAAGCACTCCATGTCCAAGGCCTGATCAACATTCAGTTTGCGATTATGTATGATACACTTAATGTGATCGAAGTGAATCCCCGAGCATCGCGAACGGTGCCTTTCGTCAGCAAAGCATCCGGAATTCCCATCGCCAAAATCGCCGCAGAAGTGATGTCCGGCAAACGATTGGACCAGATCGGGTACACCTTTAAAGATCGATTGCCGTACGTTGCCGTTAAGGAATCGGTATTCCCATTCGACCGCTTTGAAAAAGCCGATATTTATCTGCGGCCGGAAATGCGTTCCACCGGAGAGGTCATGGGGATTGCTACGACTTTTGGAGAGGCGGTGTTTAAAGCCTTTCAAGCCACCGGCATTACCATTCCAACGTCAGGTACTATATTTGTCAGCGTGAATGACAACGATAAAGCCCGTATGTTTCCCATTGCCGAAAGCTTGTATAAATTGGGCTATAAATTGGTTGCCACCCGAGGGACGGCGGAGTATATCGCCGGCCGGGACATTCCGGTGGAGACGGTATTGAAAGTCAGCGAGGGACGTCCCAATGTCGTCGATTACATCAAAAACCACAACATCGATCTAATTATTAAAACCCCTTTAGGGCAGCGATCCCGCAAGGATGAATCTCCTATTGGCTGGACGGCGATTAAGTACCGCGTTCCATTCATTACCACCCTTTCCGCCGCCGAAGCGATTGTACGGGGTCTAAAAGCCCAAAGAAAAAAACCATTTAAATATCAGTGCCTTCAGGAATACTATAAAACCCACTGATACGGGAAAAGGCGAATTGTTGAACGCGCTTCATGCCTTCTCCTGTGTTCATCGGTCCATCAAACTCAATTGTGGTTGGAACACACCCCAGCGGAAATCCGCCTGGGGGAGGCGGTCCGGTCATCCTCACAGGGGCTAGAGGTCCAGAACCATTCCGATTTCATCACAATGGAAATATTTCGGGCAGCGGCTGCATTCGCCCCATACCTTGGGCGGAAGTTCCGATCTGTCTTGCCGTCTGAATCCAAACCTTTTGAAGAAATCTTCGGTCAATGTGAACGTGTACAAACGATGTATGCCCAGTTGTTTGGCCTCATCTTTCATGGTTTCGATTAATTTGCTTCCCAGCCCCAAGTGCTGGTAGTCCGGATGAATCGCGAGCGCCCTGATCTCGGCAATATCTTCCCAAAGCACATGCAGGCTTCCGCAGGCCACAAGAAGATGCAATACTTCTCTGGTTTCCATTATGCTGTAAACCGGAACGTTGTTGTCACAGGCGATGACAAAATCCCTGATATTTTCATACAGGTATTGGGGACCTCGAGGAAGCATTAAATTCATTGCCGCAAAGGCGTTAATCAATTCAAGGATTTCTTCTACGTCCCTAATTTGAGCTTTCTTGATGACAATTTGGCGCTCGTCTTTGTCGTTTAGGCGAGATTTCAGGAACTTTTCCTTGCGTTTTGTCTCTTCGGATTTTGGAGCCGGCGGCGGTTCAATATATTCCATTGCCAATTACCTATAGACTGTTAAAGGGTCCTGTTACCCTAATTGATCGTAAACAAACAGGGAGAAATATTATAAGTGTTTACTTTTTCCATATAAAAATATAGCTGGCGACTGTCTATGCGTCAATGCTTAAAAGGAATTACCGTTATATCATTTGTTATGGACAAGCTTAAAATGAATTGAAAGCAGCTGTCAATTGGTTTCCATCCGTTCCGATAGGCTGCCACGGCGGGCGACTCTTGACCATCACACCGTGAAGGTTGATGCGATAAACTTCACATCCCGGACCGGTTCAACTTAGAATAAATTCTTAATTTCATTAATAGAATCGACAATATAGTCCGGTTGAACATCACCGGCTAAATCACTTTCTTTAAATTCACCTGTTTTTACCAAAACCGATTTTATCCCGGCATTTTTTGCGCCCCGTATATCACTGGAAACCCGATCGCCCACCATTAAAACTGCATTCCTTTCGACATCCATCGTCTTGAGGGTCATTTCAAAAATGAGTTTGTTGGGTTTCCCGATATACGTTGCTTTTACATTTGCGGCTTCCGCCAGCATTTTTCCATAGGCACCCACGGTAAGTTCCACCTCTCCCATACTGTTATCAACGATTTGTGATATCATTACGATGAATTTTGAACCCCTTTGCAGGAGTTTTAGTGCCGCGTTCATGTTATGGAAGTTGAACCCATCGCGATAATCTCCCAGGACAATATACTCCGGATCCTCAACATCATGACAAAAGTGTCTGAATTCTTCCAATCCGGTTCTTTTTAGCATTATCCAACATGATCGCGGATTTAAGGTCTCAAGGTATTTAGCCGTCGCATATGCGGCGGTAATCACCTCGGTTTCACGAATATTAAAGCCCATCTGATTCAGTTGTTCGGCACAATATTTTCTGCTTTTCAAGGTGCTGTTGGACAATATTCTGATGACGATCCCTTTTTGCCGCAAAAAATTAATGAGTTCCACGGCGCCCGGATAAACCCGGCCCTGAAATTCAAGAACGCCGTTAATGTCAAATATTATGCCTTTGTAGTTTTGTTTCATATGTTTGAACTCCTGTTACGGCTGAGGCCGTTTTCAATTTTCTTCCATATCGGCCAATTTTTTCATCAAAAAGTCTTACGGCACGGAATCTTGATAAACGGTAACGAACTTTGATTGACATGCCTCAGATTACTTTTTAGTATGAAAAAATCACTCGAACCTTTTTTCTCTGATCTATTTTGACCCAAACATCGTGGCAGACAGAAATGCCAGATGCGCGGGGAGGGGTCAAGAAAGATTTTAATTATAGGAAAACCCATCAATGGGTTGAGAGGAATTTCTTTTGGCTCAACTGGCGTTTAGCATATAATTCTGGGAAAAAATGCATGAAAAATCGAATCATCGGTCTTCTGAGAGAGCTGGTTAAGATAAATTCCGTCAATGCAACGCTTTCAGGCGGACCCGGAGAAAAAGAAATCTCCGGATTCGTTGCGCGGTATCTCACTAAACTCGGGTTAGATCCGGAAATCCAACCGACAGATTCCCATAGGGCCAATGTTGTCGCCATCATACCGGGAATCAACCCCAACGATACACTTTTGTTGAACGGTCATCTCGACACCGTCGGCGTGGAAGGTATGGATGCGCCTTTCAACTTAAGGCACGAGGGTGACAAGCTTTACGGCCGCGGCACTTACGATATGAAGGGGAGTATTGCCGTTATGTTGTTGCTTGCAGAGTATTTCACCCGTCACTCGCCGCCCATATCCGTTCTGTTCACTTTTGTGGTCGACGAGGAAGATAGAAGTGCCGGAATGGAGTATTTGGTTAAACGATGGCTTCCGGAGTTTTTTCCCCTCCCTTTTGGCGGCATATTTCTGGAACCCACCGAACTGGACATTGGCGTGAGTCATAAAGGCGTATCCTGGTATGAAATAGAAGTGTTCGGCAAGGCGGCTCACGGAAGTCGACCTTCCGAAGGTGTTGATGCTATTCTGCCGTTAAGATCCGCGCTGGCGGAACTGAACGACATCCAATCTGAGCTGCTCAACAGCGAGGCAGATCCTTTGCTGGGGCATGCAACGCTTCACGCAAGTATCATTGCCGGCGGGACTGCTTTGAGTGTGATTCCCAGAAGATCACGACTTCAATGGGAGAGACGGACCCTTCCAGGAGAATCTCAAACCCGGGTCGATTTGGAACTGGAGCGCGTTATCCAGTCGGTGAAAAGTTTTCCGGGAGATCATCATGTGAAGGGACGAGAAATTTTTGTAAGACCGCCGTATAAAGTTTCAAAGGCGGCAAAAATATTAACGTGTCTGCAAGACGCTTCCCCGCACTCGAAACTTGTCGGACTCTCCTTCTGGTCAGACTCAGCGCTATGCGGGCAGGCGGGGATCCCTTCCGTTTTGTTTGGCCCCATCGGTCATGGCGCACACGCAGTGGATGAATGGGTAAGTTTGAAAAGCCTGATCCGTGTCTACGAAATATTGAAAAAACTTATCGTGTCTTTTGAAGTTCCTGTAACCTAAATTGAGCGATTATCGATGGTTCCTGAGAACATCAGCCAGACGACGGGCAGCGGCCTCTAATTCCGGTGTGTCATAAAAGGAAAAGCACAGACGGACATAATTCTTGAGACTCTGCCGGCTTGAAAATCTTACGCCCGGTTGAAAACCAACATTGTGCTGACGGGCTTCTGATAGAAATGCTTCAGCATCTGTCTGTTCGGGCAGACGCAGCCAGATGAAAAAACCGCCGTTCGGCTCGCTGAAGCTGGCAGAACTTCCAAGATGCCGCCGCAAAGCGGCGCTTAAAAAGACCATCCGTTGACCATACACCGTTTTCAGCTTGATCAGATGGTCGAGCTGCAGACCCAGCTCCAGGGCACTTTGAACCAGTTTGGAAGTAAAGGGGTTCAATCCGCCGCCGCTTTGGAGCAAGCCGCTTTTGACCAGCCGGTGGCGCAAAGCTTGATTCGCCTGAATCCAGCCCAGTCGTAAGCCAGGGGCAAGGATTTTAGAAAATGACCCGATTGAAAAGATCATCCCCCCATCGGTGTAGTTGGCCAGCGGTTGCGGAGGGGCAGTGTCATAGGCCAGTAAATGATACACCTCATCGGCAACAATTAATAAATTGTGCTCTTGGCTCATCTCAACCAGCCGTTCCCGGCGGGCAGCGGAAAGGGTGATACTGGACGGGTTGTGAAACGTTGGGATGGTATAAAGGAACGCCGGATTGTGTTGTGTCAGATTTTCTTCCAACGCCTCGACGATCAAGCCGTCTTCATCCATGGGCAGGCCGATGATGTTCAGTCCATGGTCTCTAAAGATCTTAAGAGCCAAAAAATAGCTCGGCTCTTCCACAAAAATGGTTTCACCGGGTTTGGTGAAAAGGGTGCAGATCAAATCGAGTCCCTGGGAGGCCCCGGCTGTGACAAAGAGATCGTCGGCATCAACGGGTTTATGATAGTGTTCAGTCAGAAACCGGGCCAGTGCGAGTCGAAAATACCCGTCCCCCGATTCCGCACCGTATGCCAGAAGGGACACGTCGTCATGGCTCAGGCGATGTTCGGCGGCATTTTTCATCAAAGCCAGGGGCAGCAGTGACGGATCGGGCTGACCGATGCCGAGGTGAATCATCCCCGGCGGAATGTCGAGTTGGGTGGTTTGAATGGTCTGCAACGTCATATCCTGTTTTAATGGGTCACATTTTTAAAAGAATTAAATTTTTGATGAACTCGTAAAAAGTCTGATTTTGCTCGCTCCGCAAGCAATTTTGGGATTCAGGATTCGCCTGGCTAAATTGCAAGAACTCGGGCTAACGCCCTCAAACAGCTTGCAATTTTTAACGCCAGACGCGTCATGAATCTTTCTCCAAAATTGCTCGATGTCGCTCACAAAAGACTTTTTACGAAGCCGTCAAATTTTGTATCTCCAATCTGCCGGGGTGGAATCGGCCGGGAATTGTTATCTGAAAAACTGCCATGCCTGGAACCCGGGCAACCCACCGACTTCTTTTCTCTTTTGACCTGTAGCATCCGAAAAGCCCCCAAGCAAGGCTTTATTTTTTGCCCATTTGGCCCTGGCGGCACTCAAAGAGTTCAGTGCCCTTTCCCAAAATAGCGCATAAAACATGCTCTTTGGTTATGGGTGAAATTATGCAATCTGAGGCATTGTCGAATAAAAATCGTCGATCCGGCTGAAATCAGCGCATAAAAGTCATTTTGAACTTGACAGACCAGCGGTTTTTTGCCATATGTCCAATACAAAACTCGGAAAGTCATACACTATGGTTTTAGATTCACCCAATACTCGCATCCGTATCCGCAACCGACGACGCCGTATCCGACAGTCGTCCGGGTGTTTTATGCGTTGAATCTGACCTTGTAACATAAAATTCAGTGAAAAAATAAAAACCCCGGCAAAAGTCGGGGTTTTTGTTTTTTGAAAGGAGATTGAAAATGGCAAAAGATAGGGTAAACAAGGTCGTTCTCGCCTACAGTGGCGGGCTGGACACATCGATAATTGTTCCTTGGCTAAAGAATAATTACCATGACTGTGAAGTGATCTGTTTTACGGCAGATTTAGGCCAGGAAGAAGAACTGGAGGGTCTCGAAGAAAAGGCCCTGGCCTCAGGCGCCAGCAAGCTGATTGTGCGGGACCTGCGTGAACAATTTCTCAAAGAGTATGTCTTCCCCACGCTGCAGGCCGGCGCGGTCTATGAACGTGAATATATGTTGGGGACCTCCATTGCTCGACCGCTAATGGGGAAAACACTGGTTGAAATTGCCGAAGCCGAAGGTGCGGATGCGGTTTCACACGGCTGCACCGGCAAGGGCAATGACCAGGTTCGTTTTGAACTCACGGTGATGGCGCTCAACCCAAAGCTTAAGGTCATTGCGCCATGGCGCGAGTGGGATATTCGCAGTCGTGAGGACGCTATAAAGTACGCCGTCAAATACAACATCCCTCTGTCCCAGACGGAAAAGGATATTTACAGCCGGGATCGGAATATTTTTCACCTGTCCCATGAAGGCGGACCCCTGGAAAATCCCTGGAATGAACCGGAAAAGGGTCTGTTCAGATTGACCGTCAGTCCAGAGGATGCACCGGACAAAGCCGCTTATATCGATATCGACTTTGAAAAGGGAAACCCGGTCAGCTTGAACGGCGAAATGCTGACAGCGGTGGAACTGTTCACCCGATTGAACAAAATAGCCGGGGCTCACGGTATCGGGCGGGTGGATATGGTCGAAAACAGATTGGTGGGAATGAAAAGCCGCGGCGTATATGAAACGCCTGCCGGAACAATTGTGCTGCGGGCCCATCAAGCCCTCGAAAGCATGTGCCTCGATAAAAACACGATGCACTATAAAGATTTCGTAGCGGTCAAATATGCTGAATTGGTCTACAACGGCATGTGGTTCATGCGGCTCCGGGAGGCACTGGACGCCTTTGTCAAGATCACTCAGGAGAGAGTCTCGGGCACCGTCCGCCTGAAGCTGTACAAGGGGAATGTCATCATTGCAGGACGAAAAAGTCCCTACAGTCTGTACCGTGAAGATTATGCATCATTCGGAGAAGAAGATGTGTACAATCAACAGGATGCTCACGGATTCATTCAGCTGTTCGGTCTGCCCTTGAAGGTCGAGGCCCTGTCGGCCATCAATGGCGGAGATGAAAGCCGCTACCTCAGGCCGGACTATAGCAAGTTCAAGCGCGACTAGTCGCAGGTTTCGTAATTGTCGCTGCCATCTCCAGCCCGCCTCGGCCCAGCGTCAATGAAGGGCGTTTGCTCGATATCGAACACTTAATGAACTCTTTAGTAAGTCAGATTCTAAAGCCTTTGGAAGGGTGCCACGATTGGAAATTTGCAGAACACTCGGCTCGAGATCTCATCGGTCAGATCAGATCGTCGGTTGCTTTTTACCGCCCTGATTGTAATTTGGGGTGCGACACTTGAAGCGGCCATTTCGACTTGACACATAACGGATTTTTGCCATAAATTGAGGTTGAAAAGCAGATCCATGCTTTTTCCATGCAGCGCCTGTCTTGCTCAAAAAGGGAGAGCAGATACAGCACTTAATTCCAACCTATCCCTCGAGGTGAATAAAATGAATGGATCGGTAGAACAAACTCGTCAAACATACCCAGGGTGGGATGAGTTCTACAATAAAGATATTGATGAAAAATTAGATTTTTTCAAGTTAAACGGCAGATTGTTTGATGTGATTTTTGCCCAACAGTTTGACAGACCGTTCATGGACTATTTGTGTAAGATCGCAGACATGATCCGGTTATTGGCCCAAACGAAAATGGGCCAGGAAAAACTCAGACATCTTTTGCCCCATAAACGGGCCATGCTGTATTTTGTTCAACCCTCAACACGGACCTTTCTATCTTTCCAAAATGCATGTTATATTCTGGGGCTGAGCGTTTCCGAAAGTCGGGGAACGTCAACAAGTTCCGAGGTCAAAGGAGAATCGTCGGAAGATACCATTCGCACATTTGCCAGTTATGTCGATTTGATAATTTCCAGGCATCCGGAAGCCGGGTTTGCCGAAAAAACCGCGTGGGTCCTGAATCAAACCGATCGTCCCGTTCCCATTTTAAACGGGGGCTCGGGACCGGATCAACATCCGACCCAAGCGCTGTTGGATATTTATACGCTTGAAAGATCATTTCAACACATCGGCGGTTTGGACGGCAAAAAGATTGCTATGGTCGGTGATTTAAAGCGCGGAAGAACCGTCCGTTCCCTGAGTTATCTGATGAAAAATTATAATGACGTAAGCCTGTACTTTGTTTCACCGGATGTATTCAGAATGAAAGACGACATTAAAAAATTTTTGGAGAAGCACGGCATTCCCTATTATGAAACCGATGATTTCGAAAGCGTTATGCCGCTGGTGGACGCCATTTACATGACCAGAATTCAGAAAGAGTATTCTGACGACCCGTCCGGCGAAGCCGACACCTATCCTGAGTTCCATTTCAAGAAAGAACACCTGTCCATCATTCAACCGAATTGTACCATCATGCACCCACTTCCCCGGCGATATGAAATAGAAGTGGAAGTGGATAATGATCCGCGGGCCGCCTACTGGCGGCAGGAGCGAAACGGCATGTGGATTCGGGCAGCTTTGATCGCCTATGTTTTCCAGGTTGAACAGGAGATCTTTGCGGAATTTTCCTGATATGCTCGAAAATTAAATAAAAAATAATTCTTCTTTAGTCTCAAATCCATTATTCTTGCCTCCTCAGGAGACACGGCATTTTAATCCTAAAAA
>Ga0307380_10005150_pt1 | contig 17422 bp, 17 predicted proteins | sample UN3MG_FD_202239 | JGI IMG/M metagenome (GOLD analysis project Ga0307380, IMG submission 202239) | Soil microbial communities from Risofladan, Vaasa, Finland - UN-3 | ecosystem: Environmental > Terrestrial > Soil > Coastal area > Acid sulfate soil | place: Finland: Risofladan, Vaasa | collected...
CGCGTGCAACCGGTTCGGAGTCGGTGACGTCCCAGCCCAACGGCGCCCGGTCGTCCCAGACGTCCTCGAACTTGGCGAACCCGGGGATCGACTTGGCGGCCATCGTCTTGATCGGGCCGGCGGCGACGAGGTTCGAGCGGATGCCTCGGGGTCCGACCTCCTTGGCGAGGTAGCGCGACACGCTCTGCAGCGCCGACTTGGCGACGCCCATCCAGTTGTAGGCGGGCCACGCCTGCCGGTTGTCGAAGTCGAGGCCGACGAACGAACCGCCCTCGCCCATCAACGGCAGGAACGCATCGGCCAACGCCTTGAGGGAGTAGGCCGAGATGTGCATGGCGATGGCGACGTCGTCCCACTGCGCGCGGAGGAAGTCATCGCCGAGGCAGACCTCCGGAGCGAACCCGATGGCATGGAGCACCCCGTCGACGTGCCCCCACTTCTCGGCCAGCGCCTCGCGGACCGCAACCCCGTGTTCGGGCACGGTCACGTCGAGTTCGAACACGTCGATGTCGTCGCCCAGCTTTCGTGCGGTTCGCTCGGTCAGCTTCAGTGCTCGGCCGGCGCCGGTGAGCACGATGTCGGCCCCCTCGGCCCGCGCCAGCCGGGCCACCCCGAAGGCCAACGAGGCGTCGGTCAGGACGCCGGTGATCACGATCTTCTTGCCGTCGAGCAGACCCATGCACCGGACCGTAGATGATCGGTGCCACCGACCTGCGCCCCTTGGTGATTCCGTAGGCTGGTGTGCCACGCTGTCGCCATGCGCATCGGCATCTTCGGCGGAACCGGACCAGCGGGAAGCGGGCTCGCAGCACGCCTCGCCAGCACTGGATATCCCACGGTCATCGGCTCTCGATCGAAGGAGCGGGCTGCGGAGAAGGTCGACGAACTGCTCGCAGCGTGGCCCGATCTCGTCGGCCTCCTCGACGCCGGTGACAATGCCGAGGCCGCCGATTGTGACCTGGTCGTGATCGCGACGCCGTGGGACTCCGCCGCCCGCACTGCGCAGGAGAACGCCGCCGCCCTCGAGGGCAAGGTCGTCGTGTCGATGGCCAACGCGCTCGTGCGGGTGAACAAGGAGTTCCAGCCGCTCGTGCCGCCCCGCGGCAGCGTCGCGGCACACGTCCAGGCGGCCGTTCCCCACTCGCACGTCGTCGCCGCGTTCCACCACCTTCCTGCGGCAGAACTCGGCAACCTCGACGACCCGATCGACTCCGACGTGCTGATCTGCGGCGACGACCCGGCGGCGGTCCACTTGGTCAGCGAGATCATCGAGAAGTTCCCCGGATGTCGACCCCTCGATGCGGGTGAGCTGTCGAACGCGATGGCGATCGAGGCGTTCACGGCGGTGCTGTTGCAGCTCAACGTGCGCTACAAGACGCGCGTCGCGCCGAAACTGACGGGAATCAAACGCGACCCGCGCGCTGTTGAGCCCGGGTGATGCAGCTCTACGACACCGCGCGGCGCGCCATCGTGGCGTTCGAACCGAACGACCACGTGCTGATGTACACCTGCGGGATCACACCGTACGACGCCACGCACCTCGGGCACGCCGCCACCTTCATCGCCTATGACGTGCTCCAGCGGCGCCTGATCGACAAGGGTCACACCGTGCGCTGCATCCGCAACGTCACCGACGTCGACGATCCGTTGTTCGCCAAGGCCCGCGAGCTCGGGATCCACTACCTCGACCTCGCTGCGGGCGAGGAGGCGCGTTTCGAGCGCGACATGGAGGCGCTCAATGCGCTGCCGGTCGCCGCGGCGCCGCGTGCCTCGTCGGCGATTCCTGACATCCGGGGCTTCATCGGCATGGTGCTCGACCGGGGCTTCGCCTACGAGTCCGGCGGTTCGGTGTACTTCGACGTGTCGAAGTTCGGATCGTTCGGATCGCTGAGCCACTACTCGGACGAGGAGATGCTGGTGCTCGCGAAGGAGCGCGGCGGCAACATCGACGATCCCAACAAGCGCTCGCCGCTCGACTTCGTGTTGTGGCACCCGTCGGCGTCCGACGAGCCGTCGTGGGACACGATGTGGGGACCCGGACGCCCGGGCTGGCACATCGAGTGTTCCGCGCTCGCGCTGCGCGAGCTGGGAACGACCATCGACCTGCACGGAGGGGGAGCGGATCTGATCTTTCCCCATCACGAGTGCGAGCGCGCACAGTCCGAAGCTGCGACGGGCGAGCCGTTCGTGAAGCACTGGATGCACACGGCCTTGATCCACAAGGACGGCGAGAAGATGTCGAAGAGCCTCGGCAACCTCGTGTTCGTCGATCAGCTCCGCGAAACCTGGGACCCGCGAGCGATCCGCCTGTCGATCATCGAGCACCATTACCGCACCGAGTGGGAGTGGGATGACGAGCTGATGCCGCGCAACGCGGCCCGACTCGACGCCTGGAACGAGCGCGCCGGCTCGAACCCCGACCTCCTCGACGAGGTGCGCGGACGGCTCGACGACGATCTCGACACTCCGGGCGCTCTCGCAGCGATCGATGCAGCAGCGGCGATGGGCGCCGGGGTCGGCCAAGCTGCCGCCCTGCTCGGCGTCGATCTCGACTGACCGCCGCGCACCTCTCCGCGGTCATTTCTCGATCCCGAGATTCGGAGCGAACCCTGCGCGGGGCGCAACATCGGCTCCGAATTTGGGTTGCCGGCGTCGTGCCCTCGAAAATTCGGAGCGAGCGATGCGGTGGGCGCAACGTGGGCTCCGAATTTTCGGTGGGGTGGTGGTGGGGTGTGGGGTGGGGGTGGTGGGTGATCGGCTGTTGACACGAAGTTCACGGTTTGGGCTTCATTTGCGCGATCGTGCGGTCTACTCTGCAGGCATGACGTCACGGCCGGGAGCAGGAGCGATGCAGCAACGCGTGCGCCGCATCGGCCGTCCGGTGGCCGCTCGCCTGTGGAACATCGAATTGAGCGGCTACGAACGCCTCCCGGTGTCGGGTCCGGCGATCCTGTGCCCGAACCACATCAGCTTCCTCGACTCGGCGTTCCTGATGTTGACCGTGCCGCGCAACATCTCCTTCGTGGGCAAGGCCGAGTACATGGACTCGTGGAAGACCAAGTACCTGTTCCCGGCGATGGGCATGATCCCGATCGATCGGTCGGGCGGCGACAAGAGCACCGCTGCGCTCGACGCAGCCGAAGCGGTGCTCCGGCGCGGCGAGCTGTTCGGCATCTTCCCCGAGGGCACGCGCAGCCGCAACGGCGATCTCCACAAGGGCCGCACGGGAGCGGCCCGCTTGGCGATGAAGCTCGACTGCCCGATCTTCCCGGTCGGCGTGATCGGGACCGACGAGATCCAGCCGCCGGACGCGAAGGTCCCCAAGCTGTTCAGCAGCTGCCAGATCAAGATCGGCCGCCCGATCAGGCCCGAGCGCTACCGGGGTCGCGGCGCCGAGCACATCGCGTGGCGCTCGATGATCGACGAGGTGATGTTCGAGATCCGCGAACTCACCGGACAGACCTACGTCAACACGTACGCCGGTTCGACCGCGGAGACCGAACCGACCGTCGCTGCCAGGGTCGCGTCGGTGTCCGAGCCGAACCCGATCCCCGTCGTCAACAAGAACTCGGCGATCGAACGCGAGCTCACCCTCGTCGCCGGGAACTGAAGCCGTCCGGCAACTCACCCGTCGGACGGTCGCGGCTGCTCCTATCCTGAGGGCCGCATGTCGAACATCACGGTCTCACTCCCCGACGGCTCCGTTCGCGAACTGGCCGACGACGCCACCGCACTGGACCTGGCCGCCGCCATCGGCTCCGGCCTCAAGAAGGCGGCGGTCGCTGCCGTCGTCGACGGACAGGAGACCGACCTCACCGCGCCGCTGCGCGACGGCGCCACCGTGGCGATCATCACGGCGGCCACGCCCGAGGGTCGCCATGTGCTGCGCCATTCGACGGCCCACGTGATGGCGCAAGCCGTGACCCGCTTGTTCCCGGGCGCCAAGTTCTCGATCGGCCCTGCCATCGAGAACGGCTTCTACTACGACTTCGAGCTGCCCGGCGGGGCGACGTTCAGCGACGACGATCTCGAACGCATCGAGGCCGAGATGCGCGAGATCGTCAAGGCGAACCAACCGTTCGTGCGCTCCGAGATGTCGATGGCCGAAGCCAAGGAGCTCTTCGCCGACCAGCCCTACAAGGTCGAGATCATCGAGCGCGTCGAGTCCGCGGAGTCGGACAACGAGGACGCCGCGGAGGTCGGCGAGGGCGGGGTCATCAGCGCCTATCGCAACACCGACAGCTTCGTCGACATGTGTGTCGGCCCCCACGTGCCCTCCACGGGCAAACTCGGCTTCTTCAAGCTGCAGCGCGTCTCCGGCGCCTATTGGCGAGGCAACGAGAAGGGCCCGATGCTGCAGCGCATCTACGGCACCGCCTGGGAGTCGAAGCAGGCACTCGCCGACCATCTCCACCAGCTCGAGGAGGCAGCCAAGCGTGACCATCGAAAGCTGGCCACCGAACTCGACCTGCTGAGCTTCCCGCACGAACTCGGCGGCGGCCTGGCGGTCTGGCATCCGAAGGGCGCCATCGTGCGCAAGCTGATGGAGGACTACAGCCGGACGCGCCACGAGCACGGCGGCTACGAGTTCGTGTACACGCCACACCTGGCGAACGGCAAGCTCTTCGAGACCTCCGGTCATCTCCAGTGGTACGCCGACGGCATGTACCCGCCGATGGAGATGGACAACGGCACGTACTACATGAAGCCGATGAACTGCCCGATGCACTGCTTGATCTTCCGCAGTCGCCAGCGCAGCTACCGCGAGCTGCCGCTGCGGCTCTTCGAGCTCGGCAACGTGTACCGCTACGAGCGTGCCGGCACGCTGCACGGCCTGATGCGGATCCGCGGGTTCACACAGGACGACAGCCACATCTACTGCACCAAGGAGCAGATGGCCGTCGAGGTCGCCGGCCTGCTCGATTTCGTGCTGTCGGTGCTCCGAGCCTTCGGTTTCGAGGACTTCACGTTCAACCTCTCGACGAAGGACCCCGAGAAGTACATCGGCGACGACGAGATCTGGGACGAGGCCACCGAAGCGCTGCGTCAGGCCCTCGACTCGCACGGTCTCGACTACGCCGTCAAGGACGGTGACGCCGCGTTCTACGGCCCGAAGATCGACATCGACGTCAAGGACGCCATCGGGCGGTCGTGGCAGCTCTCGACGATCCAGGCCGACTTCCAGCTCCCGGAGCGCTTCGACCTCGAGTACGTCGGCGCCGACAACGGACGTCACCGTCCGATCATGTTGCACCGCGCCTTGTTCGGCTCGATCGAACGGTTCTTCGGTGTGCTGCTCGAGCACTATGCGGGCGCCTTCCCCACGTGGCTCGCGCCGACGCAGGTCCGGGTGCTCGCCGTCGCCGAAGCCCACGAGCCGTACGCGGCGACCGTCGTCGACGCGCTCGTCGCTGCCGGCGCCCGTGTCGACACGTCACCGGCCGACGACGGTCTCGGCAAGCGCATCCGCAACGCCAAGCTGGAGAAGATCCCGTACGTGCTCGTCGTCGGCGACGACGACGTCGCGGCGGGCACAGTGGGTGTGAACCCGCGAGGCGGTGACGTCGAGCGCGGCGTCGCACTCGGACGGTTCGTCGATCAGTTCCTCCAAGAGATCGCCGACGCCGAATCGGCGGCGCTCCACAACTGAGCATGTTGGAGCGCATCTGGTCGGGGTGGCGGTCGAGCTACGTCAGCGCCGCGCCCGTCCGCAACGGCGACGAACCCGCCGAGAGCGGCAGCGTGTTCACCCGGCTGCTCCGTTCCGGTGCCCCCGACTCCGACACCCACATCGTCCACCGTGGCGACACCTGCTTCGTGGTCGTGAACCTGTTCCCGTACACGTCCGGGCATCTGCTCGTCGTGCCGTACCGTGAGGTGGCCGACCTCGACGGCCTGACCGAGCAGGAGACGGCCGATCTGTGGGCCACCGTCACCGATGCGGTCCGCGTCGTGCGCTCGGTGTACGCCCCCGACGGCCTGAACGTCGGACTCAACCTCGGCCGTCCGGCGGGGGGCTCGGTGCCCGACCACCTGCACGTCCACGTGGTGCCGCGTTGGACCGGGGACTCGAACTTCATGTCGGCGATCTCGAACACTCAGACGCTGCCCGAGGCGATCGTCGACACCGCGGCGAAACTCCGCGACGGCTGGGCCGCCGCGACGCCCGACGGTCAGTAGCCTGTCCGGCGATGACCGACGATCTTCGTGACGAGCTGCCCGCGGATCTCGATCCGTCGTTGTTCGTCGGCCCGTACCAGTTCCCCGACAACAGTCGGCGGCGGTGGCCTGGCGTGCTGTACCTCGTGATCGCTGCGATCTGCGTCGGGATCTACGTGGGCTTCGAGGAATCGGCCATCGTCAACGAGGGATGGCTCGTCGCTGCTGTCGTGCTTGCCGCGGTCGGGGTGTTCTCGATCAGCAGCGGTTGGAGGATGCACGTCGACGAGACCGAGGCGCTCGTCGCCGCCCAGCAGGCCCTCGGTTTCCCGGTCGGCCACGCGTCGGCCCAGCAGGTCTGGCGTGGTCTTCGCAGTCGGCCCACGTGGCGGGTGCTGTGCTACTCCGCCGACGACCCGCCGTCCGAGCGCGGCCTCGTCCTCGTCGACGCCATCGACGGGCGCGTCGTCGAACACCTCCGCGAGAAGAATCCGGAACTCGACAACACTGATCTCCCCGCCGAGTCGCGATAGCGTCGCCTCGATGTTCGACGGCAAGTTTCGTGGTCCGGTCGACAAGGCCGTCAAGCCCCTCGGCGCCGCGCTGCGCAAGACGGGCCTCACCCCCGACCACCTCACGATTCTGGGGCTGCTCGTCGGTGTCGGCGCAGCCGTCGCCATCGGCGCCGGCCAGCTGCGACTCGGTCTGGTGCTGGTGATTCTCGCCGCGCTGCCCGACCTGCTCGACGGCGCCCTTGCCAAGGCGTCCGACAGCGCAAGCCAGCGCGGCGCGTTCTTCGACTCGACCGTCGACCGCATCACCGATGCGCTGCTCCTCGGCGGCATTGCCTGGTACCTCGCGAGCGAGGAGTCGCCGCACATGGCGCTGCTGCCCTACGCGGTCATGGCGGTGTCGAGCCTGATCAGCTATCAGCGCGCGAAGGCGGAATCGCTCGGCATCGATGCCAAGGGCGGACTGATGGAGCGCGCCGAGCGGATCATCGCCATCTGCCTCGGGCTGCTGATCCCCGTGCTGCTGATCCCGATCCTGTGGATCATGCTGGTGCTCACCTCGATCACGGCGATCCAGCGGTTCGTCAAGGTCTGGAAGCAGGCGGCGGTCGCTCCGGTCACCGCCGCGAAGATCGAGATGCGCCGGTCGCGGCGCCAGAGTCGTCGGGTGGCCCGCACCGAGCGGCGCCGTACCCGGGTGCCGCGTCGGCCGACCTGAGCCGTGCCGTCTCGACCGATCACCGATCCCCGCCGGCTGACCGACCTGGCGACCACGTCGTCGTACCGGTTCGGCGCCGCTGCGGCCCAGCTGATGCCGGCCCGCCTGGCCGCCGGCCTGACGGCGCCGTTCGGCGTCGGCGCAAATGTCGCGAGCCGCGAGCGGCGCGAGATGATCAGCCGCCATCTCCAGCGGGTCGATCCCACCCTCCGCGGCCTGCGGTTGCGTCGGGCGGTCCAGGAGGCCTTCGACTCCTATGCGCACTACTGGCTGGAGAGCTTTCGGCTCCCGAACCTCTCCGGTGCCACGGTCGAGCGCGGATTCGACGTCGACGGCTACGACAACATCGTCACTGCGCTCGAGGCCGGCAACGGCGTGATCCTGGTCCTGCCGCACCTGGGCGGCTGGGAATGGGCCGGCCGCTGGATTGCCGAGCAGGGTCACCAGATCACCGTGGTCGTCGAACAGATCGAACCGCCGGAGCTGTTCGACTGGTTCGTCGAGCTCCGTTCCGCGCTGGGCATGAACGTGGTGCCATTGGGTGCCGGCGCGGGTACCACCGTGATGCGCGCGCTCAAGGACAACCACGTCGTGTGCCTGCTCGCCGATCGTGATCTGCAGGGTGGCGGTCCCGAGGTCGAGTTCTTCGGCGAGCGCACGACGATGCCGGCGGGTCCGGCGACGCTGGCGCTGCGTACCGGGGCCCCGATCCTGCCGACCGCCGTCTACTTCACGGGTCGAGTCGACGGACATTTCGCCTGGGTGCGACCACCGCTCGAGGTCGAGCGGGTCGAGAAGCGCCTGCGCGATGACGTTCAACGCATCACCCAGGACCTCGCACACGAACTCGAGATCCTGATCAAGCGTGCACCGTCGCAGTGGCACATGTTCCAGCCGAACTGGCCCAGCGACCCGGGGTACGAGCAAACGTCCAGCGTGTAGGGCACGCTCTCCGCCCCCTTGCGCTCATTCGTTCAGCGAGTGGCTGTGATGCTGCCCGTCATCGACGGGTGGATTTCGCATCGGTACTCGAAGGTGCCGGATTCGTCGACAGTGAACTCGTAGGAATCTCCTGGCGCGAGTGTTCCCGAGTCGAACGAACCATCGACCGCGGTCAAGGTGTGTGACGCGTCGTCAGTATTGGTCACGACCACCCGTCCGCCGACGAGTACGTCCTGGTCGCCCACGAACTGGAAGTCCGCAATCGCAATCTCGACTTGAACCTGTTCTCGATCGTCGTCACTGCCCTCGGCAGCTGTCGGTAGCGGATCACCGGCGACAGAAGAAACTGATGCGCCGTCGGAGCCGTCGTCGGAACCGCAACCCCAGAGGACCATCGAACCGAGGGCAACGATCAGGGGCAGGCGAAGCGGCATCGCTCCAGTCTCGCGCGTCGTGTGACGGCTGACGTGCCTCCACGGATGGTCCGAGGCAGCGCGACGAGCCCGTCGTCATTCAGTTGTCGATCGACACGGTGACCGTCGCGCCGCCATATCCGTACTCGAGGTCGCGGCCTTCGACTGTCACCTCGTCGACTCCGGGCGGGATGTCGACGCCGCGCTGGACACGTGTGAAGGGCTGCTCGCTCGCATGATCGTGGGTGAGCGTGTGCTCGCCGTACACGGTCGCGTCCGGGCCGACGATCCGCCACCCGTCGGCGTAGCGATCAGGCGTGTCATAGGGCGAACTGATCGTGACGGTGAACGCGAACACACCCGCGGACTGCTGTTCGGCGACGACACCGATCACGTCAGGATGCTGCTGCTCGGTGGCCTCTGTCGGCGCGGGTGACGAGGTTGCCGCCGTCGGAGTTTCGGCGGTCGGCTCGTCGGAGGTTCCGCACCCTCCCAGAGCGAGTGCAAGCGCGGCGGTCACCAGGGCGACCACCGAGCTCACGACCTTGGTTCGGCTCGGCGGTTGCATCACCTCCAAGGTAGGCGGCTCGCGCTCACCACGCCGCCGCGTGTCTGAGCCAGCCAGCGTGTAGCGCTCTGTCAACTCACGGCGGCTACTTGCCGGCGTGGAACGGGTAGACGTTCGGAGCGAGTTCGGCTGCTGCTTCCACGAGCGCCGCCGAGGGATTCCCGAAAACGTCGATCTCGAGCCCACCCCCGAGTTCGACCAACTGGCCGAGGGTGTCGCCCATGTTGCCCATGTGGGCCAGCACGGCATCGGAGTCCGCGTAGCACTCACGCACGAAACATTTCGTCTGATCGTCATTGAAGAACCAGTCGTACTGCAGGTTCCCCGGTTCGTTGCGGGTCTTGGCGATCCCCTCGGCGATGAGCGCTTTGAACTCGTCGAGATTCGCCCCGTCTATCGCCGGAAACGTGGCCGTGATGTGTAGCTCGTCCATACGAAGGTTCCCCCATCTCAGTGGTGGCCGGCACGAATGCCGCCCGAGCCACTTTCCCGCGTGAGCGATGGCTTGTCAACCGCGTCGCAGTCGACAACACCCGGGTCCAAGCGCTGGCTGACGGCGATCAAGTTGTCCGAACCGGGTGCCGAAGACACACCATCGACATCGCTGACACATATCCGGTGGCCGAGCGCGCTCGCGTCGTCATCGCGATCGCGGTCGCCCTCACGGCGCTGTATCTCGCGTTGCCCGAGACGGTGGCAGCGGAAGCGATACGCGTCGTCGCGCCAGTGTTTGCCGTCGGCGCGGTGTGCGTCGGAATTGCCGCTCACCAGCCCCGACGCGTCCTGGCGTGGACGCTCGTCGCCGGAGCGCTCGGCCTGCTCGTCACTGCACAGCTGATCTGGGCGCGCCTCTACTTCGGCGGGTCGGCGACGTTCCCGTCGGTGGGCGACGCGCTGCACCTCGTGTCGGCAAGCCTGCTCGTGATCGCACTCGCCATGTCGGGGCGGGACTCGGCGCCCGACGACGACTCGTCGGGACCGATCGAGACCACCATCGTCGGCGTCGCCGTGGGTCTCGGTGTATGGCTCGCCGTGGTCGAGCCTTATCTGGCCGACCGCGGCCTGGCGTTCGGCGACCGGGTGTGGGCGGTGCTCGTTCCGATGGTCGATGCGCTCGCCCTGGCGATCGCGTTCCGAACGGCAGCACAGAACAGGTTCCGGATCCCCGCAACGGTCCTGATGGCAACGGGGGTCGGGCTGCTCCTGATCTCGGACGTGGCGCGGGGCATCGCCGAGCTCAACGGGTCGATGGGGGCGGGAGGGCTGGTCGCCGGGTTGTCGATCGCGCCGCCGCTGGTCCTCGGTGCGGCAGCGCTCGACCCGACGATGACGCACCGCAACCGGCCGACGGAGACCGCCCCGATGCTCGGTTTCGGTCGGGTGGTGTGGCTGAGCGTCGCCGCGCTGACACCGCTGACCGTGTTGCTGACGCTGAACCTGACGGGTCTCGGCACCCGCGCGACCCGCACGATCGCTGCCGTCTCCGCCGTGGTCGTGGTCGTGCTTGCGCTGACGCGGATGTGGCGTCTGGTGGCCATGGTGCGGCGGCTCACCGAACGCAAGGGCCAGGATCGGTTGGCCGCGATGGTCGAACACTCCAGTGACGTCGTGCTGCTCGTCGGCGCCAACGGCGTGATCAACTACGCGAGCCCGGGGCTCGCCAGCACGCTCGGGCATCGGCCCAACGACTGGGCGGGGAGGTCGCTGGTCGATCTGGTCGCGAGCGATGATCACGATGCGGCAGCGAGCGAGCTGCGCAAGGCTGCGGCGCTCCCGCACGGCGAGATGGTCAAGTTCGAGGCGAGTCTCGTGCGTGTCGACGGCCAACGTCGTCGCATGGAGGCCACGATCGCCAACCTGCTCGGCGGCGATGCCGTCGACGGCCTCGTTGCCACCTTCCGTGACGTCACCGAGCAACGCAACCTCGAACGGCAGCTCAGCCACCGCGCCTACCACGACGAGCTGACCGGTCTGGCGAACCGGGCGCTGTTCCTCGATCGGATGGAGCATGCACTGAAAGTTGCTCGCCCCGACGACGACCCCGTCGTCGTCCTCTTCGTCGACCTCGACGACTTCAAGTCGGTGAACGATGCGCTCGGACACAGCGTGGGCGACCAGATGCTGCGCTCGATTGCCGACCGCATCCGCTTGGCGGCCGGACCGGGCGACACGCCGGCGCGGCTGGGTGGTGACGAGTTCGCACTGCTGCTCGAGGACCGTGGTGGCGTCGACCGCGCGCTCGATGTGGCCGAGGGACTGCTCGAGGCGCTCCGCCAGCCCGTGGCGCTGGCCGGCTACGACCTCACGGTGCTCGCGAGCGTCGGCGTGGCGGTCTCGACTCCCGGCATGTCCACTGCCGGGCTGCTGCGCGACGCCGACATCGCGATGTACGAGGCCAAGCGCGCCGGCAAGAGCCAGATCAAGATCTTCGATCCCGCGATGCGCCTGACCGCGACACGTCACCTCGAGTTCCGCAGCGACCTCGGCTCGGCGATCGAGCACGATCAGCTCCGACTCGTCTTCCAGCCGATGGTGGACCTGCGAACGCAGCGCGTGGTCGGCGCAGAGGCGCTGCTCCGCTGGGAGCACCCGACCCGGGGGGCGATCGCTCCGGTGGAGTTCATCCCCATCGCCGAGCGTGCCGGACTCATCGTGCCGATCGGCAAGTGGGTGGTCGACCAGAGCATCAAGGCGGCGGCGCATTGGCAGTCGAGGGGGCCGCAGCGGGTGAGCGTCAACGTGTCGGCTCTGCAGATCCGGTCTCCCGAATTCGTCGAGTGGGTGCGCGATTCGCTGGAGGAACACCAACTCGATGCGGGCCGGTTGGTGCTGGAGATCACCGAGACGACGTTCGTCGCCGAGATCGAGTCGGCATCGGACAACCTTGCCTCACTGCGTGAACTTGGTGTACTGATAGCAATCGATGACTTCGGAACCGGCTACTGCTCGATGTCCTATCTGCAGCGGTTCCCGGTCGACATCGTCAAGATCGACCATCAGTTCATCGACGAACTCGACGAGCACCCTCACGGCATGTCGCTGGCCAAGTTGATCCTGCAACTGACAGCAGGGCTCGAGGTCACCTCGGTGGCCGAAGGGATCGAACGACCCGCACAGTTGCACATGCTCAAGGCGCTCGGCTGCGACGTCGGGCAGGGCTACCTGCTGTCGGGTCCACTCGAAGCCGACGAGCTCGACCGGTGCCTCGGGGTGCCGTCAGCCCTCGTCGTTACATGAGAGCCACCACATGAGGATCGGCATCGTCTGTCCCTACAGTCTCACGGTGCCCGGAGGCGTTCAGGCCCAGGTGCTCGGCCTGGCGCGCGAACTCCGCCGACGAGGCCATGAGGCGCGAGTGCTCGGACCGTGCGACGGGCCACCGCCCGAGCCGTTCGTGACGCCCCTGGGCGATTCGCTGCCCCTGTCGGCCAACGGTTCGATCGCCCCGCTCGCGCCGGACCCCTCAGCGGCACTGCGGACGCTGCGGGTGCTCGCCGACGAGCAGTTCGACGTGATCCACCTGCACGAGCCGTTGGCACCGGGTCCGACGTCGACCGCGTTGATGATGCATTCGGCCCCCACGGTGGGCACGTTCCACGCGGCCGGTACCTCGGCGAGCTATCGGATTCTCGGACCGGCACTGACCAGGCTGATCCGTCGGATCGATCACAAGGTCGTGGTGTCCAAAGATGCGCTCGCACTGGTGCGCAGCCACCTGGGTGGCGAGTACGAGGTGCTCTTCAACGGGGTGGAACTCGACGAGATCCGGTCGGTCGCGCCGTGGCAGAGCGAATCGACGGGGACGCGGGTGCGGCCGACGATCTTCTTCTGCGGTCGCCACGAGGAACGCAAGGGACTTCGCGTGCTCGTCGACGCGGTCGTTCGAGGCGATCTCGACGTGGACGTGTGGATCGGCAGCGACGGACCCGACACCGCCGAGCTGACCGAAGCGACGACCGATGACGATCGATTCCACTGGCTCGGCAGGGTGACCGACGAGGAGAAGTTCGCGCGGCTGCGATCCGCCGACGTCTTCTGCGCGCCCTCGTTACGAGGTGAATCGTTCGGGGTGGTGCTCATCGAGGCGATGGCGGCGGGCACGACCGTGGTCGCCAGTTCGCTCGACGGGTACCGAAACGTGGCGACCGACGACGTCGATGCGCTGCTGGTCGAGCCAGGCGACGTCGATGCGCTCGCCGACGCGCTGCGACGGGTCGCCACCGACTCCGAACTCGCCGAGCGGTTGCGACGTACCGGCGACGCTCGTGCCGAAGAGTTCGCGATGACCTCCCTCACCGACAGGTATCTCGAGATCTACCGGTCGATCTGCCCATCCTCCGGTTGACCTGCGGTGCCCCCGTAGACTTGCCCGAATGATTCCTCTCATCATCGTGATCATCATCGTGGTGATCCTGGTGGGGTATGTGATCGTCGCCTACAACGGGCTGGTTCGGTCGAAGAACCAGATCGAGAACGCCTGGTCGCAGATCGACGTTCAGCTCAAGCGCCGGATCGACCTCATCCCCAACCTCGTCGAAACCGTCAAGGGGTATGCGGCCCACGAGCGCGAGACCCTCGAAGCCGTGATCGCTGCTCGGAATTCTGCGATCGCAGCCCCCGACACGCCCGCCGCGCAGGCCGAAGCCGACAACGTGCTGTCGGGAGCGCTGCGCCAGCTCTTCGCCCTCGGCGAGGCCTACCCGGATCTCAAGGCCAACCAGAACTTCCTCGCTCTGCAGGAGGAACTGACCGCCACCGAGGGTCGCGTCGCCTACGCCCGCCAGTTCTACAACGACAGCGTGCTCACCTACGACAACAAACTCGAGTCGTTCCCGACGGTGATCATCGCCAAGACGTTCAACTTCGAACCCAAGGAGTACTTCGAGGCCGAGGATCAGGCCCGAGTCGCTCCGACGGTCGAGTTCTGACCTGCACCGATGTTTGAACTGATCAGATCGAACAAGCGGCGCAGCATGCTGCTGGTGGCCGGATTCGTCCTCGTCGTCGCGCTCGTCGGCGCCGCGATCGGCGCCATCGTCGGTAACGGACTCGTGTTCACGCTCGTCGCCCTCGCGTTCAGCGGAGTCATTGCGTTCGCTTCGTACTGGCGCGCCGACAAGATCGCGCTGGCGGTCAGCCGTGCCCGACCGGCGCCGCTCGAGGAGTACCAGCGCTTGCACAATCTCGTCGAGGGACTCTGCATCGCGGGTGGCCTCCCCAAACCGGGCGTCTACATCATCGACGACCCCGCGCCCAATGCGTTCGCGACCGGCCGGAACCCGAACCACGCTGCGATCGCCGTCACCACCGGCCTGCTGGAGAAACTGAACCGCGTCGAACTCGAGGGCGTCGTCGCCCACGAACTCAGCCACATCCGCAACTACGACATCCTGGTCTCGACACTCGCGGTCGTGATGGTCGGCGCGGTTGCCCTGATGGCCGACCTCGCCATCCGCATGATGTGGTGGAACGGTGGGCGAGTGGCGCGTCGCGGCGACCAGCCCGACGGCAACAACCCCTTCGCCTACGCGGGAATCGTGCTGCTGGTCGTTGCGCCGATCATCGCCAAGATCATGCAGGCGACGATCTCGAGGAGCCGCGAAACGCTGGCCGACGTGAGCGCTTGTCAGCTCACCCGGTATCCGCCCGGGCTGATCTCGGCACTCGAAAAGCTCAAGGACGACACGACGGTGACGCATTCCGCGTCCACCGCTACGGCACACTTGTGGATCGAGCAGCCCATGAGTGGCGTCGGCGACGACGGCAAGCTGGGCGGCATCCACCGACTATTCGACACCCACCCCCCGCTCGACGAGCGAATCGCACTCCTGAGAGAACTCTGATGAAGCACCTCCGACCCATCGCCGCCCTCGCGGCTCTGTCCCTCGTCGCCGTTGCGTGCGGCGGTGGGGGCGACGAGTCCGCCGACTCGACCGCGCCGTCGACCACCGCGGCGCCGACGACGACGGCGCGCCCGACGACGACGAGTAGCAGCTCGACATCGACGACCTCGACGACGGTGCCGGCAACCATCCGTCAGCCACTGACCGGCGAGCCGCTCGAGAGCGAGGACGAGATCCTGCAGCGCCCGGCGCTGGTCGCGAAGATCGACAACAACGCGGCAGCCGTTCCGAACCACAGCGGCCTCGCCGTCGCCGACATCGTGTTCGAAGAGATCGTCGAGGGACGCACGACGCGATTCGCCGCCGTCTTCCACTCGCAGAGCTCCGACCCGATCGGTCCCATCCGTTCCGGTCGTACCCAGGACATCAACCTCTTCACCTCGTTCAACTACCCGTTGTTCGTGTGGAGCGGCGGCAACCCCAACGTGACGCGGGCGATCAACGAGTCGCAACTGTTCAACATGGGCCCGAGCACCGTGTCCGGGTACTACCGCGGCCCGGGACGAGCCCCGCACAACCTGTACACGAGCACGGACGACATCTGGATCCAGACCCCCGAGGACCAGCCCGGGCCGCCGCCCGCCCAGCTCAGGTACCTCGAGGACGACGGTGAGTTCGGCGGCGAGGAGACCTCCGGCGTCACGGCCCGCGTGGGTTCCGAGCAGATCGAATGGACGTGGAACCCCGAGTTCGAGAAGTTCGACCGCTCGCAGCGCGGGCGTGATCACGACGACACCCTCTTCGGTCGCATTCGCGCCACCAACGTGATCGTCCTCGGCGTCGAGTACGCCCCGAGCCCTGCCGATCGACGCAGCCCCGAGGCCCAGACGATCGGCGAGGGACCCGCGTACTTCTTCTCCGGTGGGAAGTTCATCGAGGGCAGCTGGAAGCGCGAGTTCTCGCTCTTCCCGATCGAGTACTTCGATGCCGACGGCGAGCCGGTCGCATTCGCCCCGGGCAACACCTGGATCGAACTGGCCGACATCGGCGACGTCCTGACGGGCGCCGTCGAGGTGTTGCCGTCGGCACCACCCGCACCCTGAGCCGGCCGCAGTGGATCGCCCAGAACGAAAGTACGATGGCGCGATGACTGGTCACACCGGAACGTTCCCTGTCAAGCGAGGACTCGCCGAGATGATGAAGGGCGGCGTCATCATGGACGTCGTCACGCCCGGCCAGGCGAAGGTTGCCGAGGATGCCGGAGCAGTGGCCGTCATGGCGCTCGAACGGGTTCCCGCCGACATCCGTCGCGACGGCGGCGTGGCTCGCATGAGCGACCCGGAGATGATCGAGGGCATCCAGGCTGCGGTGTCGATCCCGGTGATGGCCAAGGCGCGCATCGGTCACTTCGTCGAGGCGCAGATCCTGCAGGCGCTCGGCGTCGACTTCGTCGACGAGTCCGAGGTGCTCACGCCCGCCGACGAGACCCACCACATCGACAAGTTCGCGTTCGACGTGCCGTTCGTGTGCGGCGCGACCAACCTCGGTGAGGCGCTGCGTCGCATCTCCGAAGGTGCTGCGATGATCCGCTCGAAGGGCGAGGCGGGCACGGGCAACGTCGTCGAGGCGGTCCGTCACCTGCGCAACATCCTGGGCGACCTGCGCAAGATCACCCAGGCCGACGAGGCCGAACTGTTCCAGTGGGCCAAGCAGCTCCAGGCCCCGCTGCCGCTCGTCCAGGAGATCGCCGAGACCGGCAAGCTCCAGGTTCCGCTGTTCTGCGCTGGCGGTCTCGCGACGCCTGCCGATGCGGCGCTGGCGATGCAGCTCGGTGCCGAGGCCGTGTTCGTCGGCTCGGGCATCTTCAAGTCGGAGGATCCCTCGCCGCGGGCCAAGGCGATCGTCGAGGCGACCACGCACTTCAACGACCCCGACATCCTCGCCAAGGTCAGCCGTGGGCTCGGCGCACCGATGACCGGCATCGAGATGGACGAGATCAACCAGCGATATGCCGATCGGGGCTGGTGACCCCGGCACCCCTGGGGCCGGCCTGACCGTCGGCGTCCTCGCACTGCAGGGCGCCTTCGATCTGCATCGTCAGCGACTCGAACAACTCGGCGCCACCGCACCGTTGGTGCGCACGCCCGCCGATCTCGACGGGCTCGACGCGATCGTGCTGCCCGGTGGCGAGAGCACCACGATGTCGAGGCTGCTGACCACCAGCGGGCTGTTCGACGAACTGAAGGGGCGACTGATCGACGGGTTGG
>Ga0307380_10005151_pt1 | contig 17416 bp, 16 predicted proteins | sample UN3MG_FD_202239 | JGI IMG/M metagenome (GOLD analysis project Ga0307380, IMG submission 202239) | Soil microbial communities from Risofladan, Vaasa, Finland - UN-3 | ecosystem: Environmental > Terrestrial > Soil > Coastal area > Acid sulfate soil | place: Finland: Risofladan, Vaasa | collected...
CGAGAGGAGCCTGCTTATCTTCGTCCCGCCGCACTTCGGACACCGTGCCTTCCGCTTTGATGTGCCCACCGTGCGGGCCAGAAAACTGAAGATCCGATTGCAGTCCTCGCACAGGAACTCGAACACCGGCATCGGCTAATACTCTTTCCCACGCATCCGGACACCGCTTCGCACCCTAACAGACGGACACCTCCAGCCCCTCGCGGCTGACTTCGAAATCGGAGAACCGCGCCCGCGCGTTCAGGTGTCCGCCTACAGCCCCCTTCGCGTATAGTTGCCGCGCCGGGGCGACCAGCCACGCATTCCCTATCGAGCACCAACGCGCGATCAGCCGGCAGCCGCAGGAAGGGAACCGGGCGACCTTTGTGGCTCCCCCGTCGTGTTTCAGAAGAACCTGCGCATGTGTCCGCGGCCCAGACCAGAGCGCAGTATTGTTCCAAGGCTTCCAAGTGTTATCTTTCGCACGGGGGGGGAAGGTTGATGATGCTTTGCCGATTGGCCCCGCGGTCGCGGCCGTATTGCTTGATTTCGGATGTGATCCACCGGTACGTTTCGGCAAGCCCGTCCTCCAAGGGGGTGGAGGGCTCCCAGCCAAGCACCTGGCGAACGAGGGTGTTGTCGGAATTCCGGCCGCGGACGCCTTGAGGTTTTGTCGGATCATGGCGTGTGCGAATCCCTTTCCCGGCGATTTCGGCAACCATGTTGACAAGTTCGTTAACAGTCACTTTGCGGTCCGAGCCGATGTTGAGCGGCTCGCCATAGTCAGAGTGCATCAGCCGGTAGATGCCCTCCAGGCAATCCTCGATAAAGCAGTAGGAGCGGGTTTGATTTCCATCCCCCCAGACCTCAATGGTGCCGCCGTCCTCCGCCAGCGCGACCTTGCGACAGATGGCCGCCGGCGACTTCTCTCGCCCGCCATCAAACGTCCCGAGCGGGCCGTAGATGTTGTGAAAACGAGCGATCCTGGTCGTCAGGCCGTAGTCGGCCTTATAATTGAGGCAGAGACGCTCGGTATACAGTTTCTCCCACCCGTATTCGTTGTCTGGCATTGCCGGGTAGGCGTCGGCCTCTTTTAGGCCTTCCGTGTCGGGCGTTTCCTGCCGGTACGTGGCGTACACGCACGCCGAGGACGAGAAGAAAAAGCGTTTCACGCCGTTGACCCGAGCCGCTTCCAGCATGTGGGTGTTGATCAGGACGTTATCGTGCATGATCTCCGCGTGCACACTCTCGATGAATCCGATTCCTCCCATGTTGGCGGCCAGGTTATAAATGTGGCCGATGCCGCGTGTCGCGCGAAGGCAGTTGTCCCACCTTCGCAGGTCCAGCAGCTCAAATTCATGCGCGGCCGTCGGCTCATAGGACGGCAGGGTAATGTCCACGCCGCGCACCCAATACCCCTTGCCCACCAGGAACTTGACGAGGTGATGGCCGATAAAGCCGCCCGCACCTGTAACCAGCACCCGCTCGGCACGTTCTGCTTGATGACCTTTAGCCATGTTCCTACTCCTTTCGTTATTGGAGAACAGCGACGTTTCACTTCTCTGGCGACGCCCAGTACCTGCCACCCTGCGCTACGCCAGGAGTCCGCCACGGAGTCAGGTGTATCGTCGCAGCCCCAGCCTCTCGGCAACCACGTGGACTACGAACTGGGGCCCATCGAGGAGCGAGCGGCGCCACAACTTCCGGGGTTCACGTGTCAGCCGCCAGAGCCACTCAAGGCCGATGTCGCCAACCCAGGCCGGGGCCGCTGCCTACCCACCAACATCCTCCAAGGCCAAGACTTGGTCTGCCAGCTCACGCATAGGACGGAAGTTATAGTGCGCGCATAACCACCTGAGTTTAGGCATCATGCTTCTGAGGCCAACATAGGACTTGAATCGTCTCTTCAGGCTCAGCGGTAGCCGCGGATGGTATGGGTCGATCTCCCGAGGATGGACAAGCACGATCAGAGGCTTATTGGCCTTGCAGAGACTTCGAATCCCCCAGCGGATCAAGCAGATCGGGGCAATCCGAAGGTAGCCTCCACTGAAGAGGCACACGCGCCGACCAAGCGCTTCCACGACAGACATCGGCAACTCAACAAGCGGGCCTGCATTAGTATGGACGAGATGCGGCTCTGTACGGAACCCGGGCATTCCACCGTGCCCGCGCACCGTGGGAAACACGCTGGCATCGTATTCGTAACCTGCCTCGCGGATTACCTCGAAGGCCCAATCTGTGTGCTCTGTTATGCCGAACCCAGGCGCCCGAAAGCCTCTGATTGGCCGTCCAGTGATGTCCTCCAAGACCATCTTGCCGCGAGCGATGTCCTCACGGAAGGCCTCGGGCCCGACCTGATACGCCAATACGTGCCCAAAGCCGTGACAGGCCACTTCGTGCCCACACTCTACACACCTGCGGACCAGCCTCGCGTGCCGTTCGGCAACCCACGCCAGCCAAAAGAACGTTGCCCGCGTGCTGTGGCGGTCGAGTGTCTCCAAGAGACGCTCCACGTTTTGATCCACTCGACACTCAAGAGATTCCCATTTCATCATCTCTGGCGTTGCGGGAGTGTCCAACATGTGAAACCATTCTTCTACGTCAACGGTCAGACTCCCAAGCAAATCGGCCTTTCGAGGTTTCTGCGGCAACGCCGGCCCTTTGCGCTCCGCACTCGGCTTCGGCCGTCGAGGGCTTCCCGCGTATCCGGCTTTGTGTACCGCCTCGGACACCCCGTCCGCTTTTCGGATCAAAAGAATCTGCGCCCTGCCTTTCGGAATGCCTTGCGATCCGCGGCCGTGGGGAACGAGAAGTATGTAGCTTCCGCGTCCGTGTTCTGGCGGCGGCTCACTATTCCCCTTTCGATCTGGTCAATCGCCTCAATAATCGCCTTCGCGCCAGCGGTCTTGGTCTTGCGGACCAAGCTATCCCATGTATCCTCGGGCACGATGGCCACGTTCCGCTGCAGAAGGATCTCGCCATCGTCAAGTTTGTCGGCCAGGTCATGGACAGTGACACCAGTAACGATCTCGCCGTTTCGGAGGGCCCAGAATGCAGGCATCAGCCCGCGGTAGCGAGGTAGCGGGGCGCCGTGAACGTTGATGCAGCCCTTGGCGAACCGTTTGCGGACCCTTTTGCCAATGATCTGCGGACAACTCATTGAAACAAGCAGATCTGCGTTCGCAGCATCGATAATCGCGTGGAACTGCTCGCTGTTGACTTGAGTGACGACGTGATACGGGATGCCGAAGGCTTTGGCGACCGCGCGAAGGGAGTAGAATGGCCCATCGCGGCCGGGCCGGTGGAGCCAGCCCTTAAGCTTCGCTCCAAGTACGCGCCAGGCAAGGATGAGTGTCCCTGTCAGGCCGAACAGACACACGTGGCGCAGCAACCCCCTGAGCGGCCCACCGTGCGTGCTCATTGCCGGTGCCACGACGATGCTGGCGATGTCGTCACGCCGAGCCCGACAGATGCTGGCGATGGCTGTCGGCAGGTACAGGCTCTCGTTCTGTGTCAGAATGAGGATCCTCATGACGGCGTTCGGGGCGTCATCGCCCGTCAGCCCCCCGTGTCAGTGCCTGCTTGAGGACCATCAAGAGGAACCAAGTATCGTATTTGGCATTGCGGATAAGAATCCGCCTGCCGCCGGTGGCCATTCGGTAGACCCATTCCAGGCCGGCCTTGCGTATCCAGGCGGGAGCCCATTTTCGGTGCCCGCTGTGGAAGTCAAACGCGGCACCGACGCCCAGCATGAGAGGCACGTTAATCCTGCCAACGTGGTCGGCCATCCAATACTCCTGCTTGGGCGCGCCCAGCCCGACCCATAGTACTTCCGCGCCGCTGTCTTCGATGCGCCGCTTCACGTCGGCCTCTTCCGCCCCGGTCAGCGGCCGGAATGGGGGGCTGTACGTTCCGGCCACCTCAATCCCGGGGAACTGCTGTTGGAGCTTATCCTTGAGCCGCGGCGCAACGCCCTCGGCGCCGCCGTAGAAGAAGTGCCTGCGCCCCTGCGCCAGCCCATGCTCGCAGTAGGCCAACATCACCACCGGGCCGGGGAGCCTATCCGGGAACCGCCTGCCCAGCAGGCGAGCGCCGACAGTCAGACCGACACCGTCCGGCAGCACCAGCGACGCCTCCGCATGGATGGCGCGGAGCTTCGCATCCTGCGTGGCATAGACGCACTGGAACGAGTCGGTAAAACACACGTAGTGCGGTTGCGGATCGTTTACCAGCTCGTCCAGCTGTTCCATCAGCGCAGAGAGGGACACGATGTCATAGTCCGTCTTGCCAATCCGCACGCGGGGCCTGTCAGCATGTCTCGCTATCGAACGCGACGCCATGATCGGTGGATGGCCATCCTTCCCGAGGGAAGGCAAGTCTACTACGAACCACGGAGAGATGTCAGCAGCGATGTGGCCGCCAACACGCGGACGCGGATGCCGGTTCGGCCTCCAAGGACCCTGACGCCCCGACCGGCCTCCGGCTCATCCCACTTTGGCACCCGTCCCTTCAAGAACTTCACCCCTTGAGGGAAAGAGGAGGAATTTGCTTGCCCTTGTCCTTCACGGATGGACACCAAACTCGGGAGATCACCGCTTGAGCGACTGGGAGCTCCCCCGCACCCCAGGGCGACAGACCTCGCCGCAACTGGCGGTCTGGTAGCCGAACTGAACGACAACGCACCGCAACCGGCCTCATTGATCACCGGAGCCGCAACCAGTCAACTCGTACTGGGTGTTGGCGGCGGATAAGACCGGCTGCTCACGGTCTTCCCACGACATGTTCCCGAGGCGTTTTGGGATTCTGCGCTCTCGCCTGGCCAGCCGTCTGTGCCTAATCCCCTTCACCGGGAATGCCTCCCCGCTCTAAGCTTCCGCTTCGAAGCCAAAGCCTCAAATACCACCAGGCACGATCTCTTCGAGTATACTCTGCACCAAAGGGCGCGCGCTAACCAAGATCCGCTTGGTCGAGGCTCGATTTGCCCATGCGCCAATCATCAGGCGCCGCTCTTTAGAAAGACCGAATCCGCCTGAAGAGCACTCCCGTCTCGCGGGTCTACAACCTGCCCCACACAACCATGGTATGAGAAACCCAGATCTCGCAGTAGAGTGTAGATCTCGCCGAACAGTTTTTGGCCCCGATAAAGCTCCCGAAAGGACGTCTCCACTATGAGGATATGTGCGCGCTCAATGACCTTGCGCCCGCCAGCAATCACCCTGTCTTCGAACCCCTGAACATCCAGTTTAACCAGGATGTTATCGCTTATGTCGAGTCTATGGGCCATGGCATCCAGGGTGCGCACTTCCACTTGCTCTCGGGTAAAACGGGCCGTCGAAGGAAATGCCTCCATGTGCAGGTCGCCCATAGGCAAAAGGGAAGAGGCTTGGTCGAAGGAGCTCTGCCATATTGGGGCCTGCCCCTCCTCTTCCCCAAGGGCCATGTTGAATCCGTGGAAGGAACTGACTCGGTGCAGCCGCTTGACCATCTGTTCATAACACTCCCTTAGGGGTTCGAACGCGTAGATCGTGGCATCAGGAAGCACCATGTGGACGATGGTCGAAAAGGAGCCTATGTTGGCGCCGACATCGAAGATGGTCTGGATATGGTGCTGCTTCAGCCAGGCGTACTTGCTGCGAACGAAGTGGACGTCCAGGCCACGCAGCAAGAGAAGGCGTTTCATCCCAGCGAGGGCACGCTGTGCTGTCAGACTTAGGCTAGCCATTGCACGGGTTCTCCCATATGAGTTCTATCTTGGGGGGATGGCTGATAAGCGCGTTGAGCTGGCGCCGTCTGGCAAAGACGCGCCATTTCGATCGAACGAGCACCAAAACGATGCGCAGGCTGGCACCCGGCATGGCAGTGGAACACAGTCGAAAATGCACAGATGCATAACGCCCGTTCGCGTTCGTCTGTGCGCGGGGGTAACGACACCGAGGCGCGAGCGTGACGCGGCTTCGGACAGCGTTACGCAGGCCCACTGGAAACCCTTCGACCAGCCGTAGGCATCGCGGCCAGGGATCGTAAACCAGATCGTTCAGCCCTTCCAGCGGTGCAAGCAGAGAGAGGACATGGTAGTACGTCTCGCTGATCCAACTGCAACGCCGTTCCTGCTGTACCGCTATCGGGGACGCTAGCATAGCCGGCCAACCTCAAGAGGGGCACGGCGGCCCTGTGAGATAGGGCCGCCGTGCATGGCCTGGACGCGCCGACGCCCCTCGCGGTCAAGTACGTCGAAGTACGCCAGAACCGACAGCATCAAGAGGAAGTCCACGCCGTACAGCGTCCCAGACACCTCCGGGATACCGCGAAGGGTGAAGAAGGCCAGGATCGCCCCCGTCTGGATGAGCAGCCCCCGCTGACCCAGCCGCTCCGCGATCCGGTCGCGGAGGAGTTTGAAGAACAAATGCCACGTCCAGATCATCCCGGCGACGAAGAACGCCAAGCCCAGAAAACCCGACTGCAACAGCCCATAGACATAGGTGTTGTGGGCATGCTGCCCGTCGAGTAAGGCCCGGTCGGCCTGCGGCCCCCACCCGACCAGGGGCGACTCCAGCGCCGCGAGCCACGCGTCGTGCCACGTAACGGTCCTATTGGTGAGCGTCGGCAGGGTGGTAGGATCGCGAACAATGTGTGAGATCACCTCGTCGGGAATGGTGCCCGCGATGGCCAGGAGGACCACCAGCGCCAGGATGACAGCGCCGCCTGCGCGGGTGTGCCGACCCATGAGAAGCATGGCAAACGCCAGGGCGAATGCGTAGCTCACAACCGTGCCCCTGGACTGCATTAGATAAATTACAACTGCTGCCCCGAGAACCGGCAAGGCCCACCAGACCTTGCGCCAGCCTGACACCCGAAGCATCAGCACGAACGCGGCGATGCCGGGCACGGCGGCGAAGCGGGACATGCCCGATGACCGCGACACCCAGACACCCTTGGCATCATAGACGCGATACAGCGCGTTGTAGCCCGTCCAGCCGGACTCGCCATGCACAAGGAGTTGCTCCCTCGCAATGAAAACCATGACTAAGAAAATCCCCGTCATGACAAGCCAACTGAACCGGTTCAACCTCGCCACGTTGGCGAGCACATCGCGCCCGGCCGAGTAGGCCGCGACCACAGCGAAAGCCGACAGATAGGCCAAAATCCAGTAAAGCTCAGCGATCTGTTGGCGGGTCACGGCCAAGCCAATGATGCCGACGAGGGCATAGACTATCCACAGGCGTGCCGGCCCCGTCGCACGCCAGACCTGCCCCCCACTTCGACAGGCCAGCACCACCAAGGCTGGCACCAGGACCAGGAGCGGCCCGGCGGCCCGGACCGCCTCTATCCACCCCATCGTGTTGGACGGGACCTGCTCAAGTGCCCACCAGCCCGTATTAATGCTCGCCCACAACATGAGCCAAAGGAAACCCGGAAACGTCGCGGACTCGATCAACGTCGACAGGACTGAGTTTCTCCCTGCTGGACCTGGGCTCTCCGAGAGGTCCAGACCGGAGCGCACAAATTCGGCCTGTACGCGCCCTTTGGACAGGTTCAGGACCGCCCGGCTGCGTTCGGGGACTATTCTTAGCACACTTACACTCCCAGTCGTGCTCTGGACCTGGAGCCGCCTTACCTCTCTTGCTTCTCCACCAGCATGACTGTCAGCAACCCGTAATAGGGGAAATGCTTGGCCAGAAAGCGTCCAAGGATTGGCGTATCCCAGGTGCCGCCGTGGCTGTCAAGCACACGGAATCCATAGACCTTCAGCAGGTCCTTCATCGCCCTGGTCGCGAAGAGGCGAAGGTGGCCACGTACGCCCATGTCGGACTCCGGGGGCTTCTGCCATCGTCGAGACAAGAGGAGGTTGCCTAGGCCGTAGTAATCGTCCGAGACCATGTTCATCGCCGGGTTGATGATAAGCAGCATCAGCACAATGTAGGCCAGCCCAGCCTTGTTCGGGACTGACACGAGGCGTCTCTGGACGGCTGGGCCATCGCCTCTTGCAGTTGAGACAGCAAATACTTAAGCACAGACATCTGCTCCCTCCGAAGGCGGACCGGACGGTGTCGCGAGTCCGCGAGTGGCAGCTCGTCGGTAGATCGTGTCCAAACGTCTGGCCTTCTGGTCCCAGGAGAAATCGCGGATGCGGCGCAAGGCCCCCGTGGCAAGGTGTTGGCGGCGCGGCTCGTCCTCGGCCAGCGCCGCGATGGCGGCGGTCATGTCGCCAGCCAGTTGCCGCGGCGAAACGACGGGGACCTTGATCCCGCAATCGGCGGTCACGACGTCGGCGAACCCGCAGTGATCGGGGCAGATCACCGGCACGCCCTGGGACAGCGCCTCGAGCAGCACGGTGGACGTCAGGTCTATCATGCTGGTAATGACGAACACGTGCGCGCGATGCACGAGGGCCACCGCGTCTTCCCGCGCCAGTCGGCCATGCCATGTGCAGCGGCCATCCATGCCAAGCGATTCAGCCTTCGCACGCCATGCCGGCGTGCATGGCCCATCCCCCAACACGTCGAGGTGCCAGGCGACGTCGTCGGCGAGCCTGGCCAAGGCATGGAGCAGGAGGGGCAACGCCTTGCCAAGCCGGTGCGAGCCGCTCCACGCGATCCGCAGCGGTTCGCCCAGCTCGCGCCGTGAGTGCTCCGTCGCCACCTCTTCCAGCGGGCCCACCTCGCAGATCACTTCGCTGTCCTCTCCGTAGAAACGCTTGATTTCATCCCGCATGTCAGCCGTCGCCGCGATGATCCCGCCGCGCGCCTTGCGGAACGCCCACTTGGGCGATTGCAGCAAGCGCTTGTGCAAGCTGTTGATGACGTTCCGTCCGGCGTAATAGATACAGCCTCGCGGGCCCAGGATCGGCAGGAGTCGCCACGGCGTGTTCTCCAGCCCGCCGATCGGACCCCACACGAACGGGATGTTCAGCTTCCACAGGTGGCCGGGAAAGCGAAAGCCGACGTAGGTAAGGAGGTGCACGAGGTCGAAGCCGATCCGCTGATGAAGTTTCCCCCCCAACTCGTAGGCCTTTCGCTGCCAGAGGCGGTACGGCAAGTTCATGGCCTTGCTCAGCATGCAGTTGGCGACGCCCTCCCAAAAGGGCGTGGGGCGGTAGTACCACAAGCGGTGCGGGACGTAACAGAACTGTACGCGGCGGAATTCCTCCGGGGCCTCGGTGGCCCGGCGTTCGATGTCCGGGCGGTTATGGGCGGCCGTCAATACCCAGATCTCGTGATACCGTGCAGCCGCCTGAACCCACCCCCATCCAACACCATACTCAGAGCCTTTGTATGGGCTGCATGCATAGGCTGAAACCACGACCCTCATCACCCTCTCTCCACTTCAGCTACACGCCCGACGGGCCCCCCGTCTTCCTGAAATCAAAACCACATCTCTGCCATTGCACATGCCACATCCACCAGAGCTTGTTCAGAGCTCTTGAGGCCATCTTCTTCACGGGTCCGGGATAGTGCTCCTTGATAAGCTGACCAAAGGTCAAACCCTTCTTTAGATCCTCCAGGAATGCCCGGCGCCCTCTGGGGATGGGCCACCTGCCCAGAACCAATCGCGGGTTCCTGGCAGCGGCTACGCCAATACTCGATCGCACCAACTGGATCTTATCCTTTTCCCGGACTCTACACAGCAAAGCGTGCCCTCGGGCAGTGTTGGCGCTCACCAAGGATACGCCACGGCGATCGCGCAGATGCTTGGGCGCGCCCCAGAAATCTCCAAGACTGATGTCCGCCAGCCTGGGGATCCTTTGAAATGGGCAGGAGCAGCACTCTTGCCGAAGGAACAAATGGTGAACAAGGTAGCCCTGCATGAAGGGATCCTGATGAACGGGGAAAAGATAGGACTTCCCAGATTCGCCCACTGACGCAACGCAATACGGCCTTACCCGTTTGCTGCGAAAGGAGAGTTGATTCACGGCCTCCCCGTCAAAGAGCCAATCGAGATAAAGGCGGAATACTTTGAGGGAGGGTATCCCGTGACAGATAACCTCACAGGAGATGATCTTCTCCTGCTCCTCGGTGGTAGTTATACTGCGCATCGCAGCAATCTGACACGGCGTGCCGGAAAACAGCACCGGCTTTCCGGTCCGTTTCAGGAAGGCTATTACATCACGGTAGATTGTCCCCACATTACTCGGCGCGTACTTCGAGCCCCTCAGCGGAGGTACGCCTTGGGGGGAGAAAACCATTCTATGTGCGGGTTCCAAGTTATGCCCCCACGCGCAGCCCGCCACAGCGCCTCCATCGCCGAGGATTTCCTCCGCAAGTTCCGAAAAGATACCGCCTGATGAGCTGCTCCAACGGACGTCCTCATCCTTGGACCAAGCTGCGTAGATCCGCGGTTTGGGCCAAGCATCCGCGTAGGAACGCAGGTCAAGTCTATGTGCAGGGCAAACGGCGGCACATCTGCCGCAATCGGAGCATAAGTCCGAAACCACCTCGGGCTCGTAGAATCCTTCCTCATTTAGCCGCATCGTGATCGCAGAGACCGGGCACACGTTATAACACGCGAAGCACCCATAGCACCCGTCGCGTACCTCCCGTGCACAGGTGCTCCTCCTACGCTCCACCGTACCCCGCCTTGAGGAATCTTCGAGGGCCGATTTGAGGAATTGCTTCGAGGACTCGATCTGTCCCGAAAGCAGGGGATATATGCGCTCGTAGCCAACTGGGCCCATTAGCTTACGAAGCGCGCCAGTCATGAGCTTGTAGTCGCACAACCGTTCCTCGATGCCCAACGCTGTGACCAGCGTCCGGAGCCTGCTATTGCCGTCGGTTCTTGGGTACGCGGCGAACCGCTTGCCAAAAAGCAGTGAGAATATCATCCCATGGAACGAGTTTGTGCAGACGAATTCGGCGTTCCGCAGAAGCCATAGCCATTCGCAGGGACCGGCATCAAACCTAGACAGGCAGTCAATCGACATCGGATGCCCGACTAGAACGATCGGCAGCTGCAACGCTTTTGCTACCGCCGCGACGAGAGCTCGGAACCGGGGTGTTGTCTGGAGATTGTAGACAAAAATGTACTTTGGTGGCCCAAAACCTTTCGGCTGACTTTCGACCTTCTGATATTGGCTAGGCGTAAGCAAGAAGCACGGGTCCAAGACGATGGGGACCGTGATACCGAGCAGGTCCCGGATTAGCCGTTGTCCTGACTCCTCGCGGGCAGAGAGACGATCAAACCTCTTGAGAAGACTCACGATGTCTTTTCGGTGGTCCGGTGCAATTTTCTCGCTCGAGAAACTTGGTGCATACGCGATCAAATTTGCTCTGCTGGGGTCCGCAAAATCAAGGAAATATGCACGATTAAAAGTCCTATACGGAAAGGGGTACCAATTCCAGATTCTGTCGCTCCCACAGACATACACATCCATTTGCGGGGGGCGATTGCGGAGGGCCGCGGCCGTAAAGTATGTATCGTGCGTTAGTGGGATATGTCTTGTCGCAAACTGGTGAAAACGATAGCGGCTCCTGAGCAGACTCGAACCATGGCGCCACGAGCGCGGAGCGGAGAGAGCATACGTTGCCTTGAGCTGCCACGGGCGGTAATCGATGCAGGAAGCCGAGTACCCGAGGGTGTTTATGTGTGTGGAGAGAGCATATGCTTGGAGGGCTGCTCCGTAGTTTGCAGTGTAGTGGGCGGTAATGATGCCTATGTGACGCATGTGGAACTAGGGAGAACCTAGCAGGGCTGGGCCCTATTCGGGGACGCTACGCAGGATGCCGGGGGAGGTCTTCCCGGGTATACTCTTTCCCGCATAACGTCGCATGGTGCATTGGGCGATATATTGCGCGGGGCTGCTCGGAGCCTATGTGTGGGCTACACCTATATGCGGAAACCAGGAGATTGAGGCGCCGACGCATGTTGGCGAACCGTCAGACGCGTGAAGCGCCGAAGACCGTTTCGCGGAACGCCTGCATGAGCACCGGCCAGGCGTAGCGAGCGTTCACGACGCGCTGCCCGTTGGCGCCGAGCGACTCGGCCAAGGCCCGATCTTGCAGCAGCCTGACAATGGCCGAGCTGAACGCGTCCGCGTCTTCGGCAAGCAGGAGATCCCTGCCGTTCTGAAGGTCGAGGCCCTCGGCACCCTTGGCGGTCGAGACCACTGCCCTGCTACCGGCGAGGTACTCAAGGATCTTCAGCCGCGTGCCGGACCCGGAGAAGACGGGCGCGACCCCAACCCGGCACGCCTGCACGGCCGGCGCGACCTCCTCATAAGGAATGCGCCCCGGGTTGATTAGCCACGGCCGCTCGTATGGCACCTCGCCGCCGATGATCACCAGCTTCGTGTCCGGGCACTGTCGCACGACTTGTGGCATGACGGATTCGACAAGGAAGTCCGCACCCTCCCGATTCGGCCTGTAGGCGTATAGGCCCATGAACAGCACGGTCCGATCGCCCAGGGAATACTTCTGTCGCATCGCCCGAATCTGGTCGGGCGTCACGCGGTCGAACCGCTCGCAGTCCACGCCGTTGGGCAAGAGCTTCGGCCTAATGCCATAGAGGTTCTCGAACTGGTGCGCGTCCACGTCCGACACGGCGAAGCAGAGATCCGCCTCTCGCAGAACGCGTCCCTCCGCCGAGCGTGTTATGGCCGTGACGAGCCGCCCGTGCTTCTGCTTGCGGAGCACATACTCGACGTTGTGGGCGTGATACGCAACCCTCGCCTGAGGTAGTCGGCGGCGAATGCGCCTCAACATCAGCAGATGGTACAGCGCCCAGCTAGCGCCCTGGAGGACGACCACATCGGGCGCGAGACACTCCAGAACGGCGGTGATCCGGCGGATGGTGCCCTGTAAGGCGGCGAGCTTCCGCACCCGGCTGTCCGACCAGCACGGCAACGTGATGACGCGGACACCATCGGCAATACGCTCAGGCTGGCTTCGCGCCATCAACTGGACGATGATCGCTTCGCACCCGGCGTGCTTGGCTGTGTTGAACGTGACGCTGGCCGCCCCGCTGGCTGGCGGATACGCCTCATAGAAACAAACGAAGGCTAATCTCACGATTCTGGCCGTTCGTTTACGTCGTGGATCGCTATCCCCACCCGCTGCAACCGGTCCACATGCTTTGAGTGGAGAAGGAAGTAATTCACGCTTCTGTCGCCTTCTTGCCATGCCCGCAAGCGATGGCGATCGTACCACCAGGGACGGTAGCCATGATCGCTCAGCAGATCGATGATCTTGAACGACTCGGACCCGTGCTTTCCGAAGTCGGATGACATCTCCACCAGCAGCGCGGGCTGGTCCCGCTCGATTGTATGCGAAGCGCCTCTGATGCACGGCAGCTCATGGCCTTCCGTGTCGATCTTGACAAAGGACACCGGATGAACCTCATCCGGCAACAGCGAGTCAATCGTCGCTGCCTCCACGCGGATGCATGTCGGTGACGGATCTGCCGGCACCTGCACGATGTGGGCCAAGTAGTGGTCCTCCAGGCCCGTGTCCTTGAACGGAGTCACCATGATGCGTTGGCCTTCTGAGTCCGAGATCGCGCACTGCCTCAATCGAACGTTCGTCAAACCCAGTGCTGCAACATTAGCTTTGAGGATCTCAAAGGTCCCCGGCACCGGCTCGATGCTGTACACGCAACCTTTTTCGCCCACCATTTGCGACAGAAACTTCGTGTAAACCCCGATGTTCGCGCCGACATCGACGACACAATCCCCGGTGTGGACCAGGTGTTGCACGATGGCCAGATCCGGCTCACGCTCTTCGGAAAACAATCTCAGCAGCCGTACGTAGTAGGCCTTCTTCAGCTTCGACAGCCACCGCGAGGGCAACTTCGCTGCTGCCCGAAGTCCTAAGTTGCGGAGCCTACCGTTCATTCGCCACACCCCGGCTACTGCTATCCGCTACTCCGGAATCGAGGGTGGGCATGCGCGGATAGGGGTATCCGACTTCCGGTGAAGTGATCGGCAGAAACGCTGAAGCAGCGCCGCAGGAATGAACTAGCCCACGATGGCGGCCGGGAGCAACCCGGCAAGACCGGCCACCGCAAGGGTAATCCACGGCCTGACGAGGACCTCCCAGTAGTACCACCCGACCGGTGCAGAACCCGCACGTGACCCTGCCCGCCCGCAAATGTGGGTGTGGCTTTTCGGCTCATCCGACATTCCTCGCGGGCGAGATTGAGTTGAACAGGGCCCGATATGGCGTTTTGATACGATTGGCACTGAACACGTTCGCGAATGCACCGTCAGGGCAGCCAAGGGAGTCTGGGTATGCGCAAAAGACCGCTCCTGTAGTATCGGTTATTTCGCCTGCATCCCTTGAGACGGCATACCCCATGCCGTTTCACTCTCAATGGCGGGAAGTGACATCTTGGGCCATGCATCGCACACTGACGAAGAGTCGGTCAACTGCATCGGGGCGGCAACGACCGGAGCAGACATTTCCGCTTCCGCGCGGTCGCACAGTTTGCAGAACCCTGACAACAGATAAATGCGCGAAGCCACTCCTGAACACAGGAGCCCCCATCCGGCGCCCAAAGGCCCCCACAATACCGCCAACGGCAAGCCGACGACCAGTGATGTTAACGCTCCGGCCAGGTTCGCCTGGAACACAAGGCTCGTCTTTCTCATGGCGATTGCGCCCGCCTGCAGCGGCATGCCAAGCACATAGACGGGCAGCCCCAAAGCGAGGACAACCAAAACAGGCCCGTAGCCAGCGTACTTCGTGTCGAAAAGAAATCGCAGGGCGTCCTCGGAAAAGAAGGCCGCTGCCGCCACGAACACTAACGAGGGTCCCGCAAGTATCAGCGTCGCCCAGGAAACCGCCTTGCGAACGTGCTGGGAGCCCACTGCCGCAGCGTGAGCCATCTTGGGTGCCATGAACCTTCCCATGCCAATCAACAAAGGGTTCAAGACCATGATAGGAGCCATGCAGGCACCGTAAACGGAAGCGCCGGCGGTCCCGCCGGAAAGCACCAATGCCCAAGGGTATACCTGAGCCAGAACCGTGGACGTGCCAGCACTCGCCAGCAGCCATTTGCCTATCTCCCAGTTCGAGCCGGCATGTCGGGTGAATACACTGCCGGTAATCTTAATATTTCGCCAAGTGCCGAACAGAACAGCAACGGCGGGTACGGCACCGAAAGCCATGATCCCATAGGCTGTAGGGGCCGACAGCCAACCGCCCCAATAGGCCCAGCCAAGCAGGCCGACGGTTATCACGCTCGAGGATAGACCAAGGCAGAAACTGGCCCAAACTCGCAGTTGGGCAAGCATCACGGTCCGCACGAAGTCTCGGAGTAGCACAAATCCGCACGCGGCGGCCAGGACGGCAAGCACTTGGGGAAGGCCGCCGCCTCGACTGCACACGTGCAGCAGACCAGCGGCTGCGGCGAAGGTCAACGCCGCTAGCAAGCTGATCCCCATGTGCGTTATGAGTGTGCTACCGAGATAGGCGCTTCGGCCTTGTCGGCCCAAGCGAGGGCTGAGCACGGTGTACGGCGTTCCGGTAAGCGACATCTGTACGTTCTCGGCTGTCGTCAGTAGCGTGAATGCCAGCACATATAGGCCGTATTCTTCCTTCGAGCAACTTCTGGCGACGAGGACCCCGATGAGAAAGTTGGCGAGCGAACAGAGGGATTGGTCGGCGATAACGACCAGCCCCTGCCGCGCCGTGCGGCCTGTGAGCTTGCCGAAAATCATGCCAGGCAAGGAGGCTGGCTTGCCCGCAAGAGTACCGGATGCCCAGCTTTCGGTGAGAGAAATCTGCTCTGGTCCTTTCGTTGTCAGCGGCGGCCAGGTAAAGGCGTCAGGTGGGCTGGTCTTGCTCTTCCGACCACTGCGTTGTCCGCCTCAGACCCTCATCGAAGGGGGCCTGGACCTTGAAGCCGAACAATTCCTTGGCCCGCGAGACGCCCAAGCATCGGCTCGGCCGGCCATCGGGCCCGACGAGAGACGGCGGGAACAGCGAGGACCGCTGATCCCACCAAGGGCTGCCGCCTTGTCACACGGTTCTGCACGGAAATCCTGGCCTTATCCCTCAACCGGCGGCTTCGTGCCGGGGGAGAATCCGCTCCCGGGATGCTTGGGCGACGGGGTGCATATCGGCCTGCTGGTTGCCTGGTGGCGCCGGGGCCTAGTCATTGGGTATCGCGAGTGACAGTCGCCTGAACCTCGGAACTCTTCCGCCGGGCTTGTCCGAGGCATCTTCGGCCGACGAGGCGGCGGGGCAGTGCTCGTCCAAGAGGCGGCCGAACAGAGCGGCACGGCGGCCGGCCGATTCCAGCGACCCGTTCACCCAGACGTCCAATTCCACTCTCCCCTGCACGCCCTCTCGGAGACTGCGTGTGGGGATGGCAATCCTGATTATTTCGTCCGGTGTGCCGTTGAGGCTGGGATGGCGCCACGCGAGGGAACCGACAGTGCCTTCGCTTCCATCCAGCGTCAGTGACACGCACACGAAGTCCATCTCCTCGGCCGCGACACAAAGGGCATTCCACCAAGCGTCGAGCGACCTGGCTTCGCGAATGCGAAGGACCGACTCTTCGAAGGCTTCTTTGTGCCCCTTGGTTTCCTGGGCGATCGACAGGTTCCGCTTGAGGGCGGCGATGCTTTCGCGCAGGCGAACCGAACCGACACAACGGAACACCAACGCAAGCAGGAGTAAGATCCCAGCGAGAATCAGAATCGTCTCGGTGCTGCGGGTGGCCATCATGAACATTCCCAGCCCGGCGGCCAGGACGGTCAGGCCGTACATGATGAGCACCACGTGTCTGTGCCGGAGACCCAGGGCGAGGAGGCGATGGTGAATGTGGCCCCGGTCTGGCGAGAACAGAGAACGACGCTCCAGAATCCGGCGAAGCATACTGAACAGGGTGTCGAAGATCGGCACGCCCAGCGCGAGGGCAGGGAGGGCGAGGCCGACCAGGGTCTGCGACTTGACGTTGCACATGACGCTGGCGGTGGCGAGCACGAAACCCACGAACGTGCTGCCGCAGTCGCCCATGAAGATCCTGGCGGGATTGAAGTTGAAAACGACAAACCCCATCAGGCTGCCCAGGAGGGCCAGCATCAAGACGGCCATGACGGTCTGCCCGGCGGAGATGGCCAGAACGGCAATGACGCCGCATGCCACGGCTGCGATGCCCGCGGCCAAGCCGTCGAGGCCGTCTATCAGGTTGACGGCATTGGTGATGCTGACGATCCAGAGGATGGTGATGGGCCAGGCGAGCCATCCGAAGTGCAGCGCGAACAGCCCCTCTACGGCCACGCTCTCGATGCGGATGCCGAAGGCACACACGACCGCGGCGGCCGCGATCTGGGCGAGGAACTTGAAGCGGGCATGCAGCCCGCGGACGTCGTCCACAAGGCCGACGAGGACCATCGCGACAGAGGCGGCGAGCATCGCTATGACTCTGGTCTGAATCTCGTGGAAAGCGCTGCCCACGGCGTTGCTGAGGAGCATGACCGGGATGATCGGGCCGAGCATCG
>Ga0307380_10005157_pt1 | contig 17411 bp, 13 predicted proteins | sample UN3MG_FD_202239 | JGI IMG/M metagenome (GOLD analysis project Ga0307380, IMG submission 202239) | Soil microbial communities from Risofladan, Vaasa, Finland - UN-3 | ecosystem: Environmental > Terrestrial > Soil > Coastal area > Acid sulfate soil | place: Finland: Risofladan, Vaasa | collected...
CAGAAAGTGTTTTTTCATCCTTTGCGATTTTTACACTTTTATTATTGCATGCTCGTTTTAAAATATAATCATTAAATTCGGTCTCATTCTTAATATAAACCGCTGTTTTTCCTTTGCCCAACTTAAATAATGGTGGCTGAGCAATATATAAATATCCTTTATCGATTATGTTGGGCATTTGTCGATAAAAGAGTGTCAATAAAAGCGTTCTTATGTGAGAACCGTCAACATCGGCATCAGTCATAATAATTATCTTATGATATCTAATGTTTTCGATGTTATATTCTTCTTTCCCGACCCCTGTGCCAAGCACGGTGATTATGTTTCTAATTTCCTCGCTGCGCAAAATTTTATCAAAACGAGATTTTTCAACATTTAATATTTTCCCCTTTAACGGCAAAATAGCCTGGAACTTTCTATCTCTACCCTGTTTTGCGCTGCCACCGGCGGAATCACCCTCTACAACAAAGAGTTCTCTTTCTGAAGGTTCTAAAAATTGGCACTCAGCCAACTTGCCTGGAAGCGTGGAATCAAGCAACGAGCCCTGTTTCCTTGCCAGATCCCTTGCCCTTTTTGCGGCGTCTCTCGCTCTTGCAGCATCAACTGCTTTTTCTACAATCTTCTTAGCAACAGAAGGATTCTCTTCTAAAAACGCACTTAACTTTTCATTAACAAGAGATTCAACAAGCCCTTTTACTTCACTGTTGCCTAATTTAGTTTTTGTCTGTCCTTCAAATTGAGGATTCTTTATTCTGATGCTTATTATTGCGGTCAATCCTTCCCGAACATCATCGCCGCTAATTTTTGCATGAAGGTTTTTAGACAGGTTTGCTGTGGATGCATACTGATTTAGTGTGCGCGTAAGGGCGGCCTTAAATCCGATTAAATGAAAACCACCTTCTGTCGTATGAATATTGTTTGCAAAAGAAAATATCTTTTCTTTAAAAGTATCATTATATTGTATTACTATTTCAATTTGAACATCATTTTTTTCTCCTTCAATAAATATAGGTTTGTGAAGAGAGATGTGTCTCCTGTTAAGATATTCAACAAACGCTACTATTCCTCCTTTGTAAAAAAACTTTTCTTTTGTGTCGGAACGTTCATCTTCAATATTTATATTTAAGCCTTTATTTAAAAAAGCAAGTTCCCTGAGTCTTCTACTAAGTATTTCGTAAACGAAATTGTTTGTATTAAAAATATCAAGATCGGGAGAAAAATGAATCTTGGTGCCCTTTTTATCTGTCTTTCCTATTATGCTTAACTCACTATTCTTTATCCCTTTTTTATAGGTTTGATAATAAATTTTGTTGTCTTTATATATTTCTACTTCAAAATCTGCCGAAAGAGCATTTACAACCGATATTCCAACACCATGCAGCCCGCCGGATACCTTATAAGAATCGTGATCGAATTTTCCTCCTGCATGAAGCTTTGTTAACACAACCTCAACAGCCGGCACTTTTTCAGTTTTATGAATACCAACAGGAATACCCCTGCCGTTATCTTCAACACTGATGCTATTGTCGGTATGGACGGTGACCTTAATCAAATTACAATATCCGGCCATAGCTTCATCTATACTGTTATCAACAACCTCATAAACAAGATGATGAAGCCCTTCAACATCCACATTCCCAACATACATTGAAGGCCTCAATCTCACAGCTTCAAGGCCTTCAAGTACATCTATACTGCTTGCATCATAAATGTTTTCCATTAAATTCTCATCGGCATAATAACACTTAAAAATTGTTTATCCTCTTTTCCCTCAATAAAACATGGCTTCTGTTCATCAATTATATTTAAAACAATATCATCATCATCAATTATATTTAATGTGTCTATAAAGAATTTTGGATTAAACGCGGTCTCAATTTTATTTCCTTTATAATCTATATCCATATCCTCTTTTGATTCACCTAAATCAGGATTGGTGGCGGTAATTATTAGTTTGTCTTTATGAAAATTAAATACCACTCCTTTATAATTATCAGAATATAATATAGACATTCTTTTCAACATATTTAGAAACATTTTTCTATTAATAGTAATAATACTTGCATCTCCTTTATCAATAATTTCACTATATTTTGGAAATTCACCTTCAAGAAGTCTTATTATAATGGTTTCCGTATCTTTTTTAACAATAAAATGGTTGTCTTTATTTCCTGTCTGCACATCGCCTTTTTGATCAAGAAACCTGTTTACTTCGGTCAGACCCTTTTTGGGAATAATAATACCTGCTTCTAATGGTATATCAAATTTGCCTGCTGCGGACTCGGGAATATAATCAACCAGCGAAAGCCTGCTGCCATCCGTGGAAACCATCCTAATTGTATTTTGATTATTAATTTTTATTTTTTCAAAATATATTCCATTGATATGGACTCTTCTGTCATCTGTAGCAACACTTATAATGATGGTTTTATCTATCATTTTTTTAAAAGCCGCTGATTTGATTTTTAAAAAAGAAATATCCTCTATAGTTGGAATTTCAGGAAAATCGTCAGGATTCATTCCAACTATATGATAATTAACCTTATTATTGCTGATTTCCACCCAATGATTTTCTATTTCATTAATATTTATTTCATTGGATGGAAACTCTTTTACTATCTCGTATAGTTTTCTTGCATTAATAGCTATTGTTCCCTGTGAGGCTACTTTTGCAGGATATAATCCCACAAAACCTGTTTCAAGATCGGTGGCCGCAATTTTTATACCCGAATCTGTTGTTTGTATTAAAACTGTTTCAGTAATAGCCAAGCTGCTTTTATGCCCGGTTAAACCTTGAATGTTTGACAATACATCCAATATATCTGTCTTGTTAATAGTAAACTTCATATCTTTATTCCTATATTAAGTTATAAAAGATTATCTTTAATGTATGTTTATAACTATAACAACTTTTTAACCTGTCTGTTTTACTAAATAAAAAAACAAAAAAGTATTATAAAAAACCAGCTATTGTTATGTTTAAAAAATTGATATTATAAACATATAAAAAAATATTGTTTATAAGTAATTAATTATTGATAAAATATCAATACAAAAAAGCTAACAATATTTGTGTTTATATAAGATAGAAAAATTGAGCCTAAGGATTAAAAATTGAATCTGACGCAGTAATTGGTTAACAGGAGATATTTTGCAAAGAAAGATGGTAGCGGGGATAGGATTTGAACCTATGACCTTCGGGTTATGAGCCCGACGAGCTACCAGACTGCTCCACCCCGCATCATGTAAAAAACAATAAAATAAGTAAAATAAAAAGTTAAGTCAATATTTTTTATTTTATAATAATGATTTAATTAAACCTGTTAAACATTCAAGCTCGGCTTCCGAATATTTGTTATCCTTATATTTAATAAGAAGATGTTTTGTACGACTTGTATGACCTGATATTATTTCAATTTTTGATTGTGGAATTTTTAGAATATTTGCCAGATATTTTATACACATTTTGTTTGCAGCTCCATTTACAGGAGGAGCCGTGAGTTTAATTTTAATTGTATCGCCATAAATACCTACTATCATGTTTTTTGAAGATTTTGGTTGAACAAACACTTTAAACATGACGCCTTTAGCGCTTTTATTAATAAATAACATTGAGCGTATTCCTTGTAGCTTGCTGCGGGGTTAGCGAGCGAATTTAAAAACGGTTAACCTCCTTTTCTAATATTATCTATAATACTACTTGACGAGACGTTTTTTGTAACAGGAACAAGCGCTACCCTTCCGCCGCATCTTTCAACCAACTCTCTTCCCATAACATCTTCAAATATATAATTGCCGCCCTTTGTGAGTATATCCGGACGAATAATTTCAATTATTTTATTAAGTTGTTTTGAAGAAAACACCACAACATAATCAACGGAATCTAACGCGCCCAAGATGCTTATGCGTTCCTTTTCACCAATTATCGGTCTTCCGGGTCCTTTAAGTTTGCTGACAGACTTGTCGTCATCAATAGCGACAACAAGCACATCTCCAAGCTTTTTTGAGGCGGAAAGAAGCATAATATGACCTGAGTGCAAAAGATCAAAACAACCGTTTGTCAGAACAATTTTTTTATTGTCGGCCTTAAGTTTTTGAATAACAGCCGGAAGTTCTGAAAAAGATATATGTTTGGTTGAGGCGTGATCACAAACAGGCGACAACGCTAATAAAAGTTCGTTTTTTGACACAGTTGACGTTCCAACCTTGCTTACCACAATTCCTGCTGCTGCATTAGCAATGAATGCAGCTTTTGCAAACGAGGCTCCTGAAGCAACCACAAGCCCTAAGACAGCGATTACCGTATCTCCTGCTCCGGACACGTCGAAGACCTGCCTTGCCTGAGCAGAGATATAATAAGGATTTTTATTATGCTCAAATAAAACCATTCCGTTCTTGCCGCATGTAATAAGAAGCTTTTCTATCTTTACGGTTTTAAGAATCCTGTTTCCTGCTTTAATTAAGGTTGATTCGTCGACTATCTCTATTCCAGAGGCAATGGCCGCCTCCTTTTTGTTCGGGGTAAGCAAAGAAACACCTGAATATTTTAAAAAATTACGTCCTTTTGGGTCGGCGATGGATATTTTTTTATGTTTTTTTATAACAGACGTCAGCGAGCTAAGCAAAGCATCAGTAATTAACCCCTTGCCGTAATCGGAAATTAATACCAGATCCACATCAGATATTACACTCTCGATATAATTTAATATAACATCATGAGTTTGTCGGGATATGTCTTTTTTTGTTTCCCTGTCGATTCTAAGCACCTGTTGGTTGTCGGCAATAATTCTGGTTTTTCTGGTTGTGGGCCTTTCCGGTTCCTTGACAATTCCGTCGGTATTAACGCCAAGTTTGTTTAATTTTGCGAGCAAAAGACGTCCATATCTATCCGAACCTATTACTCCGGCCAGCGAAACCTTTGCTCCAAGCTCTATAAGGTTGTTTGCGACGTTTCCGGATCCACCCAGAGTAGAATTCTCTTCTTTAACTGAAACAATCTGGACCGGAGCTTCCGGAGATATCCGGTCGACATTGCCCCACAAGTATTCATCGACCATTAAATCTCCGACAACGAGGATGTTACATTTTTCAAATTTTGAAATATCAAAACTCATAACCATTTCATCTGTTTTCAATAAGCTCTGTTAAAAATTTTGGCGGACGGATTAACCTGCCGTTATTATCAACGCATGCATGTTTGGTGTAACCTTTTGCTAAAATCTTTTGGCCGTCTTCACCGTTAATTGTATATACAAACTTTATACCCCCCTTAAAGTCATTATCAACAGAGGTGTTTATAACCAAAACATCATCATATTGCGCTGGGAATAAAAACTTACAGTAAGCCTCGGATACAGGAAGTAGAACACCTTTTGCTTCTATTGCCCTATAGGTAACACCAAAAGACCTGAACATTTCAGAGCGGCCTATTTCAAACCAGCGCAAGTAGTTTGCATGATAAGCTATACCCATTTTGTCCGTGTCGCCGTAAATAACTCTGTATGTTGTTTTATGTGTAATCATAAATTATGGTAACCGTTCACGGTTTTTTCAATGAACTATGCTAACGGTTGAAATATTTTGGATATTAAATTCAACGCTTGAATTCTTTGTTTACAATTAATGTTATGTTTTCAGCGTTTTTTGGATAATTTTTCTAAGTTCATCATAGCGATATGAAACCAAAAGCTCCGGGAATTCGTTTTTTACATTGTCGGGAGGCCGGAACAGGATGCCTGTATCGGCCTCTTTGAGCATGGTTATATCATTATAGGAGTCACCAAAGGCTATTATCTTATAATTGAGGCTTTTTAAGGAAAGCACAGCCTTGCGCTTGCCGTCATTTTGTCGGAGATTATATCCAACAATATATCCGTCAGGGTCTATTGATAGAGAGTTGCAAAAAAGGGTCGGCCCGCCCAGTTTTTTCATTAAAGGCCCTGCAAACTCAATAAATGTATCTGAAACAATTATTACCTGGGTCTGCGATTTGAGCCATTCCAGAAAATTCACCGCTCCGTCAAGAGGATTTATCGAATCGATAACATTTGTAATATCTTTAAGCTTGAGCCGGTTTTCGTGAAGGATATCAAGCCGTTTTTTCATCAAAACATCATAATCGGATATATCACGAGTAGTCGGCCTTAGCTCTTTAATGCCGGTTTTTTCGGCCACCTGTATCCATATTTCAGGAACAAAGACGCCTTCTAAATCTGAACAGATAATATACATCACACCTCTTGTATCAAACAGGGCAATTAGTTTCTTCGACCCTTATGAGAACCGGCCTGTCGCTGATAATATCAAGGGCTTCAATCTTGGATAGAGCCATTTTAACATCATGTTCCTTTGCAAGGTGCGTGAGGATGACAATAGGAACCGAGCCGGTTGATTTGCGTCCTTTTTGGTGAACGGATTTGATGCTTATGCCACGATCACCCAGTATGCCCGATATTTTAGATAAAACCCCCGGACGATCTGCCGCGGAGAACCTGAAGTAGTAATTAGTAAAGATATCGTCAACCGGCATGATCGGAATTTTTCTTATATTTTCCATCTGGTAGGATAACAATGGAATTCTTCCCCTTGTGCCGGATAAAATGTTGCGGGCCAGATCTACTATATCTCCGACAACCACGCTGGCTGTTGGCATCATGCCCGCGCCAAGGCCACAAAGCATCATGTCGCCGACAGCATCACCTGAAATTGTAATTGCATTCAAAGAGCCGTTTACGTTTGACAAAGGGTTGTCAAAAGGTATCATTGCAGGATGCACCCTTGCTTCAACCTCATGTTCCCTGTTTTTGCTTATAGCCAAAAGCTTTATCCTGTATCCGAATTGATTGGCAAAGTCGATATCCATGGGGGTAATTTTTGATATTCCTTCAATATAAATATCATTAAAATTAATCTCCATGCCATATGCAATAGATGTTAATATCGCGAGCTTGTGTGCCGTATCTGTTCCCTCCACATCAAGCGACGGGTCTGCTTCTGCAAAGCCTTTGGCCTGGGCTTCAGACAGGGCTGCTTCAAATGTAATTCCATCGTATGTGCTTTTTGACAGAATATAATTGCAGGTACCGTTTAATATACCGGTAATTGATTTTATATGATCACCAACCAGAGACTCTCTAATCGATTTTATAACCGGCATACATCCGCCAACGCTCGCCTCAAAAGCAAGATCAATCCCTCTTGCGCAGGCAGCTTTGAAAAGAACATTGCCCTGGGCTGCAAGAAGGGCCTTGTTTGCGGTTACGATCTGTTTGCCATTATGTATTGCTGTTAAGATAAGCTCTTTTGCAATTCCCACCCCACCGATCATTTCGACAATTATATCTATTTGCGGATCGTCAACCACCTTACGGGCATCTGTTACCAGGACTCCTTCATCAAACTTTATTTTCCGATCCCTTTTTATATCAATATCCGCAACATGTTTTAATGACAGTGATGCCCCGACCCGGGCGGCAATAAGCTCTTTGTTTTCAAGCAGAATCTTTGCAACACCGGTACCTACGGTCCCGCATCCAAGCAACCCAATATTAATTTGTTTCATATAAATAGCTCCAAAACCCAGGTTGTTCGTAACATAATCCGTTTCGGGCGGACCTAAGTTTCTTATAGCCCTGAACGGTGAACTTTTGAACCTGTGAACGCTTACAATATTTTTTTGATTCCCCTTACAGCCTGGTTTATGCGCATCTTGTTTTCAATAAGCGCAAAACGAACGTATTCATCTCCGTATTCGCCGAAACCCAGCCCCGGAGAAACTGCTACCTGAGCCTCTTTAATCAAAAACTTGGAGAATTCAACAGACCCCATTTTTAGATATTGCTCAGGAATTTTTCCCCACACAAACATAGTTCCTTTTGGGCTTTTTATGTCCCAGCCAACACGCTGCAAGCCGGATATCAGAGCGTCTCTTCGCTCTTGATAGGTGTTGCATATCTCTTTAACACAATCCTGGGGACCGTTTAAGGCTATGATGGATGCTATCTGAATCGGCTGAAAAATTCCGTAGTCAAGATAGCTTTTTATTCTGCGCAGGGCGCCCACTATTTCTCTGTTTCCAACACAAAAGCCTACTCTCCAGCCCGGCATGCTGTAACTTTTGGAAAGGGAAAAGAATTCCACCCCCACATCCTTGGCTCCTTTAACCTGCAAAAAACTGGGGGCTTTATAACCGTCAAAAACAAGGTCGGCATAAGCAAAATCATGGATTACCATAACATTGTATTCTTTTGCATAAGCCACGATTTTTTCAAAAAATTCCAGGTTGACAACCTCAGTTGTTGGGTTGTGAGGGTAGCTTATAATCAACAGCTTTGGTTTTGGCCACGTCTGTTTTGTGGCTTCCACCAGATTTTCAAAGAAGTCCAAATCAGGCCCCACAGGTATTCCGCGCACATCTCCTCCGGCAATAATTGCGGAGTACGGATGAATCGGATAGGTTGGATTCTGAGAAAACACAACATCTCCTGGCCTGATTGTAACAAGGACAAGATGGGATATGCCGTCCTTGGCGCCGATTGTGACTATTGCTTCCTCCTCATGGTCTATATCTACGTCAAATCTTCGTTTGTACCAGCTTGAAATAGCCATCCTAAGCTTTGTAATGCCCTTTGATGCAGAATATCTGTGGTTGTGGGGTTTTTGAGCCGCCTCCAACAGCTTGTCGACTATATGCTTTGGGGTGGGAAGATCAGGGTTACCCATTCCAAGGTCTACAATATCCTCGCCGGCATGTCTTGCATCCATCTTTATTTTGTTGACAGTTGTAAACACATAAGGTGGCAGACGGTCTATCCTTGCAAATTTTTTCATAAAAACAACCTCATAAAAACAAATAGTTAAATTTTTGCTAAATTACAACACAAAGAACTTTATGTCAAAAAAATTGTTTTGACTTTCAGTCTAAGTCAGTTTAATTTTTAAACAGTTGTCTATTGAAGGATGATTTTTTGGGGACGACAAACATGAACAAGAGGGAGATAAACATGAATAAGCCCTTAACCTATGCTGATGCCGGCGTAGATATTGACAAGGCCAACAACTTTGTTGAGACCATAAAAAAGATTGTAAAACAGACGCCCAGGACTGGTGTTATAGGTGACATTGGAGGCTTCGGAGGGCTTTATTCGCTCAACCTTGCAGATATAGACAGTCCTGTTCTTGTAAGCTCAACAGATGGAGTCGGCACAAAGCTTAAGATAGCCTTTATGATGAACAAACACGATACGGTGGGGATTGACCTTGTAGCCATGTCTGTGAATGATATCATTGTGCAAGGAGCCAAGCCGCTGTTTTTTCTCGATTATCTGTCAATGGGGAGGTTGAATACAAAAATTGCTGCAGAAATTGTCGAAGGTGTCGCAGAGGGCTGCAAACAGGCAGGGTGCGCCCTGATAGGTGGCGAAACAGCGGAGATGCCAGGCTTTTATAAAGAAAACGAATATGATCTGGCAGGTTTTGCTGTGGGTCTGGTTGATAACAGCAAGATTATTGACGGATCTGAAATTCATGTCGGCAATAAGGTTATCGGAATAGCATCCAGCGGCCTTCACAGCAACGGATATTCTTTGGCTCGAAAGATCTGTTTTGATGTTTTGAAACTAAAAATCGACGATTATGTTCCTGAGCTTGGTCAAACAGTGGGTGAAGAGCTTCTTACGCCAACAAAAATATATTCGGCAGCTATTTCTCGTATACACAAGGGGCTGCCAATACGCGGGCTTGCCCATATTACAGGCGGAGGCATTGAAGATAATATTTTGCGCATAATACCAGAAGCATGTAATCTTGTGATGCACAAGGGAAGCTGGGATGTGCTCCCTGTGTTTTCTTTTTTGAAAAAGGCCGGCAATATATCCGACAACGAGATGATACGTACCTTTAATAATGGAATCGGGATGATAGCGATTGTGCTGGAAAGTTCGGCACAAGAGATGCTGGAACAGCTTAGCGCCATGAAAGAGAAAGGTTTTATAATAGGGGAGATAGTTGAAAGAAAAGAATCTGCCCGGCGCATCGAGTGGGTTTAGCAGATAGAAAAAAATCGGAATTGATGCCTTACAACAGACTCCAAAGTAAAGATTATAGCTGTGTTTATATTCCCCGCCTGCTTCTTGTCTTTCTTGTTATAATTGCAACCGCAATGGTTTCTTTTGCACAGAGCCCTGAGCGACTATTTAATGATGATCCTGCCGAGCCCTGGCATATTACTGCCGATGAAATAAGCTTTGATAAAAAAACCAGCCAGCATATTGCAAAAGGAAATGTTGTCATAACAAAGCAGGACAAAAGGCTTACAGCTGATTTTGTTCGTTTTGATGAGAAAACCATGGAGATTCTGGCCGTCGGCCATGTAATAATGACGGCAGGTGAAGATATGCTTGTCGGCGATAAAATGGAGATGGATCTGGAGGCTGAAATCGGAACAGCATATAATGGAACAATATTTATTAAAGAAAACCATTTTTATATAAAAGGGGACAAGATACAAAAGACAGGAAAAAACTCTTATGCCGTCGCCAAAGGCAGCCTTACAACATGTGACGGCGATCGTCCGGCCTGGAAAATAACAGGGAGAAACCTGAAGGTTACCAGGGAAGGATATGGTTTTGTTAATCACGCGGCTCTTTGGGCAAAAAAGGTTCCTGTGTTGTACACACCGTTTTTGGTTTTTCCTGCAAAGACAAAGAGACAGTCCGGCCTTTTGCCGCCAGAAATAGTATATTCGGAACGGAAATGGGAGGAATACATACAGCCTTTTTACTGGGCTATTAACGAAAGTTCGGATGCAACCTTATATTACCACCATATTGGACGCAGGGGAGAAAAAATAGGTTTTGAATACCGCTATGTTTTAGATGAAAAGTCAAAAGGAACCATAATGTATGACTTTTTGCAGGACAGGAAGGTAGAACTGGAATCGAGCGAAGAATGGGGATATACAGACGATAGTGTATTGCGGCCCAATTCCGACCGATACTGGTTCAGGATGAAACATGACCAGGCACTGTCTAATGGTTTTACCGCAAAACTGGACATAGATATTGTCAGTGATCAGGATTACCTTGACGAATTTAAGGATGGATATACCGGGTTTGATACAACCGATAACTTTTTTAACAAAAGTTTCGGCAGAGACCTTGACGAGTATGATGATTCAACAAGGGTAAACAGCTTGAGCATAAACAAGAGCTGGTCACAATTCAGCCTTAATGCCGAGACCCGCTGGTATGATAATGTCATAACCCGTCGCCAGGAGGAAAAAGATACAACCATACAGATGCTGCCGATTGTTGATTTTAATGCATCCAAACAGCAGGTATTCGGCACACCCTTTTATTTTGATCTTGATTCCGAATATACATATTTCTACAGAGAGGATGATTCAGAGGCTGCTCCAAGGGCTCACCGGATGGATGCGTACCCAAGATTGTATTTGCCGTTGCAATTCAAACACTACCTTTCTTTTGAACCGTCTGTCGGGTTTCGGGAAACAGCCTGGTATTTTGACAAAGAGGAATATAGCTCCTCTGATAAGGCAACGCTGTACAGAGAAATGTATGATGTCAAAATAGACCTTTCTTCAAACATTTATAGAATATACAATCTGCAAACAAGCTGGATTAATAAGATAAAGCATGCAATAACACCACAGGTAATATATCAATATATACCAGAAAAGGATCAAAGCAATAAATATCCCCAGTTTGATGCTATTGACAATATTGCGAGAACAAATCTTGTAACATATTCTTTGACGAATATTTTTACATCAAAATCGCAGAGCAACAACACAAAGAAAGACAGCGATGGTGAAAGCAACAAGAACGAAAGCAACAAGGATGGAACTCCTAATTATACCTATAACCAGTTTTGCCGTTTAAAACTGGAGCAAAGCTATAACATTAACGAAGCAAAAGAGGACAACCCTTCCAACTGGGCAAATCATAAGGAAAAGCGGCCTTTTTCTACAATCTATGGCGAAATAGAGATAGCTCCTGTCCAATATGTTTCTGCACGGGCAGATGCCACATGGTCTCAATATGAAAGCAATTTTAAAACACATAATGTTTCGGCAGCATTAACCGACGAACGTGGAGACAGACTCTTTGTTGAACACAGGTATACCCAAGGTCCAGGTGTGTATGCCCAAGGCTCTGGTGTGTATACTACCAAAGATACGAGCGAATCTATTTATACTGATATAAACCTGGTAATATCGGAGCAGCTAAAAGTATATGCTGATTATGAGCGTAATATTTACGGTACTCAAGATATCAGGAAAAGCGTTGGGTGTTTATACAAGGCTCAGTGCTGGTCCATAGATTTTAACTATGCGCATGAAGATAATGACAGGAAATACACATTTATAATTGGTCTTTACGGAATTGGAGAGTTCGGTAGAAGTATAGGTGGGCGCACAATGGAAAAACCGCTGTAACGGAATTTGAGTTATTAGATGGAAATAAAACAGATTGATCGCCTGTGGTATGTTCTGTATACGAAAAGCAGGTTTGAAAATGTGGTTAATGACGCCCTGGCCAAAAAATCGTTTGAGGTTTTCCTGCCAAAAATTTTGGTAAAAAGCAAGCGCCGCGACAGACGGTTAATGATAAGAACACCTCTTTTCCCAGGGTACCTGTTTTTAAAAACAGACTTGCACCCCGCCAAACATATTGAAATTGTAAAGACAGTCGGGGTTGTCCGTTTAATCGGCAACAAAGAAGGGCCTGTCTCTGTTGCCGCAGAGACCGTTGAATCGCTTAAAATTATGGTGGCGGGAGACAACAAAGTTTTAACCGGCGCCCGTTTCAAAAAAGGAGACCCTGTTACGGTAGTTTACGGCCCGTTTGCGGGGGTGACAGGAACCTTTATCCAATACAGGGGCACGGGGAGGGTTGTTGTTGCTATCGAAGCCCTTAGACAGTTTGCTGCGGTGGATGTGAGCGAAGATGATGTTGAAAGGCTTCCAAAAATATTGTCATAACCGCTTGACTTCTAAACGAGTTCTGTTTAATATTTTTGAAGTACCCGTAAAAAGTCGGATTTATCGAGCGTGTCATTTCAACCGGCAGAATAAAGATTTCTCGTTTCACTCGAAATGACAGGCTAAAAAGACTTGTTACGAGACCGTCAGCTTTACATTAAAAACATTAAACGGAAGGCATTGTAAAAAGGAGAACATATGAATAAACTGGAGATTATTTCCGCCCTAAAAACCGAGGCCGATATCTCAAAATCGGATGCTGCAAAGGTGGTTCAAATATTTTTTGATTCTATACAGAATGCCTTGGTGCAGGGAAAAAGAGTTGAAATTCGTGGGCTGAGCAGCTTTTTTGTAAAAAAATATAAAGCATATACCGGCAGAAACCCAAAGACAGGCGAAAAGGTTCTAATAAAGCCCAAAAAGCTCCCGTTTTTTAAGGTCGGAAAAGAATTGAAAAACAGAGCAGACAATTAAATTTGTGTCGAAATTTGCGTTAATAATAGACCAAAAAAAGCCGGTACAACTTTTAACATCTCTTCTACGACACGACACTATTCCTAATGCCCTTCTTTTTACGGGCGTGGAAGGGATCGGCAAATATACTACAGCCATGATGTTTGCCATGGCGTGTAACTGTCTAAGCAAAGATCCATGGATCTTTTTTCAGAGCGCGAATCAAGCAACAAAAGGCCTGATTTGTTATTGTAAAGCATGCGTCAAAATACGATCAGGAAATCATCCTGACATCATACATATTAAGCCGTCAGGCGCCTATATCAAGGTTGGTCAAATACGTTCTTTGCAAGATGTTCTTGCCATGAAACCTTACGAAGCAAGGATGCGTGTTGTAATAATATCAGATGCCCAGGCAATGAACCCTTCTGCCGGCAATGCGCTGCTCAAGGTTCTTGAGGAACCACCCGACCAAACCATTTTGATAATGACCGCCATACAGTCGTCTGATCTCCTTCCCACAATTATTTCACGCTGCCAGCATATCAGATTTAGCCCGATTTCCCACAAGAGTTTGGAAGATATTCTGGTTGACAAAAAAGGGCTTGATTATGATGATGCAAAAATAATCGCGACTCTGGCAAGTGGGAGTTTATCTAAAGCCCTTTCGATGGTTGAGTCTAAGAACCTTATAAAATGGGTAAACCGGCGCAGCTGGCTTATAAATATCTTAAGCCTTGATATAGCAGGGCAAATATCTACAAAACCGGTTGTTTCACTTTTGGCTTTTGCAGCAGAATTGTCGAAAAATAAAGAAATCCTGCAAGACGCTCTGGAGATGATTAAATCCTGGCTGAGAGACGTTGTTGTATATAAATCCTGTCCCGAGAAAATTATAAACAGGGATTTGGTTGATAACATTCAAAATGTTGCACAAAAACTTACGGTAGAACAAATAATAGAAAAAATTGAAGCTGTCCGGACAGCACAGAAAGGGATTAGGGCCAGCGCTAATTTAAGGTTGACTTTAGAAGCGATGGTAATGCAGCTTGCGCATGAATCGCAAACTTAAGGTAAATATTTGGTAATAGTTCAGCCACAAGGACACAAAGACACTAAGATTCTAAAATAATTATTTATTTCTTATGCACAGTAAAAAGTAATATCTATAATTTTTTTTGGGAATGAATTCTTTTTTCATATAAAGTTTTTAAAAATATGTCTTTCCTTTGTGACTTTGTGTCTTGGTGGCTGAACCGTTACAATATTTAAAGAATAATTATGGCAAAGATTGTAGGAATAAAATTGAATTCTTTTGGCAAGGTTTACGATTTTGACAGCGGCGCATTTGTTCTTAAGGGCGGAGATTGTGTAATTGTAGAAACAGAGCAGGGCCTTTGTTTTGGAGCGGTTGCGGTGCCTCCGGAAGCATGTGGTGAACGATTGTCGGACAGGCCGCTTAAAAAGGTATTTCGTCTGGCCAATGAAAAAGATTTCACACAGCGAGAGAAAAACCTTGAAAAAGAAAAATCGGCTCAAGCATTCTGCATTCAATGCATCAATAATCTTAAGTTGAAAATGAACCTGTTTGTTGTTGAAAGCTCCTTTGATGGCAGCAAGCTGACCTTTTTTTTTACTGCCGAGGGTCGTGTTGACTTTCGTCAACTCGTTAAAACGCTGGTCAACCAGTTTGGTGTCAGGATTGAGATGAAACAGGTCGGAATACGCAATCAGGCCAAGATGACCGGTGGTGTCGGAAGATGCGGACGACCAATCTGTTGCTCCTTATTCATGAACACGTTTGAACCGATTTCTATACGTATGGCAAAGGACCAGAACCTGTCGTTAAACCCAACGAAGATTTCCGGTCTGTGCGGCAGGCTGATGTGTTGTCTTACATATGAATATAAAACATACAGACAACTTAAGAAAAAGTTTCCAAAGATCGGAAAAACAGTGGATACCGCGAAGGGACAGGGCAAGGTGATACGACATAACGTAATACGCGATCGCTTGACAATATCTATGGATGATGGGCAGGAAATAGAATTGCCGTTAGATGATATTATAAAGAAACAGGAGATAGAATGACCGAACCTTTTTACATAACAACCCCTATTTATTATGTAAACGCAATGCCCCACCTTGGGCATGCATATACTACTATTGCAGCCGATGTTGTTTGCCGGTTTAATTTTATGCGGCAGAATGAAACTCTGTTTTTAACCGGCACAGATGAACATGGAGACAAAATAGTACGCGCTGCTAAAAAAGAGAATATAAGCCCCAAGGCATATGCGGACACAATAAGCAAAGCTTTCAAAGATCTATGGCACCAGCTTAACATTAAATATGATTGTTTTATCCGGACTACCGATCCAGCCCATATTGCTGTTGTGAAGCAGATGCTGCAGAAAATTTACGACGCAGGCGATATCTATTTTAGCGAGTATGAAGGGCTCTATTGCTTTGGGTGCGAACGCTTCTTTACTGAACGCGAGCTGGTTGACGGAAAGTGCCCTGACCATCTTGTTAAACCGGAACCCATTAAGGAGTCTAACTACTTTTTCAAGATGAGCCGCTATCAGGACTGGCTTATTGATTATATTGAGAAGCATTCTGATTTTATTCGACCTGAACGATACAGAAATGAAGTTCTGGCATTTTTAAGCGAACCCCTTGAAGATCTTTGCATATCACGTCCAAAGAAGCGGCTTAAATGGGGAATTACCCTGCCGTTTGATAAAGATTATGTTACATACGTATGGTTTGATGCTCTTTTAAACTATATCTCAGCTCCTGGATATCCTGATGGAGAGCTGTTTAAAAAATTCTGGCCGCATGTCCAGCATATAGTTGCCAAGGACATTCTCAAGCCCCATGGTATATACTGGCCTATCATGCTCAAGGCTGCCGGCATTCCAATGTATAATCATCTTAATGTTCATGGATACTGGAATGTTGACCAAAACAAGATGTCCAAAAGCATTGGGAATGTTGTAGGGCCGCTCCAGCTAAAAAATATTTACGGGCTTGATGCGTTCAGGTTTTTTTTGATGCGGGATATGGTATTCGGGCTTGATTCCAATTTTAGCGAACAGGCGCTGGTTCAGCGAATCAATGCAGATCTGGCAAATGATCTTGGCAACCTGTTTTCCAGAGTTGTTGCAATGGTCCATAAATATTTCAAAGGCATAGTCCCGGAGGTTGATCCGGAAGTTGAAAACGAATTTCAGCTCGGCCTTGAATCAGATGCTCTGGCTACAATTTCCGAATATGAGCAGGCCATGGAAAATTTTACTTTTCATAAAGCCCTTGTGGTAATCTGGGAGTTAATCGCCAAGATGAACAAATATGTCGATGTTACGTCGCCGTGGGTGCTTGCAAAGAAAAAATCCAGCCAAAAACAATTGCAGTCTGTAATCTTAAACCTTCTTAACGGACTTGGAGTAATAGCAGGCCTTATTTATCCGATCATGCCGGACACATCCGCAGCCATGCAAAAGCACCTTGGCATGGATTCGGATATGATTACAAAAGGACGCTTTAATAATCTCGACATTCTTAAAACATGGAAAACAATCAAGCCGGGCATGCAGATTCCAAAAGGGATCACCCTTTTTCCAAGAATTGACCTGAAAAAGAATAAGGCTGCAGCAGAGCAGGAGCCGGCTGCAGGAGATCTCTTATCTGTCTTAAAAACCGAGATACCTATAGAAGCATTTAGCGCAATTGATCTCAGGGTGGCTACAGTACTTAGCGCAGAATCGATTCCAAGGGCAAAAAAGCTGCTTAAGCTTGAGGTTGATCTGGGAGAAAAGCGGACCCTTGTAGCAGGTATTGCCGCAAGCTATAGACCTGAAGAGTTGGTCGGGAAACAGGTAATTGTGGTTGCAAATTTAAAGCCGGCTAAAATAATGGGAATAGTTTCAAACGGGATGGTGTTGGCTGCTGT